>JADMIO010928610.1_pt1 | contig 36975 bp, 37 predicted proteins | sample 8958161 | NCBI WGS metagenome assembly JADMIO01 (sample SAMN16585339, study PRJNA669376) | soil metagenome | isolation source: Crop rotation soil | place: USA: Cullars Rotation, Alabama | collected 2011
GCCGCGACTTCAAGTCACGTGAATTCCAAGCTTCGGATCCCACTGTGCTGGAAAGGCCGTTCTTGACGAGCGCGGTGCGGATTAAAATGTTGAAGATCGCGTCTCCGTTGCCGCACAGAAAACCGGCGCTGCCGTAGAACGGGCCGCGCGCGACGCGCTCCAAATTTTCGATGATTTCGATGGAGCGAATTTTTGGACAACCGGTGATCGTTCCACCCGGGAACAACGCTTGCAGCGCATCGAGAGCGCCACGACGTTTTCCCAAGCGCCCTTCCACTTGAGAGACAATGTGCATCACGTGCGAATAGCGCTCGACCGCAAAACGTTCGGTGACTTTCACGGACCCCGGCGCGCAGACGCGGCCCAAATCGTTGCGCTCCAAATCCACGAGCATAATATGCTCGGCCCGTTCCTTCGGCGACAACAACAATTGCCCGCGCTGGCGCGCGTCGGCGCGACGCGTTTTTCCGCGCGGGCGCGTGCCCGCGATGGGCCGGCTGATCGCGCGGCGCCCCTCGACGTTCAGCAGCAGTTCCGGAGAATTGCTCACGATCCAATGATCGTCGCACGCGAGCAACGCCGCGTACGGCGACGGATTGCGCGCGGACACGCGCCGGTACAGCTCGCGCGGATCGCCCGGGAACGGACGCTCAAAGCGCAAACTTAAATTCGCTTGATAAATGTCTCCGCGCGCGATCGCGTGCTGGGCGCTGAGCACCATGGAGTGGAATCGCTTCCGCTCTTTTTCGACGGAATCGCGCTGGGACGGTTTTCCCATCGGGACCAAACCCTCCATGAACGCCAGCGCCGGACGCAGCGCTCGCTGCACGCGTCGCGTCAACATTTCGAATTTTACGGGGTCCGCGCCGCGCCACATCACGGTGGTGGTTTTACGCTGAAGATCGATTTGCACAACGCAACGGTAATCGCCGAACACAAACGCCGGCGTCTTAAGTGGGTTCGGCCGCGCGCGCAAGCGGCCGATGCCGGCGTCGAACGCGCGGCCGGCGTCGAAACCGAGATATCCGACCAGCCGCGGCATCGGGTCGGATTTTAAACGGCGCGGAGCGACGAGTTTATGGAAATCAAACGGATTGTTGGAACGCCAAAGCCGGCGTGGTTCGTCGGCGGACATGTAAATCCGATGATCGTTCGACGTGTTCGCGCCGGAACCAAGAAAAAACCCGTAACGTGGAGACGGATGCAAACGCCGCCAAAACGCGAGCGGGTCGGGCGGCGTGAACGGAAACGAGCGACGGATTACTTGGCTCCCGTCACGGCCTTTTTCACCGCCTTCGCTTTTTTGCTGACGGTTGTTTCCACCTGATCGGCGGAGTGCTTCAGTGAATCGGTGGTCTTGGTGACGATCGGCGTCACTTCTTCGGTGATGCCGTCTTTCAGTTCCTGCGTGATGGTCGCGCGGCGACGGCCCGGATGACTGAAGAAATCCTCCAGCCGTTCGCAAAGAGGACGCATGATCTTGGACTGGCGCCACGACGAGCTGCGCTCAAATTTTGGAAACCGCGGCAGCACAATCATGAACGCGAGCGTGACCGCGATCAGGCCCGCGAGCAACCCGGCCGCCACGCCCAAAATTTTGTCGAGCGCGCCGACACAGAACATACCGGCCAGCCGGCTCACGATCCATCCCGGGATGATCGCGATCAAAAGACCCATGAAAAACAACCCAATGCCCGCGACCCATTTCGCGCCCGCGAAATCCCCCATCATCTCCGCCACCGGCATCTGGTAATACTCGACAAGAAACGCGCCGATAAAACCGCCGACCAAGCAACTGACGATCCACACGCTGCCGTGCTTAAGCCCAAGCAGCGTGAACACGATCAGAACAACAATCAGGAGGATGTCGACGCCGGTCATCGAATTTCCTGCTCCAGGCCCATCAACGTGAACCCGGTCGGGACTTTCGGATAGAAATAGGTGGTCTTCGGCGGCATCACCTCCGCGGCTTCCGCCACGTTCGCGAGCGAGCCCACCCCCGGCGAACTCAACACGAAACCGACCCACAACGGCTCTTTGTCGCACAGCGTTTGCATGCCGTCCAAGTCGCGCGTAAAAATAATTTCTTTTTCGTCGAGGAAGTCCGGCTTCACCGACTCGCCCATCGCGATGTCGTGCAGCAGCACCACGTCCAGCGCGCGCAACGCGGCCGGTCGATGCGGCATCAGCACGCTGTCGGACAACCCCGCTTTGATCGAAAGCAACTCGATGCCTTCCGCGTGCACCCAACCGATCTGCCGTTTCGTCGGCGCGCTCAGCGTTTTTACCAGCGCGGCCATGCTGCCCACGCCTTCGAACGTGAAGTACGCGGACAGGTGCTCGCGCCATTCCAAAATCGTGTGCCGCGTGCGAATCAGCCGGTGCGTGGGCAGCATCAGCAGTCCCGGCTCTTCCATGGGGCAGATATACGTCATCACGCTGCGAAAACCGCTGTTCAAATCCGCTTCGGGCTCCGCCTCCAACCGTTGCTGACGGTAGGCCCAGGACACTTCGTAGCGATGGTGGCCGTCCGCGATGTACAAATCCTTGCTCTTTAGAAGTTGGCGCAGCTCTTTCATCAGCGCGGGCGCTTCGATCTTCCACATGCGGTGCTGCAGATCTTTGTTTTCTTTGCCCGAGACCAACGGCGCTTTCTTAATCACCTTGCTCACGAACGAACGCCATTGTTTCTTCTTATCGAAGAACAGGCCAAAGATCGGGCTGATATCGGCGTCGAGCGCCGTGATCAAATTGAGCCGTTCCTCTTTGGCTTTCGACAAGGTCTTCTCGTGCGGCTTCACCGCGCCTTTGCCGGGCGCCTCGATCTTCAGCGCGGTCATCACGCCGTAGCGTTTCTGCGCTGGCTTCGGCGCGAAGGGATCGTCGATCTTGAACGTGGTTTCGATCAGATAAAACGATGAGACGCGGTCTTCTTGCACGTAACCTTGCGCGCGCCACTGCTTGAGCACTTTTGCGGCGTTCGCGAATTTCGCGGCTTCGTCGCCTTTCGGCAGTTCGAGCAACACCACGTTTTTCGGGTTTTTCCTTTCGATGGCTTCGCGCTGATGAGGCGAGATCACGTCGTACGGAGGGCAAATGAAACTGGAGATGTCGGCGCCTTTTTTCGACGTGGGGCGCAACGCACGGAACGGAGCGATGTCAACCATACAGATGTAGCACCTGACCTTTGTTTAATTTGACGGCTTTCTCATACAGCCGTTTGGCCGTCGCCACATCCTGAATGGCGAGGCCCGTGGAATCAAAAATCGTGATGTCGGAATGCGCGAGACGACCCGGCTTTTGGTTCGTGAGCACCTCGCCCAATTGCGCGGCCACGTTTTCCTTCGAGAAACGGTGTTGCGTCACCGGCACGTTCAGCTCGCCCGCGTGCGACGCCTGATGCCATTCGTCAACAATCACACGCGCTTTTAGCACAAGTTCGGTCTCCAGTTCCTGTTTGCCGGGCGCGTCTGCGCCGATCGCGTTGATGTGCGCGCCGGGCTTCACCCACGCCGCTTTCACCACCGGCTCGCGCACGGGCGTGGTGGTCACGATGATGTCCGCTTCGCTCACGGCGTCCTGGACCGTGGACACCGGCGCTAACGTTGGGTATTTCGTGGCCAAGCGATCGCAAAAATCATTGGATTCCTTCGAGGTCTTTCCCCACACCCAGATCTTCGAGAACGGAAAAAAGTGCGACAGCGCTTCCAACTGCGTCTCGGCTTGCCGGCCGCATCCGACCAGCGCCAGCGTCTTCGCGTCGCGGCGCGCCAGCACTTTACCGGCGAGACCGCCCGCGGCGCCGGTGCGCATCGCGGTCAACACGCCCGCGCCGAACACGCCAAGCGGCAAACCGGTTTCCGGGTCGACGTAAATCATCAGCCCCGCCACGGCGGGCAAGCCGCGCGCCGGATTCTTCGCGTTGGAGTTCACGATCTTAACGCCGGCGGCCTTGGCGCCTTTCAGGTACGCGGGCATCGCGCGCAGGTCGCCGCCGAACGGTTCAAAATCCAGATAAATTTTGGAAGGCATCTGCGTCTGGCCTTGCGCGTGCAACCGAAACGCATCCTCAACCGCGGCCAGCGCGTCGTCCATCGTCAGCAAGTGCTGAACGTCGTTTTCCGAGAGCCACAACACCTCGTCGCCGAGCTTCATCGTTTTCGCAGCGCCTCGAACGCGGAAGCGAACGCTTTTTCCGCGGTGTCAATCACGGTCGGCGAATGCGCGAGCGACAGGAACGCGGCCTCGTATTGCGACGGCGGCAAATAAACGCCGCGCTGCAGCAGCTCGTGAAAAAAGCGGCCGTAGCGCTGGGTGTTGGAAGCGGTGGCGTCCAAATAATTGGTCACGGGAGCGTCATTAAAGAAAATTGTGAACATCGAGCCGACCTGATTCACTTGCACCGCAATCTTTTTTTCCGCGGCGATCGCGCGCAGAAACGACGCCAGCTCCTGCGTGGCCTGCGCGAGCCGGTCGTAAGGTCGGCTTTTTTTCAATTCGGTCAAAAGCGCGACACCCGCGCTCATCGCGACCGGGTTTCCCGACAGCGTGCCCGCTTGGTACACGGGCCCGAGCGGCGCCAGCTTCTCCATGATGTCTTTGCGGCCGCCGAACGCGCCCACCGGAAAACCGGCGCCGATGATTTTCCCCAAGCACGTCAGGTCCGGCTTGATGCCGAACATCGCTTGCGCGCCGCCCCAACCGAGACGAAAACCGGTCATGACCTCATCGAAAATCAACAGCGCGCTGTGGCGTTTGCAAAGTTTCGTGAGCAGGTTCAAGAATTCGTCGGTCGGTTTGACCACGCCCATGTTTCCGCACACGGGCTCGATGATCACCGCCGCGATGTTCGGGCCTTGTTTCACGAACAACTCGTCCAACGCCTGCGGATCGTTGTACGGCAACACCCACGTGTTCTGAGCGAGAAATTCGGGCACGCCCGCGCTCGACGGAACGCCGAACGTGGTGGCGCCGGAGCCGGCCGCGACCAGCAAGCTGTCGGAATGGCCGTGATACGCGCCTTCGAACTTCACGATGCGCACACGCCGCGTCTGCGCGCGCGCCAGCCGCAACGCGGACATGGTGGCCTCGGTGCCGGAGCTCGTGAACCGCAGCAAATCGATCGAGGGGAACGCTTCTTTCACAAGTTGCGCCAACGCCACTTCCGGCTCGCACGGCGCACCGAACGAGGTCCCGTTTTCAATTTGTTTTCGTACCGCGTCCATGACCACGGGCGGATTGTGTCCCAAAATCATGGGCCCCCACGAACCGACGAAATCAATGTACTTGTTGCCGTCCACGTCTTCGATGTGAGCGCCGTGCGCTTTCGCGATGAACAACGGATCTCCGCCCACCGCGCCGAACGCGCGCACGGGCGAGTTCACGCCGCCCACCAGATGTTTCTGGGCGATTTTAAAAAGTTGTTTTGATTTTTCGGTTGTCATAAATCCTCCGTCATTCCCGAAATTATTTATCGGGAATCCTCCTTAATACCGCAAGGTGGATTCCCGATAGGGACATTCGGGAATGACGAATGAATTAATTCTTCCACTTGATCGTGCAGCCGATCGCGAAGGTTTCCGGATCGGCCGGTTTCTTGCCCGCGACCAGCGCGTCAAGCGCTTCTTTCAAGTAACGGCGTTGGACTTTCTGCGGCTCTTGCCAATTGTCGTCGATGCGGCCCGTGTACGCCAGCGTGCGGGCCGAGTCGAACACAAACAAATGCGGCGTGTGCGTGGCGCCGAACGCCTTGGCGACGGACTGGTCTTCGTCGCGCAAATAAAGAAAGTTGAATTTACGTTCCTGCGCGCGCTTGACCATGTTGTCGAAACTGTCATCGGGGTAACTGGTCGCGTCGTTGGAATTGATCGCCACGAACTGCACGCCTTTGGATTTAAATTCGTTCTGCAGCGCCATGATCCGATCCTCATAGGCCTGCACGTACGGGCAGTGGTTGCAACTGAAGAAAACAACCAGCACCGAGTTGGAGTCGAAATTTTTGAGCGCGTAACTTTTTCCGTCCACGCCTTTCAACGGCCCAAACGCGGGAATCTTGGTTCCGGTCTTCATCATGATTTTATCAGCAACGCCCATATCTCCTCCCTTGTTTTCGTTCGAATGTTAACGAACGTATCCTTGAATTTTGTCGACCGGCAGAAACGGCGCCGGCTGGCCCGCCGCGTCCTTCCAATCGCGCGAATCGCCCGATACGTCGCGGTTGTCGCCCAGAACAAACACGGCGCCCGGCGGAACCGTCATCACGGGCAGCGTGTCGCCGATGAAAAACTCATCGGGTTTCAAATACTGCGCGTACGGCTCGTCCAACGCGTGGCCGTCCACGATCACCTTTTTCTTGACGATCTCCACGGTCTGGCCCGCGACCGCGATCACGCGCTTGACCAGGCCTTTGCTCGCGTCGACCGGCGACTCAAACACGATGACGTCGCCGGGTTGCGGCGCGCGCGTGCGCGCGAGCCACTTGTTCATCATAATGTGCGTGCCCACCGGCAACGCCGGTTCCATCGAAGCCGACGCGATGTAAATTCCCTCGTACGCGTACGTCCGCAACACGTAGGCGCCGCCGGTTCCCAACACGATAAGAAAGAGCCAGCGCCGCATTCAGCTCAACGTGTTTTCCAAATTTCCTGCATCGTGAAATACGCCGGCCGCAACTGCCGGCCGAACGGGCTGTCTTTGCCGTCGCCTTGCGAAATCAAACCGTACCATTCCTCATAGCTCCATCCGTCGAGAAACGGAAAACCGAACTGCGGCACGGTGTCGTGTTTATCGGGTTGCAAATTTTTATAAATCGCCGATTTCGACGCGTACCATTCCGCGCGCGCCTTTTGAACTTTTTCGGGCAAATCCGAATTGGCTTTCCACCACTCGTCCATGTATTCGAACAGCACGCCGCCCAGCACGTTGCCGACGCCGCGCCCGGCCATGTTCGCCTCCAAGTCTTCCCAATTGTTGCCCAGGTACATCGCCTGGTAGGCTTCCGCTTGCGCCGGCGTGTAACCTTCGCCGTACGCCGAGGTGCCGTATTCGGTGATGATGACCGGTTTGTCCAGCGCGTCCTGCACATCTTGAAACATGTGGCGGCCGAACCCTTGCTCGCCGCGGTAGGAGTTGGCGCCCAGCACATCGATGGCCGGACAATATTTCTGAATGTAGTCCAAATACAGCAAGTCGCCGTTAGCGATCGCGACGGGCCGCGATGGGTCGAGCTGATGGATCAGTTCCGCGGCGCGGTTCACGAACTTGAAAAAACTCGCCGGGTCCTTGCCCGCGTTGTTGGCGACGCCGTACACATTTTCGTTGCCGAGCACCCACATGAGCACGTACGGCTCGTCTTTGTTCTCGGTTACCATCGCGCGCACGCCGTTGAGCATGGTTTCCTGCTGCTGCGGGTTTGAATAATCGGTGCCGTCGGTCCATGTCGCGCCGCTGTCCACCGCGTAACCGCCGAGCAGGTCGCCGCACAGAATGTACAGATGATTTTCTTTATAGAGACGGCGGAACAATTCGCGATTGTAAATGTGGTGATACGCGCGCAGCGTGTTGACGCCCAAATCGTTGATGATCTTGCCATCGCCGACGATCGGCTCATCGGGATCGCGCTGGTTGTTTTTGTTCGTGTCGATGTAAGCCTGGTCGAACCCATCGTGACGTCCGTCGTGGTCGGAATCAACGATCTGCCAGTCTTTCGACACGTTCCACGTGCCGCGGTCCGGGCTGCGGCCGATCGGCGTCACCGAATAGGTCATCGCGCGGATCTGAAACGGTTTCCCGTCAACAAAAAACTGCCAGTGGCGGTTTTTGTATTGCCGGAGCTGAAACCCGGGGCCGCCCACGGTTTTGATGACCTTCATTTTGGAAACGTCAACGAATTTGGGGGTCTCCGGTTTTTTTAGCGCCACCAATTTACCTGGATCGACAAAAAATTCGTCGTTCTTCGGATCCGGGTCGTACCGGTTCTTGACCACGATACGCCCGCCCTCGAGCTTCATCTTCAGCTCCGGATGCCGGCGTAAAATCTGTTCGACGCGATCCAGCGAGGCCACAGCCACGTACCACGGCGTGTCATAGTAGGTGTAAGAAATCGTCTTTGGAAAATGCACCGCGACCGCGTAAAACGCCTTGATGGCGGTCTCCAGCAATCCGGCGCGCTCCAGCATGATCGCGGTATAGAACTGCTTGACGCCGGGATCCTCGTTGCAGGTTGCCCATTTGTAAAAATTTTTCGCAGCGGAATTGCCGTCGACGAATTTCCATTGGCTGCCCTCCAACGCTTTGGATTGCGTGAGCGTCCGGTACGCGGGATCGCGGGTTACGCCGTCGTACGGAAAAACCCCTTCTCCGGCCGCTTGCGCCAGGCCTTTGCGATCGGTAATGACGTAGTGGTAATCAGCGGTGCCCACGCCGTCGAAATGGCCGAACTTCGCGTAATCGATCGGACCCGCGACGCCGGGCGACGCCAGCGTGAGCGTGTCGTCGCTCGGCACGGCTTCGGCGCGCGTGGTGGGACGGCCGGCGGCAAATGCGGGACGCGCCGCACCTGTCAGCGCGCCAACCGTCCATGCGCCAAGAGCGATGAAAACAATGGAGTGGGCGTTGCGATTTTTCATAGAGATCCTTTAATTTACAGACGTGGGCTGCAGAATATAAACAACGGGCTTGTCCGTTAAGTCCGTTTCGTGCAAGCGGATATGAGTCGCGTCGACGATTCGAACTTGGTCTTTCGGAAACAGCGCCGTGAACCGCTCGACCGGATCCAGCGGATAAAAGCGGATGTTGCCGTAATGCATCGGAAAAACGATCGACGGATGCAGTTCGTCGACCATCTGCTTCGCCTCCTCGGCGTTGATCGTGGTGACGCCGCCGACCGGAATAAACAGCACGTCCACTTTCCCGATCATCTTCTTGTCGTAGTCGTTCAGCTCGGGTGTTCCGACGTCACCCAAATGCACGCACCGCAGACCGCCCATCACGAACAAATAAATAATGTTGGGACCGTTGATCGCGCCGTCTTCCTTATCGTGCGCGGACGGCAAGCCCGTCACCTGCAGCCCCATCGCCACCGTCGTCGTTCCGGTACTCTCTACCACATCCACGGTCTTTGCGCGCGGGTGAACGGCGGGTCGGTAATCGTGATCGAAATGGTGATGGGTGATCAGCAGCGCGTCGGAGAACAGCGAAATCCGGCCGTAGCCGACCGTGTCGTCGAACGGATCGATCGACACCGTGCGGTCAACGCTGTCTTTGAGCGTGAAACACGACTGGCCGTGCCATAGAACCTCGAGTCCCCATTTCGGGTTGCCGACCTCCAGCGGCAGCAACTTGACCGCGCAGGCGGCGAGCAGCACGCCGAAACAAAATAAAAGTTTCCTCACGGAAAACGTCAGCCTCCCAGCCGCTGCGCGATCTCGACGGCGTGGTAGGTGATAATCAAATCGGCGCCTGCGCGGCGGATGGATGTCACGATCTCAATCGCGGCGCGGCTCGTGGCCGCGCCGTCCAGCCAGCCTTTGCTCTCGGCGGCTTTCACCATCGCGTACTCGCCGGACACGTTGTAGGCGACCAGCGGCACGTCAAGCTCGGGGCGGATGCGCGCGATCACATCCAAATACGACAGCGCGGGCTTCACCATGACCATGTCCGCTCCTTTCTCAACGTCGTGCCGCAACGCGCGCAACGCCTCGCGCGCGTTGGAAGGATCCATTTGATAAGCGCGGCGATCGCCAAACTGCGGCGCGGAACCGGCCGCGTCGCGGAACGGCCCGTAGAAAACGCTCGCGTACTTGGCGGAATAGGCGAGGATGCCCGTCGATGAAAATCCGTTTTTATCAAGCGCCGTCCGAATGGCCGCGACAGCGCCGTCCATCATGCCCGACGGCGCCACGAAATCCGCGCCCGCGCGCGCTTGGGCCACCGCGGTTTTTTGGATGTTGCGCAGCGTGGCGTCGTTGTCGACCGAAACGGTTTTCCCGCCCGGGCGTATCACGCCGCAATGGCCATGGGACGTGTATTCGCAAAAACAAAGATCCGTGAACACCACCTGGTCGGGCCATTGGGTCTTGATCGCGCGCACCGCGCGTTGCACCACGCCCGACGGCGCCCACGCCTGCGATCCGGCTGCGTCTTTCTTGGCGGGCAGCCCGAACAGCAGCGTCGACAAAAGCCCGAGTTCACGCTGCCGCGCGATGTCCTTCAACAGCTCGTCGATCGACACTTGGAATTGACCGGGCATCGAGGCGATCGCGCGACGCGCGCCACGGCCTTCCAACACGAACGACGGAACAATCAGATGCGCGGGCGACAGCGCGGTCTCGCGGACCATGCGGCGCAACGCCTCGGACGCGCGCAACCGTCGCGGCCGCGACACGGGAAGGGAGCCTTGCTTACGCATGTTCGGTAATTTGCACCGCGCGCCGCAACGGCAGCGACAGCGATTTGGTTTCGAGCAAACCCGCGGCCAACGCGCCGATGTAATAAATCCACCATTGATTCGGAATGTGCGCGAACAAATACAGCAACCCCACCGACAACATCGACATCGAAAACGCGATGCACGCGGCGCCCATGTAATACAGCTTGAGCGGCATGTTGCTGTAGAGCATCTTCTTCTCGATCGGATAATTGTATCCGTGCCAGAGCACGAGCACACCCGCGCCGAAGATCATCATCACCGGATCGATGAGCCGCAGCAGGAACAAAATCGGCATCAAGTGCGACGGCCCTTCGGGGCCCCCGTGGAACCAAACGCCGTCGTAGGCGGGCCACGTGCCCATCATAAACAGGAATTCGCTGCCGCCGATCGCTTTGATGTTCACCACCATGAACAACGCGGCCAACACGAGCCCGATCCCGAACATCGAGCGCACGATGATACGCGGCACGTTGGTGCTTCCCAAAACCAAACTCATCATCGCAATCGTCACGGCCGGCCCGAAGAACCCCATCATCAGAAATTCCCGAACGCAATTGACGATCAACGGCGCCGGATGCGGGCCCAGCAAAATCTGCAGTGGCCGCGTGGCCAAATACACGCCGAGCAGCATAAAACCCCAGTACGCGCCGTCGTAGGTCAATTTGCCGGTGACCAGGGTGCGCAACGGGCCGATGTGTTTCACGTAGCGGGCCAGCATGAAATACACGAGCCCGGCCAGCACTGGCATTCCCACGTTAAAGAAAATTTTGAAGAACTCACTCATGACCGTTGGCCTTTTCGATGAAAGCAATCAGCTCCCGAATGTCGCCCAACTCCACATCCGCACCCGACTCGCCCGTGTTAAAATCATCGCCGTAGCGCGCGAAGGCGGTTTTCATGCCGAGCGCCTTGGCGCCCAAAATATCGCGCTCCGCCCAATCTCCAACCATCAACGCCTGATCCGGCGCGATATCGAGCTTCTGCAACACCCGCAAAAACGGCGCGGGGTCGGGTTTCTTCTTGCCGGTGTCGTCGGTTGACACCACCGCGTCGAAGAACACCTCGAGACCCAGCGACACGAGCCGCGTCCATACCGACATGCGCGGCGCGTCGGACACCAGCCCCAACTTTAAATTCATTTTTGACAATCGCACCAACGTCTGACGCACATACGGATAGAGCACCATGTTGCTTTCTTTGGCGCGCCGATACCCGACCACGCCCGCCGCCAGGATCCGGTAATCAATCTCGCCGTATTCGTTGACCAACATCTTGTCGAACACACGCTGGTCCTCAATGCCTTCACGGTCGTACATGTGGAATATACGTTTGATCGCCTCGTCCTTCGTCGCTTTCAATCCGGCGTCCACCATGGCTTCGGCCGCGCCGGCCACCGCGGCGCGCTTGACCCGCATAAAATCGACGAGCGTGTTGTCCAAATCGAAGATGACGGCTTTGATCATAGGTTCAAGCCATCGTTTCCCATTTTTAGGCCGGCCTGATCAATACTTTTTCGGTGGTCCGCGCTAACGGACATATTTGGCGATGAGCGGACGCAATCTTTTCTTGGCCGCGGCCGAAATCGCGTGCGGCTGCGTGAAGATCGCGTTCTTCAAAGCAGAGCCCGCGTCGTTGGGAAGATCGACGAGCCGCGGCAACACGTGGGCAAGAATTCTCTTGGCGTTGGCGGCGTTGGCCGCCAAATGCGCCAGCACCAGTTCCACCGACACGTGCTCATCGTCTTTCCAGCAATCGTAGTCGGTGACCATCGCCAGCAGCCCGTAACTCATCTCGGCTTCGCGCGCGAGCTTGGCTTCGGGAATCGCGGTCATGCCGATCACGTCCGCGTTCAGTTCGCGATGAAGAAACGATTCGGCCCGCGTCGAGAACGCGGGCCCTTCCATGCACACATACGTGCCGCGATCGTGGACCGGAAGTTTCAACGCTTTGATCGATTCCACCAACGCTCGCGATAGCGTCGGCGAAAACGGCTGCGCAAACGAGATGTGCGCCACGATGCCGTCGCCAAAAAACGTCGACGGCCGGCCTTTGGTGCGATCGATGATTTGATCCGGCACCACGAAATCGCGCGGGGCCAGCTCATGTTTCAACGAGCCGCAAGCCGAGATCGCGATCACATGCTCGACGCCGAGCATTTTTAGCGCGTAAAAATTCGCGCGCTGCGGAATCTCCGATGGAAGGAAACGGTGGCCAAGCCCGTGACGAGGAAGAAACGCGCATCGAACGCCTTCATAGGAGCCGAGGGTGATGGGGTCCGAGGGTTTGCCGAACGGCGTGGCGGGATAGAATTTTTTCAGGACTTTCATTCCGTCCATCTGGTACACGCCGCTGCCACCGATGACCGCCGCGCGAACCGTTCCAAACTTGCTGCCTGCCGCCATTTTGCCCCCTCCTGGTAGAGAGGGATGTTACTACAACGAAGGAAGGAACCGCGTTAAGCGGCTTTCTGTTGTTCGCGCAGGCGCGGGATCACGAACGAAAACATGGCGCCTTTGCCTTTTTCGGACTGGACCATGATCTGTCCGCCGTGCATGTTGATGATGCCGCGCGCGATGGCGAGCCCCAACCCCGCGCCGCCGGCCGAACGCCGCGTGGAGGCGTCGGCTTGGTAAAACATATCGAACACTTTCGATTGTTCTTCGGATGTCAACCCGGGGCCGGTGTCGCGCACGGACACTTGCAAGAAATCCCCTTTCTCTTCGCTCAACATATCGATCTCGCCGCCGCGATCGGTGAATTTGATCGCGTTCGAAACAATGTTGTCAATCACCTGCTGCAGACGGCTTGGATCACCCCAAATCTGCGGCAAAGACGGCAGCGAATGCAGCCGCAGTTGCAACCCTTTGTTGGCCGCCGCCGACTTCAAGCCTTCGTGGCTGGTCGTCAAGATATCGTGCAGCGAGCAGGCGCCCATCTCCAAACTCAGGCGGCCCGACTCGATGCGCGAGACATCGAGCAAATCGGAGATGATCAAATTCAAGCGCACCGCCGACTGCTTCGCGATGCCGAGAAATTTCCGCTGTTGTTCGTTGATCGGCCCCGCCTCTTCGTCGAGCAAAACGCTTAAGAAACCGGACAACGACGTCAACGGCGTACGCAACTCGTGGCTGACGATCGACAGGAATTCGTCTTTGGCGCGGTTGGCGCGCATCAACTCTTCCACGCGCTTTTGCAGTTCGGCGTAGAGCGTTTTCAATTCGCGAACGCGCTCGATCAGGCGTTTGTTGGTTTCCTCCAACTCGTGCGTGGTGGCTTCCACTTCCGCCTTGAGACGGTTCTCGCGGCTTAAATTTTCCTCCTGGTTTTGCCCGTAATGGATCGCGATCGCCACGAGACGGCCCAGCGATTCCAACGGCGCCACGAATTCGCGGTTGCGCGCCTCTTTTTTGAAAACGGCCAGCGACAACAACCCGAACAACCCGTCTTTCCCTTTGAGCGGTATGTGCAATAGCCCGTCGAAGCCCAACTTCAAATCCGACACCACCGGGTTCATCGCGCACGGATCGAATTCCACCGCCCCCGACGCCAGCGAGCGCGATAGCGCCGCTTGATGCTCGGGCTCCTTCTCTGGGTAAAAAATATCCATCATCCCGCGTTCGCAAATTTTCTGGATGCCGTTGCCTTGATTTTTCCAGATGCAGCAGGGCCGGTCGCCAAGATAAGCGCGCACGACGTCGAGCGTCCCGGAGCAAATCGAAATTTCGTCGGAGCCGTGCATCTCCCACGACTGCACGAACGCCACCACAACATCCAGCACGGAGCCTTTGCTGCGTTTGCGGTGGAGCATGTTCATCATGGCTTCAGCGCGACCTCACCAACGCGATGTCCAGCGCCAAGTTCAGATAACGGTAGTCTTTATTGATCTCTCCCCAGTTCACAAGTTGCAGCGAAACGCCTTGGACGTCGAGCGTGACGGTCAGCAAGTCGTAAAAATCCTGTTGTGGAGCGCCGCCCGGCGGCGGACCAATCACGATGGCGACCGGAACCTTGTTGTTTTTGCAGACGTCAACGAACGAGGAGTAATTTATTTTTCCTTTGTACGCGTAAGGTTCGCTGTGCGTGCGCTTCAAACGAAATTTAAGCTTGTGTTTTTTGATCACGTCCTGAAATTTCCGATGGACGGTTTCCAGCGATTCGTCGGCGCCTTCCGGATAGAAAAACACCGCTCCGATGTCCTTGTGTCCGATACCGATGTCGTCCTCCGCGGCCAACTCCATCTCTGGAACGGGCACGGCCACGACAGGCGCCGCCATGACGGGGTCGGGCACAACGGGCGCGGGTGGCGGCGCCCCCGGCGATGCCGATGGCATCACCACTTTCAAATCCGGTACCGGTGGCGCGGAGGACGCCTTGGCGAAATTCACGGCCTCGGCTTGAGGGGGCTCTGTCTCAAGTCCAAAAAACGGCGCCGGCGTCGCCGGCAACGGAGGCGGTGGCGGCGCTTGATCAATGGATTCCAATAAAACTTCAAATGTCGTGTTGGACGGCGCCGGTGGTTTCGGCGGCAGCGACGTGGGCACGTGTGCCACCGGCGCGGGCGCGGTTTCCTTCAAGATGTCGGGTGAAAAAATCGGTGGCGCCGTGGGTGCGTGCGGAAGCGGCGGCACAAACGGCGTGGACGTGACGGGCGCGGGGGCCATGGGCGGTGGTGGCGCAGCAACAGGAGCTACGGGAGCGGGAGGCGGCGCTACGGGCGGCGGTGGCGCGGCGGCGACCGGCACCGGAGCGGGCGCGGGCTTGTGATGTCCGTTGCTTGAGCTGTTCACCGCGGGAGCAGCCGATGCGGCGGGCGCCGGTTGTTGCGTCAAGTCCACAACAGGTTCGGGGGCGCCTTCCGGCAAAATTTCTTTGACCACGGTCTTCACCAAATTCAAACTCAAGGCTTGGTGTGACAACGTCACGTACGCGTGGATGCGCTTGAGGAAGCCTTCAAGTTCGCGCACGTTGGTGTTCAGCGCGCGCGCCACGTAAAGCAGCATCTGATCATCCATATTCAAGCCCGGCAGTTGTTGCTGCTTGCGTTGCAGAATGGTTAAACGCGTCGTCTCATCCGGAACTTTCACGTCGGTCGACAATCCCCATTCCAATCGGGTTCGAATGTTGTTGTTGAGCGCGGTCAACTGGTTGGGCGGACGGTCCGACGCGAGAATCACCTGACGGTTCGCCTGATGCATGTTATTGAACACGTGAAACAATTCTTCCTGTGAAATTTTTGATTCGATCAAGTATTGGACGTCGTCCAAAATCAACAAATCCAACACGCTGTAAGCCCGACGCAACTCCAACATGCGGTCTTCCGAAATGGCGGTCAGAACTTCGCTCATGAACCGCTCGCCGGAAATGTACCGGATTTTGAACGACGGGTTCTGCTGCAACATCTGGTGAGCCACCGCTTGCATCAAGTGGGTTTTCCCAACGCCGGGAGGCCCGTATAGAAACAGTGGATTGTATGTTTCACCCGGAGCGCGCAAAACTTCCTGGCACGCGCCCACCGCAAACTGGTTGTGCGCCCCGACGACCAATTGGTCGAACAGATACAGCGGGCGCAAGCCGGTGGGTGACGTTTCGGTCTTGGCCATTAACGTTTCCTCTTCAGTTCGATCAAAATGTCGGTGTAAAGCGTGCGCAACGAGACGTGTTCCATTGCCACAATGCGGGTTGCGATTTCAGGTTGGATTCCCATGGCCGGCGCCGATTGAAACAGCGCCATATCTTGCCGAGGAGTCAGCACGAACATGATATCGGCTCCCGACAACCGCGCGGATTTGGTCCATGCGTTCATGTCAACGCTTTGCGATGACCAACTGCTGACCAGCACCGGTTCCACCGTAAAAGCCGGAACGCTTTGCGCCGCCAATTCTTTCAACTGCTTGGCAAAATGCTGACCGATCTTGTCTTGGCCCTCGGGAAACATGCAAGCGAGCTGAATTAAATTTTGCGGTTTGGCCTCGGCCGACGTTAACGGATTGTCGGGTCTTTCCGTGCCGAACGTCTGAGGATCGTCCACCGAACGCGGAATAGGAAATGGATCGGTGGTGTTCATCGCCGGCAAGGCGTTGGATTCGAGCGAAACCGGTCGCGACGGAACCTCAAGCGTCGGTGGCGACAATGGCGCCGGCGGCGGCTCCGGTAAAACTTCATCCATGGGCCACGGTGGACGGTCCATCATCGTTGGGACCGTCGGAGGTGGCGCGGCGGGCATCGGTGGCGGCGGCCGCATGGACGGTGGCACGGGCGACGCGACCGGCGGTTGCGACGAAAGTGGCGGCGCTTGCATGGGCGTGGTTTCGGCTTGCAGCGGTGCGGCCTCGGGCCATCCCAGCACATTGCCACTCCAAAAATCAGCATCCGACGCTGGAGCCGAATTCACGGCGGGCGGCGGAGGCGGTGGTGTTGGATCCACGGGCGGAGCGACCGGCGTGCTGGACGAAAAAATCGGTTCGGATGTTTCTTGGGCGGGCGCCGGCGGCGGTGTTTCAACCGTGGGAGAAATGACCTCCGAATGTTGTCCCAAATTGGACAGCACGCTTTTCAATTCGTCAAGCACATGATGAGGCGAACGCGGTTGCGCGTCGTCTGGTTTTGAATCGTCACTCATAACATCCCTTATCGGAAAAACTCGGTGTTGTCATGCAATTCAGCTTGATTTTTCCACTCCATAATATGTGGGCAACCAAGGGATGTTTCAAGGACTTTCTTGACGGAAGAAAGAACAATTTGAGCCGACTTTTCGGCTTAAATCGCGCGGGAAGGCTTCAGGCTGGGAAAAATTTCACTGGCCGGACACGATTTTTCGCGGCCGGATGATGCGACGTTCGTGCCGTTTTTGCTATCGCACCGGCGCGGACGCCGATTTGTAGTTCACAATGGCGCGGAACGAATCTGGTTTTAAACTCGCACCGCCCACCAAACCGCCATCGATGTCTTCGCAGGCCATGAGCTCGGCGATGTTCTCCGGCTTCACCGAGCCGCCGTAGAGAATGCGAATCGACAACGACGTCAACGATCCGTATTGGTCTTTAAGAATATCGCGGATCGCCAAATGCACGTCCTGCGCCTGCGCGGGCGTGGCGGTGCGCCCGGTGCCGATCGCCCAGATGGGTTCGTACGCGATCACCAATTTTTTGGTTTCGGCCGACGGAATGTTGGCGAGCGCCGCGCGTACTTGGCGGCCAACCACGTTCAGAGTTTCGTTGGCGTCGCGTTCCTGCAGCGATTCGCCGACGCAAACGATCGGGATCAAGTTGTTTTTCAAAGCGGAGAGAATTTTCTTGTTTACGCTGGCGTCGGTCTCGCCGTAATACTGGCGCCGCTCCGAGTGGCCGATGATCACGTAACGACAGCCGAGCGCGGATAGCATAGAACCCGACACCTCGCCCGTGAACGCGCCTTCCTCGTTCTCATTCATGTTTTGAGCGCCCACGCCCACGCCGGATTTTTCGGTCGCTTGGATCGTTTGCGCGAGCGACGTGAAAGGCGGACAAATCGCCACATCAACATCCTTAACCGACGCCACAAAGGGCAAAAACTCTTTCAGGAACGCGTCCGCTTGTGGGACAGTCTTGTACATTTTCCAATTGGCCGCCATGAGAGGGCGCCGTGTTGTGGCGTTCAATGACATTGATGGCTCCTTGATAATTATTCTTTGGACTGAACAACGGTTGGCGTGACGAAAATGATTATAGTTGTTCGGCGGTTGTTTGTCCTGCGCCAGCGAAACAGAGCTCCGATCCACGGAATTTTTCTTAACACCGGCACGCCCGACATTACCCGCTCTTTCTGAGATTGCATCAACCCCGCGATCGTCATCGTCAAGCCCGGGTCCACCGTCACGTGAGACGACACGTCTCGTTGTAAAAGTCCCGGCACCGTGTTTCCGGACAAGCTGACGCCGTTCGAGTTGTCGGGCGCGCTCACGCCCGCCTCCACGTCCATGTGGATCCGTCCGTCGGCCAAGTAGCGCGGCCGGACGTTCAATAATACCCCGTAGGGTTTGAACTCGACGTTGGTAGCGCCCAGCGAGGTCGTGGTGATGTAGGGGATTTCTCCGCCGGCGCGGAAACGCGCCGAGGTGTCGGAGTCGGTCACGAGCGTCGGATTGGCCAGCAATTCAGCGGCGCCCTCTTCAATTAGAAAGTGAACGTCCGCTTTGATCGGCGAGGTCCGCTCCATCGCGCCCAACGCGATCAACCCCGCCGGCGCTTTCTCTTGCACCGTGATTTGATCAAGCCATTCCACGCCCAACCTTTCGGCTTGCGTGTTGTCAACCTCGGTCACCTCGACGCGCACTTCGATGGGCGGCGTGAAAAGGGGCGCGGCCGACGACGTCGCGGCCGCGCCCGCAATGAAACATGCCCCAAGAACGACCGGCCTCATTCGGCGTTGCCGGGGGCCGAACCGCCGCTGGAGACGCCTTCATCGACCCCGTTGACCAACGCTTGGCCCGCTTTTTTGTACGCGGTGGAGATATCGACCCGAAACGTGCGAAAGATCGCGACGGTGGCCAGCGCCGTTAAGGCCGTTAACAGAATGTACTCCACCACGGCCTGGCCGCGACGGAAACGTGCAACACGATACGACATAGATCACCTCGAAAGACGACTGAGAGGGCGCATCGCAATGATGAGAGGGGAGACAGCCGACGGATTAGGAGAGGAGCCGCATCATAGCAAACGCTTGACGCGGTTGGAGACATTCGCCAACACCGACGGAAGCGGCGCGTCTTTGCTTTGAAGCAGCGTCCAAAATTTTTCGCCCATCGCGTCCGGATGGAGCAGTTGGCGAACAGCGGCGGCGCGGCGCTGCTTCTCGGCCTCCGGCGCATCCGTCAAAAATTTTTCGATGACCGATTCTCCCACGGCTGACAGAAACACGCCCTGCGAACAGAAAAAATCGGTCTGCCAGCCGTGCAACCGACCCATCTGAGCGAGCTGCGTAAAATCGACGTGCGCGGTTACATCTTGATCGCCGGATCTTTCCAGCACATCTTGACGCGCTTGGTGTTTGTAATAAGCCATCGCCGTGCCGTTCGCGCGCGAAGAATCCAGCAGCACCGCGCGCGGATGGCCGTAATCGACGGTGACCGCGTATCCGCGCGACAGCAACGCGCTCCATTCTTCGAACACCGCGCCGATTGACGATCGATATTCAATCCGGTGGCCGGGCTGCAGATTCCACTCCACGATCGACGGCAACTCCGATTGGACGCCCGAGTTCGCGTCCCGCTCCATTTCCATTAAACGTCCGTCCTGTTCGGCGACAGCGATTTCCCGCCAGCGGCCGTCGCGGACCACGTAACGATCGAACGGCAGCGCGTCGAAAAATTCATTGGAAAAAATACACCCCTCCAATGTGCCCATCCATTCGATCTGATCCAACTTTTCCAAAACTTGGCAGCGATCAAAACGCGATAGCCGTTTGATCAAACGATCGCGGGCGGAACGGCTTCGTTCCACGGCCCACACGCGCACGCCGCGCGCCGCGTTTTGGCTGGCGAGCTCGCGCAGCACGCCTTCAAGAAATTCGCCGTCGCCGCAACCAACCTCGATCAACGCGAACTGCTCGCATCCGAGAGTTTGCTGCATGGACACGACCAACCGGGCGAACACGCTCGGAAAAAGCGGTGACACCTGCAACGACGTGAAATAATCGCCCTGTACGCCCCGCTGCGGCGCTCGGCGGTTGTAATAACCGTACAAAGGATGGTACAGCGCCAGCTCCATGAATTTTGAAAATGACAGCGGCCCCGTGCGTGCGATTTCCTGGCGAATCAACTCATCCGCTCTGGTCACGCGGCCTCCAAGCACGTTCGCGCTTCGGCTTGAACCTGCGGATCCGGATCGTTCAACAATCGTTCCGCTTCATTTCTCACGCGCGTCGGCGTTTCCAGCCGGGACAACGCCCACAACGCGTGCCCTCGCACGATGGGCTCGGTGTCACTCAATAACAGAGCCAACGACGGAATCAGCGCCGCGTCCGCGCTGTTGCCGGCGACCACGCACGCGTTGCGCACCAAACCGCGTCGCTTGGCGCGGCTTAATGGTGTATGACCCCAGCGTGCTGTGAACGATGCCGCGTCGCAGCCCAGCACGTCCCGCAGGGAAATCCACGCGCCGGCTCCTTGCGACGGAGCGAACTCGGGCCACTTGGTTTCCAACGCGCGCGCGTTGAACGGGCACACTTCCTGACACACGTCGCAGCCAAAAATCCAGTCGCGCAGGTTGGTCCGGAACTCGCGTCCGATCCATCCTTTGTTTTCGATGGTGAGATAGGAGATGCAGCGTCGCGCGTCCAGTCGATAAGCCGATTCAAACGCCGACGTCGGACACGCCTCCAAGCACCGCGTGCAAGAACCGCATCCTCCCTTCGCTGAAGCTATGGGGGACGTGGCCCCCGGCCCGGGAAGCAAGTTAAGAGCGGAATCTCCGGCGAGAAGGATTTCGGCGAGAAAAATCCACGATCCGACGTGAAAGCGAACGCGCGGCGATTGGGGCACGATCAAGACCGTGTTTTTTCCCACAAATCCCAATCCCGCCTGTTCGGCCAGCGACCGTTCCAGCAGCGGTTTGGTGTCGACCGCAAGAATGGCGTCGCGGCCGCCAAGAATATCGGTGGTTTGCTCGAGAAATTGCGACAACCGATTTTGGATGACGGTGTGGTAATCGCGGCCCCACGCGTAACGCGCCACGCGACCGAAACCGGACCCCGGTTTTTCAGGAAACGGTCCTTGGTAGTAACTGACCGCGATGGTCAAAACCGCGGTGGCCGCTGGAAACGCACTGCGAGGAGCCAATCGTTTGTGGGGATTGCGCGTAAGATAGGCCATGTCGGCCGCGAAACCGTCGTCGCACCAGGAGCGGTACGCCAATTGATCGCGCTCACGAATGGAGAGAGGACTAACCGCGACGTGGTTGAAACCCAAGTTGTCCGCGATGCGGACAACCTCAGCGTTGATAGAACTCGATAAGCCGATCGGGATAATTCGTGGCGATCGCGTCGACTTGCCAGATGACCAGCTTCCGGAACTCGTCCAACCGGTCGGCCGTCCAGGCCATGACGGCCATGCCGTTGGCGTGGGCTTCGTTCACAAGGTCTCCGCTCACGCGATCTTTGCGGGGAAGCAGGTGATTCACTTTCAAATTCTTGGCGCGATCCAGCGCATCGTACAGCAGGTCCGAATAAAGAAAACCGGTCGAGGTCGTGGGGCTGAGCCGATTGATCATGACGAGAGACGGCTCGTCGAACGAAATCAGCACCGAACGATTGAGCACTTTGTACTCCTGCAGCTCTTTTAAAACGGCTTTGATCAATTGCTCGCGGCGGCGCTCGTCGCCGTCAACCTTGAGTTCCACGAAAAAGGACAGCAAATCGCCGGCCTTGTTCTTTTTGTTGTGCGCCCATTTCAACAACGTGGACAGGCGAGGAATCCGTTCGCCGGCGAAGCGTAGGTCGAACCACGAACCCGCGTCCAACTCTTGAATGTCGTTGGCGGTCAAATCCGCGACGTTTAACGGTTTGTTGGACGTCCGATCCATGTTCGCGTCGTGGATGATCATCGGAATGCCGTCTTTGGTGATGCGGACATCGAATTCGAGCATGTCGGCGCCGAGCGAGACCGCTTCTTCGAAGGAAATCATCGTGTTTTCGGGAGCGTGGCCCATGGCGCCGCGATGGCCGACAACCCACGGCATCTTGCCTTTCGTTTTCTGACGGACGCTAAAGGGCTTCAAACTGCTGTCGCCTCCGGATTTTGATCGAGTGAGAGTTGATGTGGGCACGGTTTACCTCGCTGATTGGTGGGCGATCCTACAACATTCGGAGAACGACCGCACACGGTTGTCGGAAGCTAATGGCCGCGTGACTTTTTCGAATGGATCAGGCTCTCGCCGGCTTTTTTCAGCACGGCCAATTGCTCTTCCGAATCGCCCTCGTAATAAAGGCGAACCACCGGCTCGGTGCCGGAAAAACGCACGCCAAGCCAACTGCCACCGTGGAAAATAAACTTAAACCCATCCAAGTCAACAATGCGCTGCACGTTGAGTCCGTCGATCTGGACCGGCGGCTTCGTCGCGAACTGATCTTTAAGCGCCGATACGATGTCGGAGGTGGCCTGAATGTTGATGCGGCGTGACAGATAAACACCGACGTCTTTGTGCAAATCTTTCAATTGATCGCTGACGCTGAGTCCGGAGGCGGCCGTCATTTCCGCGACAAGCAAGCACGCCAGAATACCGTCTTTCTCGGGCACGTGGCCGCGCATGGTGAAACCGCCGGACTCCTCCCCGCCCATGACAAACTCGCCCTCTTGGGACGGCCAGATCGAATCGGCTTCTTTCATCACCTCGCCGATGTGCTTGAATCCGACCGGCGTTTCCTTGACGGTCAAACCGTATTTCCGAGCCACCGCGTTGATCACGTGCGTGGTCATCACGCTCTTTGCCACGACGCCGTTCCACTGCCGCGACACGTGCAGATACCGCGTCAACAAACCGAGAATATCGTTGGCCGAAATGACGGCGCCGTTGGAATCCACCACGCCGAACCGGTCCGCGTCGCCGTCGGTCGCCAAGCCCAAATCCGCTTTGTGTTTTTTAACCAGGCCGATCAACGCGCTTAACCCTTCCGTCGACGGATCCGGCCCGTGACCTTCGAACGTCACGTCGCGCTTGTCATTGATGACCGTGACGTCGCAGCCCAGGCGGCGAAGCACCTCGTCAATGTAGCCGCGTCCGGTGCCGTGCAAAACATCGACGATAATCTTTAACTTGCGCTTCTTGAAAACGTCCGCGCGCATCAACCCAAAAACGTGCTCGAGATAGGCGGGGCTGAAATCGGTGCGCTGGATAAGCCGGTAGGTCAACTGTCCGCTTTCGGAACGCGGCGAGACCGCCACCTCGTTTTCTTTTATGACGGCGCAGAGCGCTTCGATGGAATGCGTCACCTCGGGCAATGCCGGCCCGCCCCAGGCCGCGGAAAATTTCAAACCGTTGTACGTGTACGGGTTGTGGCTCGCGGTGATATTGACGCCGGCGCCCGCGCCCGAGCGCAAAATTTCAAACGCCACCACGGGCGTGGGCACATCGCGATGAGAGAACCGCACTTCCATGCCGTTGTTCGCAAAAATACGGGCGGCCTCATCGGCGTATTTTTCAGAGAGAAAACGCGTGTCGTATCCAACGATGACAGGGCGGTTGTGGTTTTTCTCCTTGAAAATCTGCTCGGAGATAGCCTGGGAGCAAATACGCAGATTCGGGAAGGTGAACCCCTCCGCAATGATGTCGCGCCAGCCGGATGTGCCGAATTTAATTGTCACGGATCGTTCCTTTCGTCGCCGGAGAGAGAAAATGGCAGGCCCCCCGAAGCGGGGCGGACTCTAGTACAGCCGTCTCGCAAAGTCAAATACGGCGTTTAGCGCAGCAGGTTGTATTTGAAGATGCACCAAACGGCGGCCAAACCGTCTTGCCAGTTGATCTTTTTGCCTTCGGCGTACGTGCGACCGAAGTACGAAATGCCCACTTCGAAAATACGGCATTTGAGCTTGGCGACCTTGGCGGTGATTTCGGGCTCGAACCCGAAACGGTTTTCCTCGATGGTGATGGACTGAATGATGTCGCGGCGAAACGCCTTGTAGCATGTTTCCATGTCCGTCAAATTGATGTTCGTCAGCATGTTGGAGAGCGTGGTCAAAAATCGATTGCCCAGCATGTGCCAGTAATACACCACGCGGTGCGGCTGACTGCCGACGAAGCGCGATCCGAACACCACATCAGCCCGCCCCTGCGCGATAGGCCCAATCACCAACGGATATTGCTGCGGGTTGTACTCCAGGTCCGCGTCTTGAACAATCACGATGTCGCCCGTGCAATGGCGGAAACCCGTCCGCAACGCGGCACCTTTGCCTTGGTTGCGTTCGTGATAGACCACACGGACACCGTCGCCTTCGATTTTGTTTCTGAGCGTCTCGCGCGTGCCGTCGGTCGAAAAATCATCCACGACGATAATTTCTTTGTCGGTCACCGGCGCGGCTTTGACCGCCGCCACAAGCTCAGCAATGGTGGCGGCTTCGTTGTAGCAGGGTATAACGATGGAGAGTTTCATGGCGCGATTGTAACCAAAGAACCAACCTCCCGACCATCCGTAGCTAAAAGACATCAATAAATGGAGGATCCTTATGACGACAAAAATCCAGGAAGCGGCCAACCCCGACGTTCAAAAGATCGGCCAATTAATTAAAGGTATCAAAGTGGCGATGATGGTGACGGTGGAACCCGATGGCTCGCTGCGCGCGCGACCCATGATGACGCAAGAAGTGGAATTCGACGGGACGCTGTGGTTCTTCTCCAACGATTACTCGGCCAAGAACAACGAGATCCGCCGCGCCGCCGAAGTGCAAGTGAGTTACATGGACGCCGACAAGAACCGTTATATTTCCTTAACCGGTACCGCTGAACTGGTGCACGACCGCGCCAAAGCCGATGAACTGTGGGAACCCTCCTTAAATGTTTGGTTTCCCAAAGGTCTCAACGATCCGCAAATGTCGCTGATCAAAGTTCACGTTACCAAAGGCGAGTATTGGGACGGACCGTCGAGCACGATGGTCAAACTGCGGAGCTTCGCCAAAGCGCTCCAGGGCGACCAGTACAAAGGCGAAGGCGGAGAGCACAAGAAAATTTCTCTGTAAAACCTTTGTAAATTTCGCTCCGAACTCTTGTGGCTCCGACGAATGTTTTTTAAACATAGCACATGCCGAGAATAATTATTTTTGTCGGAGCGACAACGCATACAGCCCTTCCTCCCTTCCTCTGATCCGCGCCGCGGCCGCCGCGCTGCTGGGTGAGCTGCGCGACTGGCGATCGTGGTATTTCCTGCGACGGCCCGTGTTGTGGTCGCTTGCGGTCTATTGCGCCACGTTGATGTGGCTGAACGCGCATGGATTCTTTGACGATCGCGCGACACCCGCGTTGGCCCCATTTCTCGATGAAAGAAGCTGTCTCACGGCCGTGGTCGAAGATCAACCGGACCAACGGCCTTCGGGTTGCGTTTTAGCGGCCCGGCTGGAAACGATCACGCTTTTTTCGGATGAGCCGGCCCTCACACGTTCGGTCGATGGCCACATTCTCATTCACGTGTTGGGACAGCAAAGCGAGGCCGTGCCCGGAGATCGCGTGCGCGCGTGCGGGTCCTTGAGTGTTCCTTCATCGCCGCGGATTCCCGGCGTCTTCGACTACGCGGCGTTCCTCGCGAATCACGCTGTTGAGGCGATCCTCTACACGGGCGGCCCGTCGTTCCAAATCTGGGGCAATAGCGGGCGATTCCGTTTGCAACGATGGGGCTGGCAACTAAAACAATGTGTGGTGCGACGATTTGAAAACGCGCTCGCGCCGGAGCAAGCGGCCGTAATGGCCGGACTGGTGGTGGGCCAGCGTCCACGGTTTCATCCGGAGCTCAAGGAAATTTTTCTGCGCTCGGGCACGATGCACGTGCTGGTCGCGTCCGGATCGAACGTGGCATTTGTGATGCTCATGTGGTTTATCGCGTTGCGATGTCTGCGTGTGCCGAACCGTTGGGCGCTCGCCACCTCGCTTGCTCCGGTGTGGATCTACACGCTGGTCAGCGGCGGCGACGCGCCGATCGTGCGCGCGGCCGTCATGGGCTCCGCGCTCACCATCGCGCATTTGCTCCGGCGCTGGGACAAAGCGTTCAACGCGCTTGGAATCGCGGCGTGGATCATTCTGATCGCCAATCCGCGTTCCATCTTCGACGTTGGATTTCAAATGTCGTTCATGACGGTCACGGGGTTGATGTTGGTCACCCCCTGGGTTGAAAATTTTATCGCGGACGCCCGCGCCGCGGTGAAATGGATCGCGCGCGTTTTCGCGGCCAGCCTCACCGCGCAAGCGTGGCTTATTCCGGTCAGCGTACATTCGTTCGGCCATGTTTATATCTGGTCGATTTTCTCCAACATGGCGGTGGTGCCGATGGCCGGACTGGGATTGCCACTCGGCGTCGCGGTCGTTTGCTGGACCGGGCTGGGGCCGGTGGTGCAATGGTACGCCAGCGCTTTGTTGTGGACGGTCAAGACAATGGCAACATATTTGGGAGCGCGCACATGGATTGCTCCCTTTTCCCCGGTGGTCACGGCTGGCTATTATCTTGTTTGCTTTTCCATCGTTCGCGTGCGAGAAAGAACAATGGCGCGGGCGTGTGTGGCGGTGGGAGTAACATTGATGGCCGCGGGATGGATCACGGCCACCGCGTCGAAAACCACTCCTCAGCCGCTGACGCTCACTTGGATTGATACGGGCCGGGCGTTGGCCACGCTCGTTGAAGACGAGCGGCGCGAACGATTTTTGCTGTTGCCTCAACGCGCCGAGCAAGATCAAAGCCTCGAGCGGATCGTGCTGCCGTTTTTAACGTCGGAACGGCGACGGCCGATTTCTGGAGTGATGGTCGAGCACGAACTTTCCACGGGCTCCGTTCTCGGCGCTGAATTGCTGCGCGCCTGCTCGGTTTCAACCGTAACCGTGTGCGCCGCGCCGCTGATTTGGGTCCGGCGAGACGGCCACAACGTTCTGTTGGCGTCCGTCTTTACGCTTCGGTTGCAACGATGGCTCATAGACCACGCTCGATTCCGGCCCGACGTAATTGCCGCGCATTTTCCGCCGCGTTGGAAATGGGATCCGATGTTTGTGGCGCGTTTCAAACCGAGCCTGGTCATCGAGACGGGATCACCACGTCGAAACGCCGAGGTCAACACGCCATGGCCTCACGTACCCGTGGTCATTCCTCAAAAGCAAGGATGGTATCAGTGGAGCGCATCGACGGCAGATGTTAAGATCTCCGCCGCACCGACATGAACATCACACGCCGTTTCGCGTCCACGTTGTTTTGCTTGCTGGGGTTTCTTCCGATGATCGGATGCGGACCCACGACGGACGCCGCAAAAACGCGCCAAGAGCAATTTGAGCTCACGGCGCCCCCTTCGTACCACCAAAGCCCCCACGCGCGGTTCGCGCGCTACAAAACGTTTTCGGTTTTCCCCTTCTCCGAGGAACCGATGGATCCGCAATTGTTGTTTTTTCTGCGCAACGAGCTGGAGCGCAAGGGCTACACGTTCGCCACCGGATCTCAGATCGCGGACCTGATGGTCACGCAAAAATTGTTCGCGTCCGGCGAGCCGATTGTTTTGCCGCCAGCGTCGTTCACCTCGTTCGCGGCGTCGAGCCCGACCGCCGTCGCCAATTTTCCTGTGTGGGGCGCGTACCACGCTCCGTCATCAACCGACGCGCTCGATCTTAACGCACCTCAAACGTTCATCGCGTCCGTGGCGCCACCGGCGATCAACAGCGTGGCGCTCGTGGTCGCCTACGATCACCGATCGGGAAAAGAGGTGTGGCATGGCACCGGACGTTCCAATTCGGACAATCCCGATGGCCGCGTCTCTGGACAATTCGCGATCGCGGAAGCGCTGACGCCTTTTCCGCACGTCAAACCGCCGCCGCGCGCTCCACCACCCGCCCCCGAAGGAGGCGCGCTCGGCATTCGCGTCGGTGTCTACACGGCCGACGGCACTTTGTATCTTCCGACAATTCTCGCGTTTGCTTCAATAAGCCCGGCGCGCGACGCGGGCATCAAAACAAACGATCGAATTACGGCCGTTAACGGTGTGTCCCTAGCGAATTTCACATTCCATGATGCGATGGCGTTGCTGCACGGCTTGGCCGGAACGATCGCGAACATCGATGTGCTGCGCGACAATCAGCCGATGTCGTTCAAAATAAAACGGTTGCCGTGGCGCGATGTATGGGGTGATTCTCCGGAAGAATAACGCGTTGGCGTTACCATTGAGTGGACGGTACTGCGGTCAATCTTAACTTCTGCCGAAGAAGAAAGGAATTTCAAACGCTAATTTCCTTTTCCGCGCCGAAAAAACGGAATGAACATAAATCCGGCCGCGAAGCCGCCCGCGTGCGCCCACCACGCGACGCCGCCGGTGTCGCCGCGCGTGGCCGAGTCGGAGAGCGCGCCAAGACCGTTCACCGCTTGCATGAGGAACCAAATGCCCAGATAAAAAAACGCGGGGATCTCAATGAATCGGATGAAGAAGATGAAAATAAAAAACGTCAGCACCTTCGCGTGCGGATAAAGCACGAAGTAACCACCAAGCACGCCCGCAATAGCGCCGGAAGCGCCGACCATCGGCAATTGACTGTGCGGGCTCGCCAACAACTGCGCGGTCGCCGCGCCCGCGCCCATGATCAGGTAATAAAACAAATAGCGGACCGGACCCATGTTGTCTTCCACGTTGTCGCCAAACACGTACAGGAACCACATGTTGCCGATCACGTGCCCCCAACCGCCGTGCAGAAACATGGCCGTAAAAATGTCCGGAATGTGCATCATGGGATCGCTGAAGAAGCGGGCCGGAATCAACGCGTACGCCTGCATGAACGCATCCAGCCTGCCGGTCATCGCGAGCTGCGCTTCATGGACAAATACCAACAAGTTCGCCGCGATCAGTGCGTAATTGACGAACGGGAAACGGCGGGCCCGAATGCTGTCACGAATCGGAAACATAAATTGGCTTTCAGCCGTCAGCTATCAGCTTTCAGCCAAAAAATTAATTTCTGACAGCTGATAGCTGACAGCTCTAAAGTGGTCGCTTCGACGCGACACCGGTCCGGCGTGGATAATGTTTGGACGTGGCCCTCACCTTCTTAATCATGACCAGCGCGCGCGACCCGCCCAAATCCGGGATTTCGTAATGACGAATGCCCGCGATCTCGCCGCCCAACTCCTCCATCGCCACGTTCACGCGCGACGCCTCGTCGGCGGCGGTGCGGCCGCGGTGCGCGATCAGCATGCCGCCGATCTTCAAAAACGGCAGGCCGTACTCGATCAGCGTCGACAAACTGGACAACGCGCGCGCGAACGCGAAATCGTATTTCTCACGATGATCTTTATCGTGGCCCAATTCCTCCGAGCGCTTCTGCAAAACGTCCACGTGATTGAGTTCCATCGCGCCGACCACCGCGCGCAAAAAATCGCATTTCTTTCCGATGGATTCCGCGAGCGACATGTGCCAATCCGGCTTCGCGATTTTGAGCGGCAACCCGGGGAAACCCGCGCCCGAACCGATGTCGATGGCGCGCGCCTGCTTCATCTCGAAAACATCGTCCACGATCATCGGCGCCAGCGAGTCAGCGAAATGGCCAAGCGCGATGTGCAACGGCTCGCGCAGCGCGGTCAAGTTGATGCGCTCGTTCCAAATCGCGAGTTCGTGCAAATAAATGCGGAAATATTCCTCGCCGTCGGGCGGCAGCGTCACTTCCCAGCGTGCCAGCGTCTTCTTTAGCAGCCCGTACCAATCGCCTTTCGCTTCATCCACGGAGAGCTCCTTGATCCTTCTTGAGAAAAACCATAAGTATGCTGATGTCCGCCGGCGTTACGCCGGGAATGCGAGACGCTTGGCCGAGTGACACCGGCTTAATGCGATGCAATTTTTCGCGCGCTTCCAATAGCAAACCCGGAACGTCCCGAAAATCAAAGCCATCCGGAATTTTTTTCGACTCGGCCTTCTGAAACCGCGCGATCTCGCTCATCTGCCGGTCCAAATAACCGCGGTACTTGTGTTGAACCCACACTTGATAGGCCTCGTGCGCGGGCGACCAGGCGCCTTGCTCCACATGAAACGTGGCAAGCGGGTCGGTTTCAGCGCTGTCGTGGTAATCGTCGTTGTCGTTGCTGGAAAACGGTTTCATCGGAGATCCCAGCGTTTCCGGCGAAGCGACCGCCGCGTTGACGCGAACGCGATAGTTCGCGAACATGTCATGCGTCGCGTCGTCGATAAGTCCCGCGGCGCGGCCGTGGTCCATTAAACGCAGATCGGCGTTGTCCCAACGCAGGTGCATGCGGTGCTCCGCGCGGCTCGTGAGCAAACGGTACGGCTCGTCGACGCCTTTGGTGACCAAATCGTCGATCATCACGCCGATGTACGAATCGTCGCGCCGCAGCAACAACGGTTCTTTTTCCTGCAGCGCCAGCGCCGCGTTGATGCCCGCGACCAATCCTTGTCCGGCCGCTTCTTCGTAACCGGTGGTTCCGTTGATCTGGCCCGCGAAATACAGGCCGGGCACCGCTTTGGTTTCCAGTGTGGGTTTCAACTGCGTCGGCGGGCAATAATCGTACTCCACCGCGTAGCCATAGCGGATGAAACGAGCGTCTTCCAACCCGGCGATCGCGTGGACCATTTTCTCCTGCACGTCGGCCGGCAAACTTGTGAACAATCCGTTGATGTAAACCTCGTCTGTGAAATAGCCTTCCGGCTCGATGAACACGTGGTGCCGGTCGTGATGCGAAAATTTGACGATTTTGTCTTCGATCGAGGGACAATACCGCACGCCGGTCGTGGAAATTTTCCCGGAATAAATTGGCGAGCGGTCCAAATTGTTGCGAATAATCTTATGCGCGGTCGCGTTGGTGTGCGTGAGCCAACACGGAATCTGTTTCTGAGGCAGCCCTCGTGTGCGGTAGGAAAACGGAATCGGATTCGCGTCGCCGGGCTGGATTTCGCACTTGGAGTAATCAATGGTGCGGCCGTCCAGCCGCATCGGCGTGCCGGTTTTCAAACGCCCCACGTCGAACCCGAGCTGCCGCAGCGAATCCGATAAATGCGCGGCCGGCGGCTCGTCGATGCGTCCGCCGGGCACCGCATCGAGTCCGCAATGAAGCAACCCCTTCAAAAACGTTCCGGTGCCAAGAACAACAGCGCGGCCATTGTAGCGCGCGCCCGAACGTCCGATGACGCCCGAAACACGCCCCGACCGCGTCGCGATGGAAATCGCTTCGTCTTCGATCACGCTCAAATTTGGTTCACGCGACACCGCCTCCGCCATAACGTCGCGGTAAAGCGCGCGGTCGCATTGCGCGCGCGGGCTCCAAACAGCCGGCCCTTTGCCGCGGTTCAACATCCGAAATTGCATGCCGGCCTTGTCGGTGGCGCGCCCCATTTCACCGCCGAGCGCATCGACCTCCCGAACCACCTGGCCTTTGGCGATGCCGCCGACCGCCGGGTTGCAGGACATCTGGCCAATTTTGGTCTTGTCGAGCGTCAGCATCAGCGTGCGCAAGCCCATGCGGGCGGGCGCCAACGCCGCCTCCAACGAGGCGTGCCCGGAACCAATCACGATGACGTCAACATCCAACGGCATGAACGGAATCCTACCATCTTTTGGGAAGCCGTTTTATCGTCGGTAAACACCGCTTTCTTCCGTGGCCGATGTCAAAACTAGTAGCATCCCGCGCTTCACGGTAGACGGAACTCGAATTGGTCCCGTCCCGTTCAATTTCCTCGAGGAGAATTTATGGATAGAAACATCGTCATCATTGGCGGCGGGCCCGCCGGATACACGGCGGCCATTTACGCGGCGCGCGCGAACCTAAAACCGCTGGTTCTGGCCGGTTATGCGGCCGGCGGACAGTTGATGACCACGACCGAAGTGGAAAATTTTCCTGGGTTCCCGGAAGGAATCCAGGGCCCGGATTTGATGGAGAACATGCGCAAGCAGGCGGAACGCTTCGGCGCCGAGATCCTGTTTAAAGACGTGACCAAGCTCGACCTTAACAAGCATCCGTTCACGGTTACCTTTGAAGACACCACGCTGCACGCGAAAGCGGTTATTTTGTCCATGGGCGCGGGACCGCGCAAGTTGGGGATTCCGTCGGAATCCAAACTGTGGGGCAAAGGCGTAACCAGTTGCGCCACCTGCGACGGCGCCTTTTATAAAGGAAAGGACGTGGCGGTCGTCGGCGGCGGCGACTCCGCGATGGAAGAAGCGTCGTTTTTGACGCGGTTCGCCAATAAAGTGACGCTGGTTCACCGCCGCGAGGAGTTCCGCGCTTCGCCGATTATGATCGACCGCGTGCGCGCGAACCCGAAAATCCAGCTTTCGCTGAACAAAGGCATCGAAGAAGTGCTTGGCAACGGCAAGGTTAGCGGACTGCGATTAAAAGACATGCTGACCGGAGCCACCTCCGATCTGAAGATAGACGGACTGTTCCTCGCGATCGGCCACATCCCGAATTCCTCGCTGGTCCATGGCGTGGTCAACACCGACGACGAGGGATACGTGATCACCGACGGAAAAACCAAGACCAACATCCCCGGCGTGTTCGCGTGCGGCGACGTGGTGGACCGCACGTTTCGCCAAGCGATCACCGCGGCGGGCTCGGGCTGCGCGGCCGCGATCAGCGCCGAACGGTACCTGGAAGCCATGGGTCACTAGCCCGCGTTTTTAAACCTCCCACAACCGAGAGCGATCGTCCTGGTCGCTCTCGGTTTTTTTATGCGGTGACCGAAGTTACAACCCGGAATTGCCACATTTTTCAAGGCGAATTCGCAGCCTTCATCTTGTCATAGGAAATTCGCTTGCTTTCCGACGGAGCGAGGCTTAATCTGAATTGTCGGAATTGAAGCTCTTTGAACAACGGATTTTGGGAGGAATGATGGGCGAGGTCACCCTCACCGAGCGTGGGTCACCAACAATTAAAATCCCCCACTTCCTCCCAAACTTTAGTGTCGCATGACGGACCCCTAGGGTCTCACGCGATCACGAGAACGAGGTCACGCTTTGAAGAACCTGTTTTATCGACGGAAACTCTTCCCTGCGTGACCTCGTTCTATTTCGTAGAATACAAGCCGTCATTCCCGAATGTCTCGATCGGGAATCCAGGTCAAAGAAAGGATGGATCCCCGATCGAACATTTCGGGGATGACGAACGAGGAGAAAAACATGGAAACCACCAACACCACCGCGAGCGTCACTCTGACCGACCGCGCCATCGCCAAAATCAAATCTTTCTACGCCGAAGACCAAAACATCGCGGGCAAATCGCTGCGCGTGTTCGTCGAATCCGGCGGCTGCTCGGGCAGTTCGTACGGCTTTAAGTTCGACGACGCCAACGACAAAGACATCGCTCAATCCTACGACGGGTTCAAGCTGGTCATCGACACCGAAACCGAAAAATTGATCACCGGATCCACCATTGATTACAAAGAAGACTTCGGCTCCGAAGGCTTCGCGATTCAAAATCCCAACGCGAAGAAATCCTGCGGCTGCGGGAATTCCTTCTCGGTTTAACTTCTCGCCATGCCGTACATCACGATCACCGACCGCGCGGTCGCCAAAGCGAAGCAGCTGCTGGCGAAAGCCGGAAAACCCGATGCCGCTCTCCGCGTCAAAGTGCTTTCCGGCGGCTGCTCGGGCATGGAATACAAGCTTGAACCAGACACCGACGCGCCGAAATCATCCGACAACGTGGTGGAACAACAAGGACTTCGGGTTTATCTCGACTCCAAGGGTCTTCTATACATGGCGGGCACGGAGCTCGACTATGTGACCTCGCTGCAAAGCTCGGGCTTTAAATTTAAAAATCCCAACGCGGTCGCCGAATGCTCGTGCGGCCAGTCGTTCACGGTTTAATTTCATGGATCCGATCACGCTGGACTTAAATGATATCGCGTCCGGGAAGGTGGAGTTGGCGAGCTTTCAAGAAAAAGTGTCCGGCCTGGATGTATCGAATTATAAAGACAAGCACGTTCAATTGGTGGGATGCGCGCCGACCTGGGCGCATCTGCTCGTCGCAGGCAAACTGTTCCCCGTCGTGTCGGCCTTGGATTTTGTGATCGACGACGGCAACGCGGGAAAAACCGTCTCCGTTCTTAAGAAGTAACCGCCAACCTTTTCAACGACTTTATCGCTTCAACTGGGTCCAGCGCGCTGAACACGAAATGGCCGGCGACCAAAATGTGCGCGCCCGCCTTGATGCATTCGGCGCCGGTGGCCGTATCGATTCCCCCATCCACTTCCACTTTGCAGGCGAGCTTGTTGATCTTAATGTAATTGGCGATCTCCGTTATTTTCGGAAGCATGTCCGACATGAACGGCTGTCCACCAAATCCCGGCTCCACGGTCATGACCAACACGTGATGCAAATGTTTTAGATAAGGAAGGATGGCCGAGGCGGGCGTTTTGGGTTTGATGGACGCGGCCGGTTTAACGCCCAGCTTCACGAACGCCTCAATCGCCTGATATGGATCTTGAACCGATTCGAGATGGAACGTCAACCCCCACGCCCCCGCCTTCGCGAAGGGCTCCGCGTATTTGATCGGATCGGTGATCATCAAATGAACGTCCAGCGGCAGCAGTGTGTGTTTCTTCAACGACTTCACCACCACCGGTCCGATGGTGATGTTGGGAACGAAGTGACCGTCCATCACGTCGACGTGGAGCCAATCCGCCCCGGCTTTTTCCATAAGCCGCGCCTCGTCCGCCAAACAGGCGAAATCGGCGGACAGAATGGACGGAGCGACCAAGACCTCGTTCTTCATGGCTCGATCACCCGTTCGTCGGTTAAAACGTCGTCGAGATAAATGCGAAAGCGCGTCGCCACCGAAACCGCGATCGGCAGCTCGATGGTTTGCCCGCCCTTGTGTTTTCCCTCGTAAATTTTGGTTTCGCCCTTGGTGTCGCGCGCCGTGATGCGCACCATGACCTCGCCCTTGTCCGCGGGAATCTCGTAGTGAAACCGGGGGCCGGCCGAAGCGCCGCCGCCCACCACGGTCACCACCAGTTCCTCGTCTTCCATCAGCGGTTGGCCCGCAACCGGATCTTGCTTGATCACGGTGCCGGGCGGCCCGACGGCTTTCGAATCTTCTTTAATACGGGCCTTCAGGTTGATTCCCTGCGCCCATTCTTGAACGGCGCCGACCGTTTTGCCCGTGAAATCCGGAACCAGCGGCACGCCGACCGGCGGCGGTCCTTTGGAAATATCCACGTCCACGAACGCGCCGCGCGTCACCACGGTGCCGGAACTGGGCGTTTGGGACAGCACGGTGTTCTTCGGCGTATCGGCCGAAAACAATTCCGACACGCCCCCCATTTGGATGCCATCGGACGCCAAAATGCTTTGCGCCTCGGCCAACGGTTTTCCGATTACATTGGGAAGGAAAACAACTTGGCCGCCCTTGGACAACACCACGCGAATCGCGCGACCCGCCCGAACCTTCATTCCCGACGGCGGTTGTTGGCGGAGAATGGTTCCGGCCGGAAGAGACTCATCGAAATCTGTGCCGTCTTGCTGCAACGACAGATCGAGCTGCGTGACCAGCGCCAGCGCGTCCATCAAACTTTTCCCCTCGATTTTTGGAACCACCACCTCCGGCTGTGAATGCAGCAGCGCGGTGATGATGCGATTGAACGAGAAAACCAGCGACGCGCCGACCAACACCAGCGCGAACAACAAAATGACCCACGGACGGCTCAGCAAACTGAGCCACGACCGGCGCGGTTCTTCTTCCGGCAAGGACGGCGCGGGCGGAATATCCGGCTCTGACATGTTAACGGGCCTCCCCAAGTTGACCGCATCCGGCGCCGATGTCCACGCCCTGCGGTTTGCGCAGGCGCACCGGCACATGACGCGCGTCGAGAATCTCTTTAAACTTTTCGATCTTTTCCACCGAAGGCTTTTTGTACGGTAGCCCCGGAACCGGATTATAAGCAATCAGGTTGACCCAGTAATCGCCGTGTTGCGCGGGCCCGCGCACCAGGTTCGACAGCCGCTTGGCGTCCTGCTCCGAATCGTTCACGCCGTCGAGCACGATGTACTCGAACGTGACGCGCGATCCGGTCTTTTTCGAAAACGTTTTCGCGGCGTTCATGAGCTCTCGAATCGGCCACGCCGAGGATTTGGGCAACAATTTTTTGCGCAGTTCGTCGTTGGCCGCGTGCAGCGAAATCGCGAGGTTGACTTTCGGAACGTCGTCGGCAAGTTTGAGAATTTGCGGCACCAGACCGCACGTGGACACCGTCACGTGTCGCGCGCCGAAGCCGAGCGCCAGCGGCGAGCGGATCATGCCCAGCGCCTCGACGAGATTGCGGTAATTCGCGAGCGGCTCGCCCATGCCCATGAACAGCAAGCTGTCCAACGGATGGCCCGAGGCCTGCTCCACGAGCAAGATTTGGTCGATGATTTCGGACGTGTTGAGGTTGCGCTCGAACTTCACGCGGCCCGAGGCACAGAACACGCACCCCCACGCGCAGCCGACTTGCGACGACAAACACAGCGAACTGCGGTTTTCAAACGGAAGATAAACGCACGACACCGTCTCGCCGTCTTGCGTCTTAAAGAAATAGCGCGTGGTGCCGTCGATCTGCGAGGTCGCCGCGTTGTCGATCATGAGCGAGCGGACCGTGAATTTCTGCTCAAGTTTCTCGCGCAACGCCGCGGACAGGTTCGACATCTGCGAAAACGACGTCGCGCGTTTCTTAAAAATCCATTCGAGGATTTGGCCCGCGCGGAACGGTTTATCGCCCAACTCGGACATCAATGACGGCCATTCGGAAATGGGAATATCGAGGATCGGTTTTTTTACAGCGATGTCAGGCAAAGCGATCTCCTATCTGCAAACGGCTTTCCAGCACATTGGGATCCTAAGCTTAGAATTCCACGTGGACAAGTTGTCGCGG
>JADMIO010830195.1_pt1 | contig 36965 bp, 33 predicted proteins | sample 8958161 | NCBI WGS metagenome assembly JADMIO01 (sample SAMN16585339, study PRJNA669376) | soil metagenome | isolation source: Crop rotation soil | place: USA: Cullars Rotation, Alabama | collected 2011
GGTAGCGCGGGCACCACCGGCACCGCGGGCACCAGCGGTAGCGCGGGGATCACCGGAACGGCCGGAACAGGTGCGGTCGGCGGCGCGGGCGGCGCGCGGGCGACCGCCGGGCAAGGAGGCAGCGCGGGCGTGGGTGGCGTCGGTGGCGGAACCGGTGGCGCCGCCGCGCTCCGACTCACCAGCCCCGCTTTCAGCGAAGGGATGTCGTTTCCCTCCCCGAATACCTGCGCCGGTGCGAACACCTCGCCGGAGCTCGATTGGACGCCGGGCCCCGCCGGCACCCTCAGCTATGCCGTCGTGCTCACCGACCTCACCAACGACTTCGTCCACTGGGCGATCTGGAACATCTCGCCCGACGTGCACGCGTTGCCCGCGATGCTCGCGTCCGACGCCACCTTGTCGAGCCCGGCAGGCGCCATGCAAGTGAGCCTGAACGGCGCCACGAGCCATGGTTACACGGGGCCATGCCCGAGCGGATCGCTCCACATGTACCAGTTCCAGGTGCACGCGCTGAGCGTCGCCAGCGTCGCAGGGATCTCGACCTCCACGGCATCGAAGGACGCGAAGACCGCCATCGTCGCCAAGGCGATCGCCTCGGCGAGCCTCACCGGCACATCGAACGCCAAGCGCCCCTGAGGCGCGTTTAGCCGCGCGCATCGGCATCCGCGCGAGCAGACGGCGCAGCGACACCTTCGTTCCCGGCGCGGTGGCCGTCGAGGAGCCCACCACGGCGTCGCCCCGCCCGGGGTGATGGCGGCGCACGTCTGCAGTACGCCGCGCTAATCATCGCGCCGGCGGCAACCAGCCATGGCGGCCGAATTAACCAAAGTCCTTTGCCTGAGAAACATGCCGTTTACGAGCGTTCGATATGGTCTGTCCCACATAGCAGTCGATGTCGGCAGGCGAAATCGTGATTGTCCGCGCCGACATCGGATCGGGCCGGGCTTCGCCCGACCCCGGTTCGAACCATAAATCCGAACATCACGAGGATGGGACACACAAAGAATGAAGAGCACGAAGCGTTGGGGGAGCTTTGTACTGACTGGGTTCATGACCGCTGCTTTCGCGCCGCAGGTTTGGGCCCAGGCGGAGGCGGCGCCGCCGCCCGCCGCGCCGCCCATGGTGGCCGCGCCGCCGGCCACTCCCTCGACGGGCGTGAGCAATCCACCTCCGCCCTCTGAGATCCCGCCCGCAGCGCCCGCCACGCCGTCCGCCGTCGAGGCTTCTCCGAAGCCGCCCACCGCAGCCGAGGCCATGCCGGCGACCCGTCCCGATGCGCTTCCGCCCATCGACGTGGGCGCGTGGATCCGCGCCAGCGGGATCTTTCAGGGGCAGAACACCAGCAAGATCAACGACTGGCACATGGACAGCGCCTACGTCGAGCTCCACGCGGGCGGGAAGATCCACAAGAACGTCAGCCTCACGCTCAACCTGAACGCCAACATGCTGGCCTGGAACGCGGCTGGCGTCCCCTCTCAAGGATCGCTGGTCGCCGTAGAAGACGCCATCATCGCCTTCGATTTCATCGACGAATTCCATCTGTGGGCCGGCCGCTTGTTGGTTCCGGTCGACCGTGCGAACGCGTCCGGTCCGTTCTTCATGATTCCTTGGAACTACCCGGGCTTTTTCAGCGCGCAAGGATCGCTCGTCGTCAGCGCACCGGTGGAAGGTCCCTCGGGCCGCAACAACGGCGCCGTCCTCTGGGGAGACATCGCGGGCGGCAAGTTCTCCTACTTCGCGGGCGTCTTCGACAACGGCAACATTGCCACGAGCCCGCTGTTCTCCGGAAAGCTCCGACTGGCGCTGCTCGATCCCGAGCCAGGTTTCTGGGGTAACGGCAGCTACTTCGGCGACAAGGACATCCTCTCAATCGACGTCGGCGGACAGTTCCTCAAGCACGGCAGCACCACGATGGCCGGCGGCGACAAGGACTATTCCGAGTTCAACGTAGACGCCCTCCTCGAGAAAAAGTTGGGAGGCGGGAGCTTCGTGACCGGCGAGGCCGCGTACTACCTGGATGGCGTCAACGACGGCGGGGTCAGCCAATCGCTGTACGTCCTGGCGGCGTACGCCACCCCGACGGTCGGCGTGGGGAACATCCAGCCGATGGTTCGCTATCAGTGGGCGAAGATCAAAGGGAACACCGACACGAACCCCTGGAACCTCGATGCGGCCCTCTCCTACCTGATCAAGGGTCCCGCCCTTCGCGTGGTCGCCACCTACAGCTACACGAAGCTGCCGGGCGACTTGACCGCCAACGGCATCCAGCTCAGCGCCCAGGGAATCTTCTTCTAGCCCTCACGGGAACTGATTGCGTTCCTTTCCAAACACAACCCGTAAACGGAGACATGAACCCATGCAAAAGCTATTGAGTCGATCGTTGCTGCTCGTCGGCGCGCTCGCCGGGATGTCGGCTTGTCAGAAACCGGAGGAGCCGAAGCCGGCCGCCGGTCCTGCGGCGCCGGCCGCCGCCCCTGCGGCACCGGCCGACGACAAGGGTCCCATCAAGGTCGGAATCCTCCACTCCCTGTCGGGGACGATGGCCATCAGCGAAACGTCGCTCAAGGACGTGGCGCTCATGACGATCGAGGAGATCAACGAAAAGGGCGGCGTGCTCGGACGCAAGCTCGAGCCGGTGGTGGTCGATCCGGCTTCGAACTGGCCGCTGTTCGCCGAGAAGGCCCGCGACCTGATCCAAAACCAGAAGGTGGCCGTCACCTTCGGCTGCTGGACCTCCGTTTCGCGCAAGTCGGTGTTGCCGGTCTACGAGGAGCTCAACGGTCTGCTCTTCTACCCGGTGCAGTACGAGGGTGAAGAGTCGTCCTGGAACGTCTTCTACACGGGCGCCGCGCCGAACCAGCAGGCCATCCCGGCGGTCGAGTACCTGATGAGCAAGAAGGGGGGCAACGCCAAGCGCTGGGTTCTCCTGGGGACCGACTACGTCTACCCGCGCACGACGAACAAGATCCTTCGCTACTTCCTGCACTCGAAAGGCGTGGCGGACGACGACATCATGGAGAAGTACACGCCGTTCGGTCACAGCGACTACCAGACCATCGTGGCCGACGTGAAGAAGTTCGCCACTGGCAAGCGGACGGCGGTCGTCTCCACCATCAACGGCGACTCGAACGTTCCCTTCTACAAAGAGCTCGGTAACCAGGGGATCAAGGCCACCGACATCCCGGTGGTGGCGTTCTCCGTCGGTGAAGAAGAGCTCCGCGGCGTCGACACCAAGCCCCTGGTCGGGCAGCTCGCGGCCTGGAACTACTTCATGTCGATCGACAACCCGGAAAACAAGGCCTTCATCGACAAGTGGATGGCCTACGTGAAGAAGAACAACCTCCCCGGCGGCGACAAGCGCGTCACCAACGACCCGATGGAGGCCACGTACATCGGCATCCACATGTGGGCGCAGGCCGTCGAGCAGGCGCACACCACCAACGTGGACGCGGTTCGTCAGGCGGTCGGGTACCAGCACTTCAAGGCGCCGTCGGGCTTCGACATCACCATGGATGCCGAGAACCACCACCTGCACAAGCCGGTCTTCATCGGCGAGGTGAAGGCGGACGGTCAGTTCCACGTCGTGTGGAAGACCGAAGGGCCAATCAAGGCGCAGGCCTGGAGCCCGTACATCCCCGACAGCGCCAAGAAGAAGGCCGACTGGCTCTTCCCCTGGGCGTGCGGAAACTGCACGGCGCCGAAGTTTGGTCCGGCGGGAGTGGTCGCGGCGGCTCAGTGAGCAAGGACGTGCGGGTGGGCACGAAGATGATGTCTTTGCTTGCGGCTAAGCGGTCGTTGGTCCTGGCCCTTGGGGCGCTGGCAGTGACCGCTCTGCCTCGGGCGGCCCTCGCGGGCCCGCTCGAGGATGCCGTGGAGGGGCTGGCCGGTCCCTCTGACGACAAGATTGAGGATAGCGTGCGGGCGCTGGCCACCCTCGGCGACCCGCGCGCCCTCCCCGCTCTCGACGCGCTCTGCGATGATCGCTTGCGCGTCGGGGCGGACGGCCACACGTATGTTTGGAATTCGAAGGGCCGCCAACTGGTGCGCCCCATCGACGGCACGGTGGTGACGCCAGAGCCCCGGCCCCTCAAAGAGGTCGAGGTCACCAACGACATTCGCCGCGCCGCGATGCCCGTGCTGGCGCAGCTTCAGTTGGCGTCTCCCGTCGCATCCGTCCGCCTGGGCGCCGCCGAAGAGCTTTCGAAGAGCGGGTCGGGCGAGGCTTCTGCCCTGCTTCACCGCGCGCTGGATCGCGAGCACGACAGCTCGGTGCGCGACGCCCTTGGCCTGGCCGTGGCGCGCGTCGATCTCGCCGGCACCAATTCGGCCGCTCGCGTGGCCGCTCTCGAGCTCATCGGCAAGAGCGGCAACGACGGCTTTCTTTCCGAGATCACGCGGCTGGCCTCGCGCAGTGCCGACGGCACCTTCGTCGAGCCCGATGCCGCCGTCCGCGGCGCCGCCGAGCGGGCCCGCAACGCCGTGGTCAGCCACCAGCGTCTGGTGAGCTTCGTCGGCAACCTGCTTCACGGCTTGTCTTTGGCGAGCGTTCTCCTCTTCGTCGCCCTCGGCCTGGCCGTCACCTTCGGCTTGCTGGGGGTCATCAACATGGCCCATGGCGAGATGCTGATGTTGGGCGCGTACGCGACCTACACCGTTCAGACGATGATGCACGGCGGACGCCTCTACTTGATCGTCGCCATTCCGGTGGCCTTCTTGGCGACGGCGCTGGTGGGCATCGTGCTCGAGCGCGGAGTCATCCGTCACCTCTACGGGCGCCCGCTGGAAACCTTGCTGGCGACCTGGGGCATCAGCCTGGGGATCATCCAGACCGTCCGCCTCGTCTTCGGCGCGCAAAACGTCTCCGTGGCCAATCCGGATTGGTTGGCGGGCGGGCTCGAGGTGACCCAGGGACTGGTGCTCCCCTGGACGCGCATCGGCGTGGTCGGCTTCGTGATCGTGGTGGCGGCCGGTGTCTGGGCGATCTTGCAGCGCAGCCGGTTCGGCCTGCAGGTGCGCGCCGTGACCCAGAACCGGGCCATGGCGGCAGCCATCGGCATTCCCACCCGCCGCGTCGACGCGTGGGTGTTCGGCCTCGGCTCGGGGATCGCCGGGCTCGGGGGCGTGGCCCTCTCGCAGCTAGGCAACGTCGGCCCCGAGCTCGGTCAGAGCTACATCATCGATTCGTTCATGGTGGTCGTCCTGGGCGGGGTCGGCCGACTGGCCGGCGCCGTGGCCGCCGCCCTCGGCCTCGGCGTCGTCAACAAGCTCATCGAGCCGGCGACCGGCGCGGTGCTCGGCAAAATCGCCGTGCTCGGCTTCATCATTCTCTTCATCCAACGGCGGCCGCAGGGGCTGTTCGCCCTCAAGGGACGGGTGGAGGCCTAAACGGTGGAAACGACGACGACCCGAAGGCCGGCGGTCATCGAACGTCTGTTGGAGATGCACCCGGCCCGAACCTGGGCGCTGGTTGCCGGGGCCGCTCTGGTCATTTTCCTGCTGCCGATCGGGCTGCCGGATCACCTGGTTCCTCTGCTCGGCAAGTTCCTCTGCTTCGGAATCGCGGCGCTGGCGATGGACATGGTCTGGGGCTACGCCGGGATCCTCAGTCTGGGCCACGGCCTCTTCTTCGCCCTGGGCGGGTACGGGATGGGGATGTACCTCATGCGCGTCATCGCCGGCGAGGGCGTCTACCGCAGCAACCTCCCCGACTTCATGGTGTTCCTCGACTGGAAAGAGCTCCCCTGGTACTGGCACGGGTTCCAGAGCTTCCCCTTCGCGATGGTGATGTCGCTCGCCGTTCCGGGCCTCATCGCCCTAGTGTTCGGGTGGTTCGCGTTCCGTTCGCGGATCCGCGGCGTCTACTTCTCCATCGTCACCCAGGCGCTCACCTACGCGGCGACGTTGCTGTTCTTTCAGAACGCCACCGGCTTCGGCGGCAACAACGGCCTCACCGACTTCAAACGCATCCTGGGGTGGCCGCTGCACGCGCCCGAGACTCGCCGCATCCTCTATCTCGCCTCGGCCATCGCCCTGCTCGCCACTTACCTGCTCTGCCGCTTCGTGGTGACGAGCCGCCTCGGTCGCGTGCTCACGGCCATCCGCGACGCCGAGCTCAAGACCCGCTTCTGCGGCTACGACTCGATCCACTACAAACTGTTCGTTTGGACGCTCTCGGCGGTGCTGTGTGCGCTCGCCGGCGCCCTCTACGTCCCGCAGGTCGGCATCATCAACCCCAGCGAAATGCAGCCCTCGAACTCCATCGAGATGGCCATCTGGGTGGCGGTGGGGGGCCGCGGCACGCTGGGCGGCGCCCTTCTCGGCGCCTGGCTGGTGAACGGCGGCAAGAGCTGGCTCACGGGCGCGTTCCCCTCGGCCTGGCTCTACGCCTTCGGTGCGCTGTTCGTGGGCGTGACGCTGTTCCTACCTCGCGGCTTGGTCGGCCTGCTCCCGAAGATTCGCGCCGGCATCGGCCGCGCGCTCACCCGCTCACCGCGGCCCGGACCTACGACATGAGCCTCATGCCTGCCACGCCGATCAACGACAACGCCGACGATCGTCCGACGCCCATCACCATGCTCCCCGTGCCCGAGACCGCCCGCCAGCCGCTGGTGCTGTGGGTAGAGAATCTCTCCGTCAGCTTCGACGGCTTCAAGGCCCTCGATGACGTGACGCTGACCTTGGATCGCGGCGAGCTGCGCTGCCTCATCGGCCCGAACGGCGCGGGCAAGACCACCCTCATGGACTGCATCACCGGGAAGACCCGGCCCGACAGCGGCGCGGTCTATCTCGACACTCGGCTCAACGATCTGACGAGGCTCTCCGAGTGCCGGATCGCCGAGCTCGGCATCGGCCGCAAGTTCCAGCGTCCCACGGTCTTCCCGGGGCACACGGTCCTCGAGAACTGCGAGCTCGCGCTGAAGGGAAAGAAGGGCGTCTTCCGCGCTCTGTTCGCCCGCCTGTCCGTGGCCGAGCGCGCGCGCATCGCTGAGATCCTCGAGCTGATCGGGTTGGCCGAGCACGCGGACCGGCAGGCAGGGCTGCTCGCCCACGGGCAGAAGCAGTGGCTCGAGATCGGCATGCTGCTGGCCCAAGACCCCAAAGTCTTGCTCGTCGACGAGCCGGTGGCCGGCATGACCCACGCCGAGATGGAGCGAACGGCGCACCTTCTCCAGAGCCTGGCCGGCAAGCACACCATCGTGGTGGTGGAGCACGACATGGAGTTCGTGCGCAGCATCGCCCGCCGCGTGACGGTCCTGCACGAGGGCAAGGTGCTGGCCGAGGGCGCCATGGCGGACATCCAGAAGAACCCGCGCGTCGTGGAGGTCTACCTTGGCGAGTGACCGCGCCCTGACAGCGGCCCAGGCGAGGTGCCGATGCTGAGCGTCGAAGGGGTCAACCAATTTTACGGCGGCAGCCACACGCTGTGGGACATCGATCTGGCGGTGAAGGCGGGCGACGTCCTCTGCCTGATGGGTCGCAACGGCGTCGGCAAGACCACGCTCCTCAAGGTGATCATGGGGCTGCTGCCCGCCACCTCGGGGCGGGTGAAGTTCCTGGACGCGGACCTTCTCGGCAAGGCACCGGAAGTGCGCGCCCGGGCCGGGATCGGTTTCGTGCCACAGGGCCGCGAGATCTTTTCGTCGCTGACGGTGGAAGAGAACCTCAAGATCGGTCGCCTCGGTCGGCGCGGTGCCGCGGCCCGCGCCATTCCCGAACGCGTTCTCGAGCTGTTCCCCGCCCTCAAGGGGATGCTGAAACGGCGGGGCGGCGATCTCTCCGGGGGCCAGCAGCAGCAGCTCGCCATGGGACGGGCCCTGGCGCTCGACCCCAAGCTCCTCATCCTCGACGAGCCGACCGAGGGCATTCAGCCCAACGTGGTGGCGGAGATCGGAGACGTGATCGGCAAGCTGGCGGCGGACGGCGTCACCGTCCTGCTGGTCGAGCAGAAGCTCGCCTTCGCCCGCCGCGTGGGCAAGAGCTTCTTCATTCTCGATCGCGGCCGCGCCGTGGCCGCGGGAAGCATCGGCGAGCTCACCGACGAGCTCGTCCACCGACACCTTCAGGTCTAGGAGCACGCCCAAGGAGAACATCATGCCGACCATCACCATCGCCGCCGAGCCCGGAGCGATCACCGTGGATCCCAAACGCACCGCGGTCGTCATGATCGATTTCCAGCGAGACTTCATGTACCCGGGCGGCTTCGGCGAAACCCTCGGCAACGATGTCTCCCGCCTGGCCCCCGCCATCCGTCCCGCCAAGGCCATCATCAACGCCGCCCGCGTCCACGGGATGCTGGTCATCCACACGCGAGAAGGGCACCGCACGGACATGGCCGACGCGCCGACGGCGAAGGTCGAACGGGGCGCCCCGTCGATGCGCATCGGCGATCCAGGCCCAATGGGCCGCATCCTGATCCGCGGCGAAACCGGCCACGACCTCATCGACGAGCTCGCCCCCGCCCCCGGGGAGCCGGTGATCGACAAACCGGGAAAGGGCGCGTTCTACGCCACCGACCTGGGCGCCATTCTCGGTCATCGCGGCATCGAGAACCTGATCGTCGGCGGCGTCACCACCGAGGTCTGCGTTCACACCACCGTGCGCGAGGCGAACGATCGCGGCTTCCGGTGCATCGTCGCCGGCGACGCCTGCGCCTCCTACTTTCCCAGGTTTCACGAGGTGGGCCTGGAGATGATCAAGGCCCAGGGCGGGATTTTCGGATGGGTGTCCGACTCGCGGCGGATTGTGTCTGCGTTGCAGGGGGAATGAACATGACCACGACCAGCAAGCCAAAGTTCTGGACGCCCGGAGATTGGAACGCCTTCTTCGGTTTCGGCACCAACATTCTCGTCAACCTGATGGTTCTAACGACGCTGCTGCGCTTCGTCCTGAAGATGCCGGACGCCCTGGTGTTCGGACGCATCCTGCCCGCCACCGGTCTGATGCTGTTTCTGAGCACCTGCTACTACGCGCTTCTCGCCTATCGGCTGGCGAAGCGAACGGGCCGCACGGACGTCTGCGCGCTGCCCTCCGGGATCAGCGTGCCGCACATGTTCGTGGTGACATTCGTGATCATGCTGCCCATCGCCCTCAAGACCGGCGATCCCATCCAGGGCTGGGAGGCCGGGCTCACCTGGGTCTTCATCCAAAGCTTCGTGCTGATGATTGGCGGGTTCATCGCACCCTTCATTCGCAAGGTGACGCCGCGAGCGGCGCTGCTGGGGACGCTGGCCGGCGTGGCCATCACCTTCATCTCCATGCGGCCCGCCCAGGAGATGTTCATCACCCCAGTGATCGGCATCGTCTGCTTCGCCATCATCCTGGCCAGCTGGTTCGGCGGGGTGCGCTACAAGGGTGTTCCGGCCGGACTGGTCGCCATCGCGGTGGGCTCGGCGATCGCCTGGATATCGGCGGCGTTCGGCTGGGGCTACGGCGGCCTGGGGCTCGCCAAGCTGAAGGCGTCGTTCGACAACTTCGGCTTCTCGCTGCCCCTCCCCGCCGTCGGGCACGTCTTCCACGGCTTCCGCTATCTCGGTGTCATCCTCATCACCGCCATCCCCTTCGGCATCTACGATCTCGTCGAAGCGATGGACAACGTGGAGAGCGCTGCCGTCGCTGGCGACAGCTTCCCGACCACCCGCGTGCTCACCGCCGACGGCATCGTCAGCCTGATCGGCTGCTGCATGGGCAACCCCTTCATCAACGCCGTCTACATCGGCCACCCAGGTTGGAAGGCGATGGGCGGGCGTATCGGCTACTCGGCCGCCACCGGCGTCATGGTCCTGTTTCTCGCCTGGTTCGGCATCATCTCGGTGATCGTCAACCTCGTTCCGGTGGTGGCGATCTCGCCCATCCTCCTCTACATCGGGATGCTGATCGGCGCGCAGTCCTTCCAGGAGACGCCCAAGCGACACGCGCCGGCCATCGTTCTGGCGGTCACGCCGCACATCGCCGCCTGGGGCAAGCTGCAGATCGACAACGCGCTCCACGCCGCCGGCACCAGCGCGGCGGCTCTAGGCATGGATGCCCTGGGGAAGCAGGGGATCTTCTATCAAGGGCTCGAGGTGATGGGGGGCGGCTCGATCTTGGGCGGCCTGATTTTGGGCGCCATCGCCGTGTTCGTCATCGATCGCGCGTTTACCAAGGCAGCGATTTTCGCGACGGTGGGAGCGGGGCTCACCTTCCTCGGCTTCATGCACGGTGAGCAGATCGGCATCGGCGAAAGCCCGGTCATGGCCCTCGCCTACCTGGGCGTGGCCGGGATCCTATTCGCCTGCGCGAAGATGGGGACGGTGGGAGCCGCCATTCCGATGGACCTCGACCCGGAGCCGCTTCCGGCCGCCGAGTGACAGCCTGAGCCTCAGGCGTCGAGCAGACCCTGACGGATGACGAAGGCGGCGACGTTCTCGACGCCTTCGCCCTTCCTGATCGAGGTGAAGACGAAGGGACGCTCGCCGCGCATCTTCTTGGCGTCGCGGTCCATGACTTCCAGGGAAGCGCCGACGTGGGGGGCGAGGTCGGTCTTGTTGATGACCAGCAGGTCCGAGCGGGTGATGCCGGGGCCGCCCTTGCGCGGGATCTTGTCGCCGCCCGACACGTCGATGACGTAGAGGGTGAGGTCGGCCAGCTCCGGGCTGAAGGTGGCGGCCAGGTTGTCGCCGCCGCTCTCGATGATGACGAGATCGAGGTCCGGGAAGCGCCGCGAGAGATCGTCGACGGCGTCGAGATTGATGGAGGCGTCTTCGCGAATGGCGGTGTGCGGGCAGCCGCCGGTCTCGACGCCGACGATGCGGTCCTCGGCGAGAGCCCCGCTGCGGGTGAGGAACTGGGCGTCCTCTTTGGTGTAGATGTCGTTGGTGACGACGGCGATCTGGTAGTGGTCGCGCAAGCGCTTGCAGAGCGCGTCGACGAGGGCGGTCTTGCCGGAGCCGACGGGACCGGCCACGCCGACCCGAAGCGGTTGTGTTTTGTGCATGGGTGCGGTGTCTCCTACGATCGGAACAGTCGGGAGTAGAGGGTTTCGTGCCAGGCGCTGGCGATGGCTTGACCGGGGGCGGCCGCGCCGAGGTCGTCGTCGGCAAGCGTGAGCGCGCGGCCGACCACCGGGGGGATGGCCTCGCCCACGGCGGCGAGCACGCGTTGCCCGGCGCTTTGACCGAGGGGAACGAGACGCACGGCCGCGCTCGTGACCGCTTCCGCCCAAGCGAAGGCATGGCCGGCCAACGCGGCGCGGGCGGGGATTCCGAAACGGACGGCGGCGAGCGCGAACATGGCCGCGTGGGTGACGTCCTCGCGGGCCATCCAGGCGTCGGCGCCAGATACGTCGAGGGCGGCGAGCGTTCGGGCGAGCGCGGCACCGAGCTGACGGTCCTCCTCGCGCAGCTCGCGAGTGGGGCGGCTGGCGAGCAGCCACGTCGTCCAATGTTCCACCGCAGCGAGGTCGTCGTCCTCGAACCCGCGAAGCAGCCGTAGCAGCACCGGCAGATCGAGCGTGCCGAAGCTGTGCTCGAGGAGGCCGAGCACCCAGTCGCGGGTCTCCACCTCGGACGATACCCAACCGAGGGAGACGGCCTGCTCGAGGCCCTGCGAATAGGCGAAGGCCCCGATGGGAAGCGTGGGGCTGACGATCTGGAGAAGGCGGGTGAGCGCCAGCCCGCCGTCCCCCGCGGCCTCAGTGATCATGCCCGTGCCCGTGATTGTGCCCGTGGCCATGACTTTGAGTCCGTCCGGCCCCCCGCTGACCGCCGTGCCGATATCCACCCGCTTCGGGCTCGAAGGGGGCCACCCGCATCTCTACGCGAAGCCCCAGGTCGGCCACCATGTCATCAAGGACATGGTCGTGCTCGTAGGCGAGCCAGCCGGGGCCGATCTGCACCGGGATGTGTCGATTGCCGAGGTGATACGCGGTGCGCGTCAGCAGCAACAGATCCTCGGTGGCCACGAACGACAGCGTCTGGGCGGCTGCCCGAACGGACACCACCGTTCCCTCGGCGGCATCGCGCAATCGATCACCGTCGCGCAGGACCGTCCCATGCGGCAGAAGGAGCGCCGCCTCCCGCCCGTCGTCGAGCGCCACCCGCATGCGGCTGCGGCGGCGATCCTCGAACCGCATCGTCAGCACGCCCACGGCCTGCGCGCTCTCATCGCTGGCCAGCACCTCCGTCAAACGCAGCATCGGACCCTCCGTTCACCTTCGAGCGTTTGCGCGTTTCGCCTCAAAACAGAAAATACCGCTGCGCCAAGGGCAACGACGTGGCCGGCTCCGCCGTCAGAAGCTGCCCATCGGCGCGCACCTCGTACGTTTGAGCGTCGACCTCGATGACCGGTAGCGCGCTGTTGCCGACCATGTCGCGTTTGCGGACTGCGCGGGTCCCGCGTACCGCCACCACCCGCTTGGCCAGGCCGAGCCGCGCCGGCACCCCCTCTCCTATTCCCGCCGCCGACATGAACGTCACCGAGGTGGCATGCCGCGCGCCGCCCAGCGCGCCGAACATCGGTCGGTAGTGCACCGGCTGCGGCGTGGGGATGGAGGCATTGGGATCGCCCATCGGCGCAGCCACGATCATCCCGCCCTTTACGATGACCGCCGGCTTTGCGCCGAAGAAGGCAGGCCGCCAGAGCACCAGATCCGCCAGCTTGCCCGGAGCGATCGAGCCCACTTCGTGGGAAATCCCGGCGGTGATGGCCGGGTTGATGGTGTACTTGGCGAGGTAGCGCTTCACCCGGGCGTTGTCGTTGCGACCGCCCGCCGCCGCGTCCTCCGGCAGCGGCCCGCGCTGCTGCTTCATCTTGTGCGCGGTCTGCCAGGTGCGGGTGATGACCTCCCCCACCCGACCCATCGCCTGCGAATCGCTGGACATCATGCTGATGGCCCCGAGATCGTGCAGCACGTCCTCGGCGGCGATGGTCTCGCGGCGAATGCGCGATTCGGCGAAGGCGACGTCCTCGGCGATCCCGGGATCGAGGTGGTGGCAGACCATCAGCATGTCGAGGTGCTCGTCGACGGTGTTGACCGTGTAGGGCCGCGTCGGGTTGGTCGACGAGGGCAGCACGTGCGCCACGCCGCAGACCTTGATGATGTCGGGCGCATGCCCGCCGCCGGCGCCTTCCGTGTGGAAGCTGTGGATGGCCCGGCCCTTGAACGCGGCCAAGGTATCTTCGACGAAACCGGATTCGTTCAAGGTGTCGGTGTGGATGGCCACCTGCACGTCGTGGAGCTCCGCCACCGACAGACAGCAGTGGATGGCCGCTGGCGTGGTGCCCCAGTCCTCGTGCAGCTTCAGGCCGACGGCGCCGGCGCGAATCTGCTCTTCCAGCGCCTCCGGCCGGCTGGCGTTCCCCTTACCGAGGAACCCCAGATTGACCGGGAGCGCGTCCGCCGCCTGAAGCATGCGGGCCATGTTCCACGGCCCGGGCGTGCAGGTGGTGGCGTTGGTCCCAGCGGCCGGTCCGGTGCCGCCCCCAATCATCGTGGTCACGCCCGACATCAGCGCGTCGTCTACCTGCTGCGGCGAAATGAAATGGATGTGCGTGTCGATGCCGCCCGCCGTGAGCAGGCAGCCCTCGCCGGCGATGATCTCCGTTCCGGGGCCGATCACGATGTCGACGGCCGGCTGGATGTCCGGGTTGCCGGCCTTCCCGATGGCACTGATCCGCCCGTCTTTCACGGCCACATCGGCTTTGATGATCCCCGCCGTATCGAGCACCACGACATTCGTGATCACCAGATCGGGAACCTCGGCCCCCGCGCGCTGGCTCTGTCCCATGCCGTCGCGGATAACCTTGCCGCCGCCGAACTTCACCTCCTCGCCGTAGCGCGTGTGATCGCGTTCGATCTCGATGACCAGGTCGGTGTCGCCGAGACGCACCTTGTCCCCCGTGGTGGGACCGTACATCTCGGCGTAGGCGTGACGGTCGATGGTCTTCATGGCCGGTTTCCGGGCTGCCCATCGAGCGGGCCCATCACTTCACCGCGAAATCCCTGGACGATGCGCGCGCCGTCGTAAGCCACCAGATCGACCGTCCGGGTCTGTCCGGGCTCGAAGCGCACGGCCGTTCCAGCGGCGATGTCCAACCGGAAGCCGCGCGCCTGGTCGCGATCGAAGCGCAAGGCCGGGTTCACCTCGAAGAAGTGATAGTGGGAGCCGACCTGGATGGGACGGTGGCCGGTGTTGGCCACCTCCAGGCGGAGCGTGGCCCGCCCCGCGTTGATCTCGATGGGGGCGGCCGCCGGCTCGACGGCGCCGATGCCGAGGACGCGGCGGCTCGGAATGGGCTGGTGCACCGTGACCAGCTTGGTGCCGTCGGGGAACGTGGCCTCCACCTGTACGTCGGTGATGAGCTCGGCGACGCCTTCCATGACGTCGTCCTCACCGAGCAGTCGCGTTCCCTCGGACATGAGCTCGGCGACGGTGCGGCCGTCGCGCGCGCCTTCCAGAATGGCCGCTGATATGTAGGCGACCGCCTCGGGATAGTTGAGCTTCAGGCCACGGGCCTTGCGGCGCTCCGCCAGCAGAGCGGCGGTGAACAGCAGTAGCTTGTCTTTCTCGCGGGGGGTCAGCTCCATCGTGCTCGCTCTCCGATCAGGTGGCCCAGATGCGCGGCGGGATGGCCGGTCGTCCGAGCAAAGCCGGGCGCAGCAACCGCCACGCCTCTTGCAGAAAAGCTCGCGTCCGCTCCGCGCTGGTGCCGAGCGTGCGGCAGACGAGCGTGGCGTCCTCGTCGCGGCCGAGCACCGTGACGGCGGCGGCGTCGCCGTCCGAGACCGCCGCTGCGCAGGCGCGTAGCTCGTCGACGACGGCGGGCGGCGGCGCGGGGACAGCCGTGAGCAGCCCGAGGACCGACGCGCCCCCTAGCCCCCAACGACGGTGGAGCGTCGCCCCCCCGCCTTCGAACCGGCTCCGCTCCAGGAAGAGCGGCCGTCCGTCTCGCCAGATCTCGAAGAGCTGCCGACAGGCGCCACGCTCGAACAGCTCGCCGCGGGCGGGCAGCCCCAGGCAGAGCGTCTCCGCGCCGATGAATCGTCCGCCGGGCTGAAGCTGGACCCGGGTTTCGAAGGTGGCCCGCGCCCCGTCGTAGACGATGGTCTCGGACGGCAGCCATTCGAGCGATGCGCCCGGGCCGACGTGCAGCGTGCTGCACTGCCGGACCGGCGGCCCCAGCGTGCGATAGGCTTTGCCAGCCGCCGGCGTGGTGACGAGCGCGGCGGCGCCGGCTTCCGCACGCACGTCGACGGAGAGGGCGTCCCCGCCGACGAGGCCACCGGGGGGGTGGAGAACGTAGACGTGGCAGACCTCGGGCCCCTCGGGGCGAAACGGACGCTGCACGTAGAGCGGGCCGCGATGCGCCCGGTGCGCCAGGCGCGTGCCGAATTCATTCGCGTCGAAGGCGAGCTCGAGCGAAGCCTCCCAGGCGCTCAAGTCGGCACCCCTGGCAGATTGCCCAAGCCCTCCTGCGACGGACCCGATCCCACCCCAGGCGGGCGGAACCGCCCGGGGGCCCCGGCCTCGGCAAGCCGAGGCGCCTCCAGGCGCATCATCCGTCGAGGAAGGTGTTGGGACGTTCCCAGACGACCAGCACGACGCAGCCCTCGGGGCTCTCCACCACGTGGCTCGAGCCCGGCGGATTGATCCGGTGCCCTCCGGCGGGGACGAGGCCGTGCTCGTCACGCTGGGCGCCGCTGAGCACGAAGACGTGCTCGTGCCCTTCGTGGCGGTGTCGTGGGACCTGGGCCCCGGGCGCGTAGCGAAGCAACGCCGCCGCTTCGCCCCCGCTGTCCTCCCAGAGGCGGTGGATGTCGACGCCGGGGCGGAAGGACTCCCAGGCGAGGGCCGGGCGCTGGGCGATCTCGAGCAGCTCGTCGAGCAGCCCGCGATCGACACGCGAGGCGGCACGCGTCACGCGTGGCCCGCCATGTGGCGTCCAATGACGCCCATGTCGGCGCGGTCGATCGTGGTCTCGTGAACCGCTCGGCCGTCACTCATCACCACGATGCGATCGGCGAGCGCGAAGATCTCGTCGAGGTCGGCACTGATCAGCAACACCGCCGTTCCGCGGTTGCGCGCCTCGAGGATTCTCGTTCGGATCTCAGCCACCGCGGCGAAGTCTAGCCCGAAGCACGGGTTGGAAGCCACCAGCAGCGAAACCTCCTCGCAAAGCTCGCGCGCCAACACCGCGCGCTGGACGTTTCCGCCGGAGAGCCCGGAGATGGCCGCGTCGGGCCCGGGCGTGCGAATGCCGTACTCCCGAATGAGATCGCGGGCGCTGTGGCGAAGGGCCCGCCCGCTGACGAAGCCGCCCAAGCGCCGAAAGGGCGGGCGATCGAAGCGGCGGAACCCGATGTTCTCGGCCACCGACATGGTGCCGACGCAGGCGTTGCGGAGCGGCTCGTCGGGCAGACAGCGCACCATCAGCGTTCGCATCTGCGCCCGTCGCGCCTGGTAATGCGAGCCATCGATGGAGACGCGCCCACCCGTGGGTCGACGTTGGCCGGCGAGAATCTCCACCAGCTCCTCTTGCCCGTTGCCCGACACGCCGGCGATGCCGAGGATTTCCCCCGCATGAACGGTGAGGCCGAGATTCGACACCGCGGGCATGCCGAGGTCGTCCTCCGCGGAGAGCCCGTCGACGGACAGCACCACGCCCCCGCGCTCGCGAACGGCGCGGACTCCGGTCGCCTTCGGCGGCTCATCGCCCACCATCATGCGCGCCATCGAATCGGGATCGAGGTCGGCGACGCGGCCGCGGCCCGCCAGCCGCCCGCGCCGCAGCACCGTCACGTCGTCGGCGAACTTCATCACCTCGCGAAACTTGTGCGAGATCATGAGGACGCTGAGCTTGCCGCCCGTCACCATGCCGCGCAGGAGGCCCAGCACCTCGTCGGCCTCCGAGGGCGTCAGCACGGAGGTCGGCTCGTCGAGGATGACGATGGTGCTGCCGAGGTAGAGCTGTTTCAGGATCTCGAGCTTCTGCTTCTCGCCGGCGGCCAGCATGTGCACCGGCTTTTCCGGGTCGAGGCGAAACGGCATCGTCTCCATGAACGCCGCCACCGCTTTGCGCTCCGCGGCCCAATCGAAGATGAAGGGGTGCTGGCGCCGCGACAGCACCAGGTTCTCCGCCACGGACATGGCGTCCACCAAGGTGAAATGTTGGTAGACCATGCCGATGCCGAGCGCGGCGGCATCGCGCGGGCTGGCGATGGTGGCCTCGGCCCCGCCCACCATCACGCGGCCGGTGTCGGCGCGGTAGTAGCCCATGATGCATTTGACCAGCGTGCTCTTACCGGCCCCGTTCTCCCCCAGGAGGGCATGCACGGTCCCGCGCTCGAGCCGCAACGATACGTCGTCGAGCGCGATCAGCGATCCGAAATGCTTGCTCACCCCCTCGGCTTCCAGAGCTGGGGGCGCGCCCAGGCCGGGGACGGTTTCGCCGAGGTTGGTTTCTGCGACGGCGGTCACCGCAAAGCCTCCAGCAGCGCCCGTGAATTCGACACCGACCCGAACACCCCGTTCTGCATCTTCACCATTTTGATTGCAGCCTCGTGGTTGCCGGCATCGGTCGCCCCGCAGCAATCTTCCAGCAGCAGGCACTCGTAGCCGCGATCGTTCGCTTCGCGCATCGTCGTGTGGACGCAGACGTCGGTGGTGATCCCGGTGAGGATGATGTTGGCGATCCCCCGCTGCCGGAGGATGAGATCGAGATCCGTGGCGCAGAACGAGCCCTTGCCCGGCTTGTCGATGATGGTCTCGCCGGGAAGCGGTTTGAGCTCCGGGATGATGTCCCACCCCGGCTCGCCCCGAACCAAGATGCGTCCCACCGGGCCCTTGTCGCCGATGCCGACGCCTTCGTTTCCGGGTGTCCGACGCGAGCGCCAGCGCTTGTTGGCCGGCAGGTCGGCCAGGTCGGGACGGTGACCTTCGCGCGTGTGCATGATGGGGAAGCCTCCCGCCCGCATACCCGCCAGCACCCGCTGGATCGGTTCGATGCAGGCTCGGGTGAGGCCGATGTCGTAACCGAGCAGATCGATGTAGCCGCCCTTGCCGCAGAAGTCGGTCTGCATGTCGATCACGATCAGGGTCGTGTTCTCCGGACGCAGATCGCCGTTCCAGGGCCACGGGTACGGATCGGCGGCCACGTAGCGGTGCTTTTCGTTTCCGTTGATCATCGTGCCATCCGCAGCTCGGCCGGCTGCCCGACAAGCGCCCGGTCACGCGAGCTGGTCGCGATGATGATCGCCAGCGTGAGCGCGTAGGGCGCGGCGTTGAAGAGGTAGTACCCCGACGTCACCCCCACCGACTGCAGGGCCGGTCCCAGCGCGCTGGCGCCGCCGAACAGCAGCGAAGCCGCCAGGCAGCGAACGGGATCCCAGCGTGCGAAGATCACCAGCGCCACGGCCATCAGTCCCTGCCCGCTGGAGAGGCCTTCGTTCCAGCTCCCCGGGTAGTACAGGGACAGGAACGAGCCGCCCACGCCCGCGAGGAAGCCGCCCGCCATCGTGGCCAGCAGGCGCACGCGCGCCACGTCGTAGCCCATGGCGCGCGCCGAATCGGCGCTCTCGCCCACCGTGCGCATGATGAGCCCCCAGCGCGTGCGGGCCAGGAGAAAACGAACCGCCACGGTGGTGATGAGGCCCAGAATGAAGAGCGCGTTGACCTGCAACGCCGACCGCACCTGGGCCGAGCTCGACCACCACCCGGCGGAGAAGGACGGCAGGTGCGGCGCCGAAGGCCCGATGAGCGGCTTGCCGAGGAAGAAGGCCAAGCCCACCCCGAACAGCATGAGCGCGATCCCGACTGCGACGTCGTTGACGCGGGGCTTGGCGCAGAGCCAGGCGTGGAGCGCGCCCAACCCCACCCCGGCCAGCCCCGCCGTGAGGACCCCCAGCCAAGGCGAGCCGGTCAGGTAGGAGACGCCGTAGGCGGCCATCGCGCCCATCACCAACGTTCCCTCGAGCCCCAGGTTCACGCGTCCGCTCTTCTCGGTGAGGCACTCGCCGAGACTGACGAAGAGGAAGGGCGTGCTGATGCGGATGGCCCCGCCGACCACCCCCAGGGCCACGCCCGTAGTGGCGCTCATGGATTGCACACGGGACCCTGAGAGGGTCCCGCTCCCCCCGCGATGAGGTCGGTCGAGCGAAGCTCTCCCTCCCTCACGCGCGCACCTTTGTACTCGGGACCCTGAGAGGGTCCCGCTCCCCCCGCGATGAGGTCGGTCGAGCGAAGCTCTCCCTCCCTCACGCGCGCACCTTTCGCGGCAGCCAGCGCCGGCCGTAGAGGGTGTCGGAGAACAGAATGGCGATGAACAGGATCCCTTGCAGAACGTTCACGGTGGCGTCCGGCAGCTCGAACACGCGCTGAAGCAGGCCACCGCTGGCCGTGATTCCGCCGAGGAGAATCGACACCGGAATGATGGCGATGGGGTTGGCCCGGGCGATGAACGCCACCAGCACCCCGGTGTAGCCGTAACCGGTGACCAGCGAGGCGTTCGCCGTTCCATGGATGGCCGCCACTTCGATGGCTCCGGCCAGACCGGCACCGAGGCCCCCCAGAAAGCAGACGGTCACCATGAGGCGCCGCACCGGCAGGCCATTGAGCAGCGCCGCCCGTACGTTCCCCCCCACCATGCGGGCGGCAAAGCCGAAGGTCGTCCGCTGCATCAGCACCCAGAACAGGAAACAGGCGCCCAGCCCCCAGGCGAGGCCCCAGTGCACGTCGAGCCCGGGGAGGCTGCCGAGCATGTTGTCGTCGCCAATGGGCAGCGTAGACGGTTTGTTGAGGCTGGCCGGGTCGCGAAGAGGACCCTCCACCAAGTGATTGAGAAGCGCGATCCCGATGTAGTTGAGCAGCAGCGTGGAGATGGTCTCGTTGACGCCCCGGCGCGCCCGCAGGAAGGCGGCGATGGCGATCCAGAGCCCGCCCACCACCGCGCCGGTGGTCAGCATTCCGATCTTGATCGACGTCGCCGAGTGAAAATGTCCCGCCACGGCCGCGGCCCCCAAGCCGCCCAGCACCATGGCCCCCTCCCCGCCCAGTACCACCAGGCCGAGCCGCAGCGGCAAGGCGGTGGCGAGCGCCGTGAGCATCAGCGGCGCCGCCCGTTGCAAGGTGTTCTGGAACGAGAACCAAGTGCCGAACGATCCCCGCAACATCTCGCGGTAGACCGCCAGCGGGTTCCGGCCGGTGATGGCCATGAACACCCCGAACAGCACCAGCGCGACCACAATCGCGCCGGCCGGGATGGCCAGACCCTCGATCAGCCTGCGAATCGCCGCCGCCCGCTGGGCCGCCGCTTCGCTCGCCTCCAACGAGGGGCGAGCGCCGACCGGCTCAGTGAGCGAGGGCGCGCCGATGCTCACGCCGACTCCCATCCCGACCTCAGTGGGTCTTTCCGACGACGCCTTCGACCAGGTAATCCATCTTCTCGAGAGCGACGTCGGTCTGCTTCTGCTCGGAGCCGGCCGGAATCACGACCTTCCCGGTGTTGTCCATGATGGGGCCCTTGTAGATGACCATCGTGCCGGCCATGAACTTGGCCTTGGCGGCGTCCGCCTTCTTCTTCGCCGCCGGCGAGACCGCTTTGCCGTAGGGCGACACAGCCACGAAGCCGTCCTTGAGACCGCCGCGCAGGAGGTGCGGGTAGCTCTTGCCGGCCTGAACCCACTTCACGTAGTCGGTGTAGACCTTCGCCCAGTTCCACTCGGCGCCGGTGAGGTAGCCCTTGGGCGCGAGGGCCGCCTGGTTGGCGTGGTACCCGGTGACGTAGACGCCACGGCGCTCGGCCAGCTCCACGATGACCTTCGGCGAATCGACGTGCATGGTGAGGACGTCGACGCCCTGATCGATGAGGCTGTTGGCGGCCTCGGCCTCTTTGACCGGCATCGACCAGTCACCCGTGAAGATGACGGTGGTCGTGACCTTGGGGTTGGCGGAACGCGCGCCCAGCGTGTACGAGTTGATGTTGCGGAGCACCTGCGGAATCGGCTTGGCGGCGATGAACCCCAGCTTGCCCGTCTTGCTGGTCATGGCGGCCGCGATGCCGGCCACGTACTCGGCCTCGTCGATGTAGCCGAAATAGCTGCCCACGTTCGCGGGGTGCTTGCCCTCTTGATAGAGGCCGCCGCAATGCAGGAACGTCACGTTCTTGTTCTTGCCCGCCTCCTTGAGGATGTGCGGATCGAAGTAGCCGAACGAGGTCGGAAACAGCAGCGTCGCCCCGTCGAGATTGATCATGCTCTCCATGGTCTTCTGGACGGCGACGGTCTCGGGCACCATTTCTTCTTCCCGAATCTTCACACCGGGCAACTTGGCGATCGCCGCCGCGCCTTGCGCGTGGGCCTGGTTGTACCCGTAGTCGGTCTTGGGACCGACGTAAACGAAGCCGATGGTCAGCGGCTGCGCGGCGGCGGCCGGATTGGCGTGCAAGCCGTAAGCGACGCCGGAGGCGAGGAGGGAGAGCGCGGCAGTAATCGTGAGCTTGGAACGGTAGAAGCGGGCGAAGGGACGCGTTTTCGACATGGACCCGTTATAGGCCCCGCTATGTTTCTGAATTCTTTCGTTGTACCCCTTTGTGCGTAACTTCGGTCCATCGGGTGTTGTGCGGGTTGTGGGCGGGCCCCAGCTTCGGCATTCTGGCCGGCGATCCCGATGACCCCGCTTGCCCGATCGCTGAGCCTGGATGTGTCCTCCCTCGCCGCCGCGTATGCCGGGGGTACCCTGCGCCCCGTCGAGGTGGTCGAAGAGGTGCTGGCGCGGATTGCTGCCCGCGGCGACGACGGTGTCTGGATCAGCCTGATGCCTCGCGACGCGCTCCTGTCCGAGGCGCGAAAGGTGGAACGGCGGCGTGCCGCCGGGGAAACGCTGCCGCTCTACGGCCTACCCTTCGCGGTGAAGGACAACATCGACGTGGCCGGGCTGCCGACCACCGTTGCCTGCCCGAGCTTCGCCCACACCCCGAACACTCACGCTCCGGTGGTGGCGCGATTCCTCGCGGCGGGGGCCATCTGCGTGGGAAAGACGAACCTCGATCAGTTCGCTACCGGACTGGTGGGCGTGCGGTCGCCGTACGGGATCCCGCGCAACCCTTTCGACGCGCGCTTCATCGTGGGCGGGTCCAGCTCCGGGTCGGGATTGGCGGTGTCCGCGGGCCTGGTCAGCTTCGCGCTCGGCACGGATACCGCCGGGTCGGGACGCGTTCCGGCGGCTTTCACCAACATCGTGGGCCTCAAACCGACGCGCGGCGTGCTCTCGGCGACGGGCGTGGTCCCCGCCTGCCGCTCGCTCGACTGCGTGTCGGTCTTCGCCCTCACCGTCGAGGACGCCGCCCAGGTCGCCGAGGTGGCAGGTGGGTTCGATGAAAGCGATCCCTTCGCGCGCCCGGACGCCAACGAGATTCGCTTCGCGCCGGGACCGCGACCGCCCCGGTTCCGTTTCGGCGTTCCTGGTAAGGATGCGCTGGAGTTCCTCGGTGACAGCGAGGCGGCCGCCCTTTACGACGAAAGCGTCCGACGACTGGAGGCGCTCGGGGGAACCGCGACCGAGATCGACTTCGGGCCGTTCCGGCGCGCGGGCGCCCTGCTCTACGACGGCCCCTTCGTGGCCGAGCGATTGGTGACGGCGGCGCGCATCCTGGCCGAGCACCCCGAAGCGCTGGTGCCGCCCGTGCGCGGCATCCTCGAGGCGGCGACGCGCATCGACGCCCGGGCCCTGTTCGAAGGCCAGCACCGGCTGCTGGGGCTGCGGCGACGCGCCAGCGCGGTGCTGGCAGGCGTCGACTTTCTCCTGGTGCCCACGACGCCCACCATCTTTCGCATCGACGAAGTCGAGGCGGAGCCGCGCAAGCTCAACGCCCAGCTCGGCGCCTACGTGAACTTCGTGAACCTTCTCGACCTCGCGGCGCTCGCTGTTCCGTCGGGATTCCGGTCGAACGGCGTCCCGGCGGGCGTGACTTTGATCGGTCCAGCCGGCAGCGACGCTGCGCTGGCCGCCTTCGGCTCCGAGCTCCACCGCGTCACCTCGACGACGCTCGGCGCGACGGGGCAGCCCTTTCCGTCGCTGCCTGCCGCGCGCGAGGCGTTGCCTGCGGACGCCATTCCGATCGCCGTGGTGGGGGCGCACCTTTCGGGCCAGCCGCTCAACCACCAGCTGACGACGCTGGGCGGCCAGTTCGTGCGCGCCACCCGAACCGCGCCCGCCTACCGACTGTTTGCGCTTCCCAACACCACGCCCCCCAAGCCCGGGTTGCTCCGCACGTCGACCGGCGGCGCGGCCATCGAGGTGGAGGTCTGGGCGCTTTCGCCCGCCGCATTCGGAACCTTCGTGGCCCGGGTGCCCGCTCCCCTCTGCATTGGCGCCTTGGAGCTCGACGACGGCAGCCGTGTCTCCGGTTTCCTCTGCGAGCCCGTCGCGCTCGAGGGCGCCGCCGACATCACCCGCCACGGCGGCTGGCGCGCCTATTTGCAGCACCGCGCGTGAGATCGGGTGTGATCGCGGGCGCCCGGCTGTGCGCGGGCGACGGCGTGTCTGGCGTGTGGGGGCGCTGAACGTCATTTAACGGCTTCTGCTTCGAGTCGATACATTCCGGCAACGTACGCGTCGTATCGTGCGGTCATGAAGAATCGAAGCTTCGTCGCGCTTGCGGCCCTTACCGTCCTGATTGCCGCTTGCACCAAGGAACCGCCGCCGCCCGCGCCGGCGGCTGCCCCGCCTCAGGCCGCCACGCCGCCGCCACCGCCGGCCAAGGCGCCGCTTCGGGTAGCGTTCTCTGACTGGCCGGGCTGGACCGCGTTCGAAGTCGGCATTCAGAAGGGCTGGTTCAAGGAGGCCGGCGTCGACGTCAAGTTCGATTGGTTCGAGTACGCGCCCTCCATGGAGGCCTTCGCCGCCGGCAAGGTGGACGCCGTGATGATGACGATGGGCGATGCGCTGGTCACGGGCGCTCCCGGCGCCCGCAGCGTGGCCATCCTCGTCACCGACTACAGCAACGGCAACGACATGATCGTCGCCAAAAAGGGAATCTCCAGCGTCAAGGCTCTCAAGGGCAAGAAGGTCGGCCTGGAAGTGGGCCTCGTCGAGCATCTCATGCTGACGAAAGCCCTCGAGAAGAACGGCCTCAAGATCAGCGACGTCAAGCTGGTGAACGTCCCCACGCACCAGACGGCCCAGACGCTGGCCTCCGGTTCCGTGGACGCCATCGGCGCCTGGCAGCCGAACGCCGGTCAGGCTCTCAAGGCGGTGGCGGGATCGAAGCCGGTCGTCACCAGCGCCGACTTGCCGGGCCTCATCTACGACCTCGTCTGCGTGAGCCCCCAGAGCCTCTCTCAGCGACGCGACGATTGGGTGAGCTTCGTGAAGGTGTGGAATCGGATCGTGACCTACGTGCGCGATCCCGCCAATCAGGCCGAGGCCGTCAAGATGATGGCTGGCCGCGCCGGCGTGCAGCCCGAGGAGTACACGAAGTACATGCCCGGCACTCGCTTCCTCACGCCCGAGGAGGCCCTCGCCCGCTTCGAGAAAAAGGACTCGCTCGACTCGCTGTACGGCAGCGGCAAGGTCGCCGACGCGTTCAACGTCGCCAACAAGGTCTACGCGCAGCCCCAGCCGATCGACTCGTACATCGACGGCTCGCTCTCCAAAGAGGCGCTCGCCCCGAAGGAGGCGGCCGCCAAGTAGGCGGGTGCCGGCCGCCGGCTCGCTGGTACGACTCGCACCACCACCAACCAGGCCCCCAGCCATGAACGCAACCTGGACCAGGCCGCTCGCTGGCCTGTCGCCTCGCGCCAGCGCCGGGTTCTGGGCGGCATCGTTCCTGATGCCGCTCGTGCTCTGGTGCGCAGTGTCCTACGTGCCGGCGATCTGGCACCCGATGGTCCGCGTGATCGATCCGGGCGAGAGCACCTGGCTCACGCCCGGCGAGCTCCTCGATCGGCCCGCCTTCGCCGCGGAAAACGGCGAGCTGGCCGCGCGGCATGCCCGCCTCGCAGCCGGGAAGGTCTCCAACCCGGTGTTTCTGCCCGCTCCCCACGAGGTCGCCCGCGCCCTGATCACGGGGTTCACCACCCCTCCCGCTCGGCCCGAAGAGCCCTGGCTGCACCAGGCCCTCTGGCACAGCATCCAGGTCATCTTCTGGGGATTCTTCTTCTCGTCCCTCCTGGGCGTTCCCCTCGGCATCCTGTGCGGGGCCATCCCCGCCATGGGCCGCCTGACGGAACCTTTCATCGAGTTCTTTCGTTACCTCCCGGCGCCGGCGTTCGGCGCCCTCGCCGTCGCCATCATGGGGATCGAGGACGCACCGAAGGTCGCCATTATCTTCATCGGAACCTTTTTCCAGCAGGTGTTGATCATCGCCAACACCACCCGCCGCATCGACCCCGCCCTCCTGGAGGCGGCGGAGACACTGGGCGCCTCGCGACGCCAGCTCATCACGCGGGTAGTGGTCCCCGGGATCATCACCGAGGTCTACACGGACATGCGGGTGCTGCTCGGCTGGGCGTGGACCTACCTCATCGTCGCCGAGCTCATCGGCGTCAGCTCCGGCATCACCTATTTCATCAACCAGCAGGCGAAGTACCGGGCTTACGATCGCGTGTTCGCGTCCATCATTCTCATCGGGCTCATCGGCCTCGGCACCGATCTCGTGCTGGCGTCCCTCGGCCGGCAGATGTTCCCCTGGATGAAGACGGCCCGGGATGGCTGGTTCACCTCGGTGGTGGGATTGCTCCGCGGACGACGACGGCGGCCCGCACCGGCGGCGCCGGCCGAGGAGGTGGCCAGCGCATGATGAGCTATCTCGAGCAGGCCCCCGAGGTGGCGGCCCGCTTCGCCCGCCTCAAACAACGCGAGGTGATCCTCGACGTCCGCGGACTTTCGAAGACGTTTCAGGCCCCGGGCCGCCCGCCTACCATCGCGCTCGATCGCATCACCTTCCAGGCGCACCGGCGGGAGCTCATTTGCGTGATCGGTCCCTCCGGCTGTGGGAAATCGACGCTGGCCCGGCTGGTGGCCGGCCTGGAGGCGCCCTCCGGCGGGGAGATGCTCCTCGACGGCAAAGCCATTCACGGTCCGGGCCCCGATCGGGGGATGGTGTTCCAGAGCTACACGCTCTTCCCCTGGCTGACGGTGCTCAAGAATGTGATGTTCGGCCTGGAGGTGAGTGGCTCGGCGGGCGTCGACGGCGAGCGGGAGGCGCGCACCTGGTTGGACCTGGTCGGGCTGACGAAATTCGCCAACGCCTACCCGCACCAACTCTCGGGCGGCATGAAACAGCGGGTGGCCATCGCCCGCGCCCTGGCGAACCGGCCGCGCATGTTGCTCATGGACGAGCCGTTCGGCGCGCTCGACGCGCAAACCCGTTGCCAGATGCAGTCGTACCTCCTTCAGATCTGGAAGCAGGTCGACATCACCATCCTCTTCATCACCCACGATCTCGACGAGGCGGTCTACCTCGCCGATCGCATCTTGATTCTGGACGCGCACCCGGGCAGGGTCCGCGAGCTCATGGAGGTGCCGGTGCCCCGCCCCCGCGATCCCGATCAGTTCCTCACACCGACGTTCATTGCGGCCCGCCGCCATCTAGAAGAGCTGATCCACCCGCGCGCGGCGCAGCTCGCCGACAAGCTCCCCGCCTTTCACATGACCAACGCCGGAGACGAGGTCGAATGAAGACCAATAAGGAGACGTTGCGCGGCGGGCAGGCCTGGTCACGCCGCCTGGGACGCAATCAGGTGCTGGCCATCGAAGACGTCGAGGGGAGCGCCTGCGTGTCGGCGCTGTTCTACAACGCGCACGATCCGCTGGAACGCTACAACATGGCCGACACCTTGAAGGCTCAGTTCACCGCCTTTCTCACCGCCGGCCGCGTCCTCTACTCGGACATGGGACGCGTGCTCTGCTCGATCGTGGCGGACAGCTGTGGATGGCACGACACCGTCTCCGGGCTCGGCGACGCGGCGGCCGCCCGAGCCCGATTCGGCGAAGGCGGCTTTCAGCAGCTGCGCAACGAGTTTCACCGCAACGGGCGCGACAACGTGCTCGTCGAGCTCGGCAAACACGGGCTCGGCAAGCGCGACGTGGTGGCCAACGTGAACTTCTTCGCGAAGGTGGTGGTCGACGAGGAAGGCCGCCTGGCTTGGGTGGCGGGGAGCTCCCGTCCCGGGGCCACCGTTCAGCTTCGGTTCGAGATGGACACCCTCGTCGTACTGACCAACACCCCCCACCCGCTCGCTCCGACGCCACGCTACGCACCGCCCCCCGTCGCGCTGACGATCTCCGACGGACCCGCCGCGCGCCCCGACGACCCTTGTCGCCTCTCTCGTCCCGAAAACGGACGCGGCTTCGCCCTCACGGAAGCGTACGTGCTGGAAATGTCGTCCTCGAGCGCCCAACCGGGAGGGGCCTCGTGAGCTTCCGGCCGGTGGAAAGCGTTCTCGATACCCGCCACGCCGCCGTCGACGTCACGCTGCCAGCCGGCCAGGGCTGGACGCACGAGCTCGGGCCCGGCGATGTCTTTCGGATTGTGGACCTCGAGGGCAACCAGGCCGTCGACACGCTCTTCTTCAACAGCAAGAACCTCGATGAGCGCTATAGCGCCGTCGATACCATCCGGGAGCAGAGGAACATCTATCTCACCGCCGGGACGCCCCTCCTCTCCAGCGAAGGGCGGCCCCTCCTCACCATCGTGGCCGACACCTGTGGGCGCCACGACACGCTGGGCGGCGCCTGCTCGGCCGAAAGCAACCAGGTCCGCTACGACCTCGGCAAGAAGTACATGCACAATTGCCGCGACAGCTTCCTGCTCGCCCTGGCCCGATACGGGCGCGGCATGACGAAGCGGGACCTCCCCAGCAACATCAACTTCTTCATGAACGTGCCGGTCACGCCGGCCGGCGAGCTGACCTTCGCCGACGGCGTGTCCGGCGCTGGCCGCTATGTCGAGATGCGTGCGGAGACGGACGTGCTGATCCTGATTTCGAACTGCCCGCAGCTGAACAATCCCTGCAACGCCTACAACCCGACGCCGGTCCGGCTCCTCGTCTGGAGACGGGAGTAGTCGGCGTGCTCAACAAAGTTCTCGTCGCCAACCGGGGGGCGATCGCCCTCCGCATCTTCCGCACCCTGCGCAAGATGGGAATCCCGTCCGTCGCCGTCTACTCCGAGGCGGACGCCGGCGCCCGCTTCGTGGGCGCCGCCGACGAGGCCGTCGCGATCGGCGGCGCCGCTCCCGCGGAGAGCTATCTCGACGCCGATCGGATCTTGGAGGCCGTTCACCGCACCGGCGCGGACGGCGTCCACCCCGGCTACGGGTTCCTGGCCGAAAACGCCGAATTCGCCGGCCGCTGCGAGGCGCTCGGCATCGCCTTCATCGGCCCGACGGCCGAGCAAATCCGGGCCTTCGGTCTCAAACACACCGCGCGCGCCCTGGCCACGGAGGCCGGGCTGCCGCTGTTGCCGGGGACCGGTCTTCTGGCTGGAGCCGCCGAAGGACGGCGCGCCGCCCGAAAGATCGGCTACCCCGTCATGCTGAAGAGCACGGCCGGTGGCGGCGGCATCGGAATGCGACGCTGCGCCGATGCCGACGCCCTGGAAGAGGCCTACGCCTCGGTCGAGCGTCTGGCCCGTGTGCACTTCAAGGACCCCGGCCTCTACCTGGAGAAGCTGGTCGACCCGGCCCGCCACGTCGAGGTCCAGATTTTCGGCGACGGTGCCGGGCGCGTGCTGTCCCTGGGCCTACGCGACTGCTCGCTGCAGCGACGCAACCAGAAGGTCATCGAAGAGACGCCCCCGCCCGGGCTATCCGCCGAAACCATGGCTGCGATGAGCGAGGCCGCCGCCCGCTTGGGCGCAGCCGCCAGCTATCGGTCGGCGGGCACCGTCGAGTTCGTCGTCGATGCGCGTTCCGGCGCGTTCTACTTCCTCGAGGTCAACACCCGCATTCAGGTCGAGCACGGCGTCACCGAGGAGGTGACCGGGGTCGACCTCGTCGAATGGATGGTGCGGCTGGCCGGCGGCGAGGTCCCGCCGCTCGACGCCGTACCGTCCGCCCAGGGCTTCGCCATTCAGGCGCGTCTCTACGCCGAGGATCCCGCCCGCGATTTTCGCCCCAGCGCCGGTCTTCTCACGGAGGTGTCGCTGCCCGAGGACATCCGCGTGGAAACCGCCGTCGATCGCGGCAGCGAGGTGACTCCCTTTTACGACCCGCTGCTGGCCAAGCTCATCGCCCATGGGGCCACGCGCGAAGAGGCGCGGCTGCGGCTCGTCGATGCGCTCGCCCGCAGTCGCATCGCGGGCGTGGAGAGCAACCTCGCGTACCTACGCGAAGCGCTGGCCCTGCCGGAGTTCGTGGCGGGGCAGGTGCATACCGGCGTGCTCGCTTCGGTCACTTACGCCGCGCCCGGCATCGAGGTCGTCGAAGGCGGTACCCAGACCACGGTCCAGGACTGGCCGGGGCGCGTCGGGTACTGGGACGTCGGTGTGCCGCCGTCCGGGCCCATGGACGCGCTTTCGTTTCGGCTCGCCAACCGGCTGCTGGGTAACCCGGAGGGGGCGCCTGGGCTCGAGTGCACGGCCGTCGGTCCAACGCTGAAGTTCCGCGCCGCCGCTACCGTCGTCCTCACCGGCGCCGACATGGGGGCGACCCTCGACGGCGTGCCGGTGGCGCGATTTCGACCGGTCCACGTTCCGGCGGGCGGCACGCTTGCCCTCGGGGCCGTGGCGGGTCCCGGGCACCGCGCGTACCTCGCCGTCCGCGGCGGCCTCGACGTACCGGAGTACCTGGGCAGCCGAAGCACGTTCACGCTCGGTCTATTTGGCGGCCATGGTGGCCGCTCGCTGGCCTCGGGCGACGTTCTGCATGTCGGCACGGACCTGCCCACGCAGCCCACCGCCGCGCTGACCGACGCCGCCATCCCACCGCTGACCCGCGAGTGGGAGATTGCCGTCCTCGAAGGCCCGCACGCTGCGCCCGACTTCTTCACCGATGCCGACATGACGGCGCTCTACTCGACCGCCTGGCGTGTCCACCACAACTCGAGCCGCACGGGCGTGCGCCTCATCGGGCCCAAGCCCCGCTGGGCGCGCACCGACGGCGGCGAAGCGGGCCTGCACCCGTCGAACATTCACGACAACGCCTACGCCGTCGGCACCATCGACTTCACCGGCGACATGCCCATCCTGCTCGGCCCCGACGGGCCCAGCCTGGGCGGATTCGTCTGTCCCGCCACCATCATCGGCGCCGAGCTCTGGAAGATGGGGCAGCTGAAGGCGGACGACCTGGTGCGGTTCGTGCCCGTGCAGCTCGCCGAGGCGCGGCGGCGCCGAGCCGCCCAGGAACGGGCCATCGCCTCGCTCGAGCCCGAGCCACCCCGCGGCGGCCGGGCTCCCGATGTGCGAGGGACCGCGGTCCTCTCGGCGGCCAGGGCCAGCGGCGATCGGCCCGCCCTGGTGATCCGACAGGACGGCGACGGCGCTCTCCTCGTGGAATACGGGCCACCGGTGCTCGACCTCGGCCTGCGGTTTCGGGTGCACGCGCTCACCGAGGCGTTGGCCGCGCGGCGGCTGTCGGGAATCGTCAACCTGACGCCCGGTATCCGCTCGCTGCAGATTCACTACGACGACGGGAAGCTGCCGCGGGAAGAGCTGCTGGCGCGGCTCGCCGAGATCGAGGCGGGCCTGCCCGCCACCGGCGAGATCGAAGTCCCCTCGCGCATCGTCCACCTGCCGCTCTCTTGGGACGACCCCGCCACCCAGCTGGCCATCCGCAAGTACACGCAGTCGGTTCGTCCCGACGCCCCCTGGTGTCCGAGCAACATCGAATTCATCCGCCGCATCAACGGCCTCGACAACATCGACGAGGTGCGCCGGATCGTGTTCGACGCCCGTTACCTGGTGCTCGGCCTGGGGGACGTCTACCTCGGCGCGCCGGTGGCCACGCCGCTCGATCCGAGGCACCGCCTCGTCACCACCAAGTACAACCCGGCCCGCACCTGGACACCGGAAAACGCGGTGGGAATTGGCGGGGCCTACCTCTGCGTCTACGGGATGGAGGGCCCCGGCGGCTATCAATTCGTGGGACGGACCTGCCAGGTCTGGAACCGCTTTCACGAAACGCCCGACTTCCCGGCCGGCAAACCTTGGCTGTTGCGGTTCTTCGACCAGATCCGATTCTTTCCGGTGGGCGAACGCGAGCTCCTCGATTTCCGGGCCGCCTTTCTCCGCGGGCGAGCGCGCGTCGAAGTGGAGCAGACCACCTTCCGCTTCGGGGAATACCGCGCCTTTTTGGAAGCGAACGAATCGTCCATCAGCGCCTTCCGTGCCCGCCAGCAAGCGGCCTTCATCGCCGAGCGCGAGCGCTGGGCCGCCTTGCCGCCCCCGCCCGAGGAGCCCGACCCACCGCCGCCCGCCGGGGCCGAAGAGACGCTGCCCGCGGGACTGCTTCCGGTTCGGGCCAGCGTCACCGGCAGCGTCTGGGAGATCGCCGCCTCGGCCGGCGCGCGCGTGGCCGCCGGCGATCGTCTGGTCGTCGTGGAGAGCATGAAGATGGAAACCCCCGTGCTGGCCCCGGTGGCGGGGACGGTGGTCGTCCTTCGCTGTGCCCGCGGCGCGCTGGTGCGGGCCGGTCAGACGCTGGTGGGCCTCCGACCGGACGCCTGATCCTCCTCGGAACCCTCGGACGGGTTCCGAACCTCCCGCCATGGGCTCGCTTGAGCGAAGCTCAAGCTCCCCCGACGCGATTCGGGGCCACCGGTCCTCTGCTACGCTTGCCGCCCATCAGGAGGCGGACATGAAAATCGGCATCATCGGTTCGGGCATCGTCGCGCAAACCCTCGGCAGCAAGCTCGTCGAGCTGGGACACGACGTGGTGATCGGGACGCGCGATCCTCAAAAGCTCGATGACAAGAAGAACCTGGCGGGGAGCCTGCGCGAGTGGCTCTCGCGCACCGGCGGCAAGGGCAAGGTCGTCACCTTTCGCGAGGCCGCCGCCCACGGCGATCTCTTGGTGAACGCCACCTCGGGAGAGATCTCCGTCGAAGCTCTCCGGATGGCTGGCGCCGGCCAGGTCGGCGGCAAGGTGCTGATCGATACCGCCAACGTGCTCGATTTCAGCAAAGGGAGGCCGCCGCGCGTGGGCGCCAGCCAAGACAATTGCCTGGCCGAGCAGATCCAGTCCGCTTTCCCCAACCTCAAGGTGGTGAAGACGTTGAATACGATCGGCGCCCCAGTGATGATCGATCCCCAATCGGTGAAGGGCGGCGATCACACCGTCTTCCTCTCCGGCGACGACGGCGCCGCCAAGGGCAAGGTGGCGGAGCTGCTGCGCGCCTTCGGGTGGACCGACATTCTCGACCTCGGCGATCTGTCGACCGCGCGCGGCCCGGAGATGTACATGGCCATGTGGCTGCGCCTCTGGGGCGCCACCGGCACCGGCGCGCTCAACATCAAAGTCGTGCGCTGAAGGCGAATGGCCCCAAAGCGGTCAGGCGACGTGTCAGGCGACGGGCCCGACCCAGACGGGCTCGACCTGGACGCGCTCTATGCGGCGCCGCCCGCGCGCTTCGTCGAGGAACGTAAGCGGTTGGCCCGTGCTCTGCGTGCGGCCGGCCGCCGGGCAGAGGCCCAGTCCATCGAAAAGCTCTCCCGGCCGACGGTTTCGGTTTGGGCGACGAACCAGCTGGCGCGCCGCGAACAGACCCGCGTGGGTGAGCTTCTGGAGCTGACGGATCGGTTGAGCGACATTCAGGGACGGGGCGACGGTGGCTTGTTCGCCCAGGCCGCCGATCGTCACCGGGCCGTGCTGGCTGCGCTGCGTACGGATGCCGAGCGGCTGCTCGAGGCGGACGGCCACGCGGCGACCCCGCAGCTGCTCGGTCGCGTGGTGGCGAACCTGCGCGCGGCCGCGGCGGCTCCCGAGCTGCGAACGAAGCTGGCCGCTGGCCGACTGGAAGGCGACGCGGAAGACAGCGGGTTCCTCGGGCTGCTGGCGGCTGGGATCACCGGCCCCAGCGCGACGACACGACCGACTGCGGCTGCGAAGCCGGCGCCTGCTTCGTCGCCGAAGGTGCCCCATGCGGCCAACGCCAAAGCAGAGGCGGCCCGTCGGCGAGCGGAGGAGGCGGCCGCCCGTGCCGCCGAGCGGGCCCGCGCCGCCGAACTCGCCCGCGCCGAGCGCGTCGTCCAGAAGCTCCGGGGGGAGCTGGCGGAAGCCCGGCGCGCCCTCGCCCGGGAGACCAGCGCTCTGGAAGAGGCCCGGACCGAGCTCCGTCGCCGAGAGCAGGCGCTCGACGCCGCCCGCGGTCAGGAAAGCCAGGCCAGTGAGAGGCTGGCCGCGGCCGAAGCCGAGCTCGAACGCTGACACCCCCGAGGGTGCGCGCGCTCAGGCTGGCATGCGCGTCCCGTCGCGCGCCGAGAGCGCCCGCAAGGTGCGCGCCACGCGCCGAGCCGGTTCGTGCTCGACGAGGTCGGACAAGCTGATCACGCCCGCCAGCCGATCTTCGTCATCCAGAACCACGAGCCGAGAAACCTGATTCTGCGCCATCAGGTCTTCCGCCACGGTCGGCGAATCGTCCGCCCGGCAGGCCAGCACCTGACGGCTCATGACGTCCCCCACGCGCCCGAGCTCGCTGGGCGAACCGGCGGCCACGCCGCGCACGACGATGTCGCGGTCCGTGATTGTCCCGATCACCCGCCCCGTCGCATCGCGGACAGGCAAGAAGCCCACGTTGGCGAGCGCCATCTTTTCTGCCGCCTGCCGAAGCGTATCGTCGGGACTGGCCGTGCGCACCTTGGTTTTCATGATGGCGCCACAGCGGTGCCCCGACACGCCCGACGTTCCCTCGCGCCGCCGTCCATCCTGCAGGGCCGGAACGCTGCCGGGCTGCGGCTGCGGCTGCAACCGATCCTCGACCTCGTGCACGCCTCGGGTCAGGCCAGCGGCCCGGAGCACCGGCAGGTGCTCGCGTGCCAGCACCACGCCCTCCAGCACGACCTTTCCCTGCGACGCATGCACGGTGATGGCCGAGGCGTGGCTGCACGCGCGCCCCAGCGCCGCACGGACCCGCTCGACGAGGATGTCGTCGTCGACCTGCTCCGCACGGAAACTGGCCCGCAGCCGGGCCCAAAAGCCATGACCGCGGTTGAGCAGATCTCGTTCTGCCTTGCGAAGCTCGCGGTTTCCGAGCCGCGCCGCGTGCGTCAGCTTGTCCCCCGCCAGCGCTCGTCGCTGGCGGCCGAGCCGCCGATCGCCGAAGTACGTGCTGAACGTCCCCAGGCCAATCCCCCACAACAACGCCGAGAGCCGCCGCGCCCCCCGTCTCATGCGCCGTGATTCGAAGCTCCGCCGATCCGTTTTCATTGTTGCCTCCTTGTTTCCAAACCTAGCCCTCTCGGGCCGGTGTTACAGGGCCGGTCGGCGTCGCGCTTGCCGCACATCGGGCGATCGCCAGCTTTGATCCGAACGAGTCGCAACGAGTCGGGCTTCGCGGACAGCTCAGCCCGCCGAGGAGGACACCATGCTGCTAACGAAAGTGTTGATTACCCGAAAGCTGCTGAAAAAGATGCCGATCCTCTCGCTGCTTCCGCTGGCCCCCGCGCTGGCGATTGGCTCGCTGGTGGCCGTGCTGCGCGCGTTCAGTCGCATTCGTCGGCTCGAGCGCCAGGTCAACGCACCGGCCCCCGCTTGACCCGTCGCGCACGAACGGCATGGCGGAGGCGGGTCAGCCTTCGCTCGCCTCACACGGACGGGCTGGCGGCGCCGGCCAACAACGCGCGCTCGCGTACGAACAGCGCCGCGAGCGCGTCGAGCACGATCTTCACGCGCGCCACGTCCTTGAGGTCGGGGGCCGTCACCAGGAACGCCTCCGAGGTGGCGACGGTCCCCGGCGTCAAGCGGACCAGATCCCGCTCCGGCGGCACCATGAAGCAGGGCAACGCCCCCACGCCCATGCCGGCCCGTACCGCATTCAACACCGCCCCCATGCTGTTGCCGCGGATGACGACGTGGGTCGCGTCGGCACGCGTGGCGAGCCACTGCGCCCCGGGCGAGCGCGCCGCGGCCTCCGCAAAGCCGACCACGTCGTGGGCGCGAAGGTCGTCGAGAGAGGGGCGCCCTTTGCGCTCGATGTAGGCTGGGGCTGCGTAGACCGACCATCCGATGTCGCCCACCTTGCGGACGATCAGCTCGGGCTGGGTCTCGCGAAACAGCCGTATGGCGATGTCCGCCTCGTGGTGCATCAAATCCACACGCGCGTTGCCAATCGAAAGCTCGACACAGATGTCCGGGTGCTCTTCCCGAAGATGAGCGAGCCCCCGGTAGAGGATGGCGGCCATCCCCTCCGTCACCGAGACACGAACCGACCCACGCGGGCGCGCATCGCTACCGCCTACCGAACGTTCGAGCGCCGAAATCAAGGCTTCGATGGACTGGGCCGTCGCAGATGCGGCCAGGCCCACTTCATTGAGGGTGATGCCCTCCGGTGCGCGCGTGACCAGCTTCGTTCCGAGCGCCGCCTCCAGCGCCGTCAGCCGGCGGCTGACCGTGGAGTGATCGACCTTCAGCGCCTTGGCGGCCGTCGCCAACGACCCGCACTCGCGCAAGGCGAGCAAATACCGCAAGTCGTCCCAAGAGAAGGCCACGGCGCCATTGTCTGGTGAGCCAGCAAAGGTGCAAGGGGCATCTGCAGATCTGCGCCTCCCCTGTGGGCCGCCAACGCCCGTACAACAACGGTCTGGAGGACGTCATGCCCGAACCGAAACAGGACCCGCAGGGAGCGCCGCCCGCTCAAACCATGTTGAAGATGATCACCGGCTACTGGGTGAGTCAGATCGTCGGTACGCTGGCCGAGCTCCAGATTGTCGACGCGCTGGCCGCAGCCCCAGCCACGCCGCAGGGGCTGGCGGCCCAGTTGGCGCTCGAACCGCGAGCCCTGGCCCGCGTGCTGCGCGCCGCTGCCGGCGTTGGGGTTCTGGTCCGCGACGCTGAAGGCCGCTACGCCCCCACCCCCCTGGGCGACACGTTGCGCACCGGCGTGCCCGGATCGATGGCCGGCATGGCCGTCGCCCAAAAGTCCCCCGGCCACTGGCTACCCTGGGGCCGGTTGGCCGACGCCGTCCGCACCGGCAGCCGGCAGACGCCGGCTGCGCTGGGCGAAGAGATCTTTCAGTACTACGCAAAGAATCAAACCGAGGCGGCCGCCTTCTCCGGAGCGATGGGCAACCTGGCCGCCCTGGCTGCCGCCGAGGTCGCGCGCGTGCTCGATTGGCGCTCGGGCGCGCATGTCGTCGACGTCGGTGGCGCGAACGGCACTCTGCTGGCCACCGTTCTGCGCGCCCACCCCAGTCTCACCGGAACCACGCTCGATCTGCCGCACGTGGTCGTTGGCGCGAAAGCGGCGATTTCCGCAGCCGGCCTGGCCGATCGCTGTGAGGTGGTGGCCGGCGACTTCTTCGCCGGCGTTCCGGCCGCGGACGTCTACTTGTTGAAGCAGATCCTGCACGACTGGGACGACGCGCAGAGCGTGCGCATCCTGCGCAACTGCGCCGCCGGCTTGCGCCCCGGCGGTCGAGTGGTGGTGGTGGAGATGGTGATCCCGGACGACGGCCGGCCCACCTTGGCCCAGCTCATGGACATCAACATGCTGGTGATGCTCCCGGGGCAGGAGCGATCGCAAAGTGAGTACGCCGCCCTGTTCGACGCGGCCGGCCTCCGGTTCGAACGGCTGACCGAAACGCACTCTCCCTTCCAGGTGATAGAGGCCGTCGCGCCCTGAACCGTTTGGAGAGCCCGGGGGCTCATACGAGGCGGTCCCACCTAGGAGGAACGCCATGCCCCGCTGCGCCAACCGGATTCTCTCGCTTGCCATGATCGGTTGGGTCGCGGGGTGCGCCGGTGAGGGCGCTTCGCCTGGGGGATTCGGCGGGGGGACCGCGGGGGGACCGGCCGGTACCACCGGGGCATCGCCCGGGACAGCCGGTACCGCGGGAAAG
>JADMIO011107763.1_pt1 | contig 36935 bp, 31 predicted proteins | sample 8958161 | NCBI WGS metagenome assembly JADMIO01 (sample SAMN16585339, study PRJNA669376) | soil metagenome | isolation source: Crop rotation soil | place: USA: Cullars Rotation, Alabama | collected 2011
GCCGCGACTTCAAGTCACGTGAATTCCAAGCTTCGGATCCCACTGTGCTGGAAAGACAACTTGCCCTGTGTGGGATTCGTGTCGCGACATCGTCGGGGACGTTCCCACCGTGTTCATCATGCACGCACTCGACTTCGCTCGTGCGGATGACCCGAGTTGCGTGAGTGTCGATATCCCGGCGGCCGGCGCAACCGGCTGCGTCTCGCCGCACATCATTCGCGTCACGCGCTGTGACGGCAGGCAGATCGTTCCCTTCTTCGAAGTTACCGGCGTCGGTACCGGGCCCGACGTCGCCGAGATCACCGCGCTCGATTGGGACCCTAGCTGCGCGTGCAACGAGGGCACCGGGGACTTCGTCATCAACCCCACCCTCGACAGCACGATGTCCTCGTGGGTTCAGACGGACAACCGCGGGTCAATGTACTATGCGTTCGGCGGACGCGAAGTGACGTACCGAGCTACGTTCTGCGCCGAGCGATGAGGTGCGGACGGCTCGGTCGCGCGCCGTGAGCGCCTCCTCGCACACGGCGTCGTGGTCGCGCTGGACCTGCGCGAGGATCCACCGGGAGACGCCGCCGATCTTCTCGAGGCCGTGATCATCGCACCACGGATCCGGTAGTACGGGTAGCCGTCGAACGCGTCGGGTTGTTCTCGTCGTACCGGTTGCTCCCTGGTCTGTCCCGCCACCTGCGCGGGATTGAACGCGGACGAACGGCGCCGTCCGACCGAGTAGGCAACCGATTCCCCGCTCGCCCGAGAACCCCGCACGAGGCGCGTGCTCGCCGCGATCCCGACGACGCGCGATCCGCGGAGCACGCTCGCGACGCTCGTCTCCGACGCACGCAATGCGCGGAGCGGCGCGCCGCAGACCCGAGCCCGCGGTCGCCGCGTCGCAGGGCGCGTCGATCATCCGTCGATCGTTCCGGTCGCTGTCGACGACGGGCCGACCGAGATCGGCAGGCCGATCGAGCCGAGACCGGCGCGCGACCGTGGCTTCGGTTCGTCGTCGGCTGCGCGGGGGGAACCGCGAGCGTGGCCGCCAAATGCATCCGAAGGACGGGCACTCCCGTCGGCCGCGGAAGACACGCACCCGGTTGACAGCCGCGCTCAGCCCTCGTTTCGCCGCGCGGCGGCTGCCTAGCAGACCCGAACAAAAGTCGGCGTTTGCCGTCGACCGTAGCCGCAATCTACAATCCACGCCGGCATGGAACTCGATGATCTCCGCGAGCGGACACTTCGATCGTTGGCGGAAAGCATCGAGCGGCATCACGTGCTTGCTCGACGCCACTACTTCGCCGCCGAGTGGCTCTTCTGGCTCGCGATCACATCGAGCGCAGCGGCAACCATCGTGGTCTCGCTCGACCTTTCTCGATGGCTGGCTGCGGGCATCGCAGCCCTACCGGCGCTTTTCACCGGAGCGAACCGCAACGGTTATTATCGCAATCGATCAGACTGGCACTATCGATACCTGACGGAACTCCGCGCCATTCACCGCACGGTCGAACACTCAGAGACACTAGAGGGCATTCGCCGCGCACGATCGCGAATCTCCGCAGTAGAGAGTTCATTCGAGAATGGGTTCCCCACGGACCTCGCCGCGGACGCGAGGCCATCTCACGACACGGCCGACAAGTCGGCGGCTGACGAGGACAGGTAGGCGAACCGTGCGGCCCGAGGCTGCTGAAATCGCGCTCTTCCGGTGGATCCACCTGTCGGACATCCATTTCGGACACGGGTCAGAATCACACCGCGCCGATCAAAAGATGATCCTCGCGGCCCTGAGCGACGACATCGTCCAACTGCGTGGTGCTCAGGCTATTCGCGCCATCTTCGTCACCGGCGACATCGCTTTTAGCGGCGGCTCTCGTCATCTGGCTGATGGCACATCCGAATACGCCCTTGCGGAGACATCGCTAAGAGCCATTTGCACCGCCTGCGGAGTCGGATTGGAGTCCGTGTACGCAGTGCCCGGCAACCATGATGTAGATCGGACCGTCGACAAAGACCGAACGGTGCATCGACTGATTGAGAGCCTGCGGTCCGGCCGCGAGGGTCTCGACACCGCGCTCACGGATAGGACAGACAAGCAGTTGCTGGCACGAAGACTGTCCGGCTATCTCTCCTTCGCCAAGAACCTAGCTGCGCCGGTATGCGGAACCGACGGAGAGACTCCGCTATGGTGGTCGACCCGTCTAGAGGTGACGCGCAATCTAGCAGTCTCATTGGTTGGACTCAACACCGCGATCTTGTCAGCCGGCGACAATGACCATGGACACTTGGCCATTGGTAACCTACAGATGGAGACACTAAGAACCGCGCCTGCCAGCGAAGGCGAACTAGTCATCGTCCTGACCCACCACCCACTCCGCGACGGCTGGCTACGCGACGGAAGCAATGTCGACGCATGGCTACGAGCCCGGGCGCATCTTCACATGTCGGGCCATCTGCACGCAGCCGACTCGGAGTTCGCTCAGCGAGGAAGCGGAACCCGCCTCGTACGACTGGGCGCTGGAGCGGTGCATGGAGAGGAGAACGAGGTCCCCGAACACAAGTATTCGATTTGCGCGATTCTCCCGGCCGGGATGGGAAAGCTAAAACTTCGTGTGTGGCCGCGACGATGGTCCAATGTCAACAAGGACTTTCGAGTCGACGTCGACAATGTCCCACAAGGCATGAGCTACACGGACCTCCCGTTGCCCGTGGTCTTGCGGAGTCCACCGCCGCGCAAGTATCTGCTGCAGGGCCGCCTGCTGACCGATGGTACGGACTGGACCGACGCACGGATTTCGTCGTTGGAACCGTGGACGCGCACCGCTGCACAAACCAACGACACGCGTCTCGGGCGATTGCGGCTCCAGATGAATGCACAAGGAATGGCCGATGTCGTTGACATCGCCACTGGAATCCAAGGTACAGTCGTAGGTGACTTTCGGCTCGACACTCTGTGGCAGATCGGCGCGCAGTTCATCGTCTTTCGCGGCACGGCACTCACAAACGGCTCGGTTGTCGCGATCAAGCTTCCGTTCGTTGACTACTCGCGACCGGTTTCATTCGGAGCGCGCGAGCTGCATCAGGCGCGCGAAGCGGCGCGCGCGGAATGGCGGGCACTCCAGGCGCATGCAGCCGCCGGCGTGCTTCCCCAGCCGATCGCGCTAGTTGAAGCACCAAACCCTCTTCTTGCGGATCGAGCCGAGTCCACACGGCAGGAGACATTTGTTGTCGAAGAGTGGGTGCCCGGGTTGACGCTGGACGAAATCCGCGCCGCGTCTTTCGCGAAAGGCCGACCCGATCCAGATGAGATCGAATCATCGACGCTAACATTGGCGCACATTCTCGAAGCCGCACTTCAATCGCTTGCGCCTAGCGTCTTCGTCGACATCTCCTCCCGAAACATCTTTTGGAACCAAGGTGCTGACGCTCCTCGAGTGCGCCTCGTCGATGCCGGAAGCGTTGTAGACCCAGGGACCACGCTGTGGGACGCCCTGGACCCGGGAACGGGCATGGGCAAGCTTCGGGTTCCAATCACACTGTGCTACATGCCCGCCCGCGCATTCGCGGATTACAAGGCGGGCGTCCACCGGACAGCCAGTCGTCAAATGATGGCCGGCGCAGTTGGCAAACTGTTGTTCGAAATGGCTACGAACAGTCATCCCCTGGAAGGCGAAGACCCGTCCTTTGACTCCGATGCAGCACGGGCGCTTCCCGAATCAGTACGCAAGTGTATCGCGGCACTAATGGCGGAACAGGATTAGCGAGGTGAAAATGCCCAGCGAGCGAACATTCGCGATTGAAGTGGCATTCGACCGCACCGAGTACTCGTGTGATGATTGTATTGCGTGCTTCGTGATTGAGGTTCGCCCGCCATCAGTCGTCGGGGCGGGCGCGCCGCGCCTCCCGGCTGACTTGGTTCTGGTACTGGACGTGAGCGGCTCGATGAATCGGGAAGGCAGATATCCGTTGATGAAGGCGGCACTCGAGCGGATGGTGGGTGTAATCGGAGACGACGACCGGTTGGCCGTCATTCTGTTCTCGTCCTCTTCGGACACCGTCCTACCTCTCGATGCCACTAGCGCGGAGGTTCGCGGTGTCGTTGCCGCCGTGGAATCATCCCACGTGAAGTTTGGAGAATCGACCCGACTCGCATCCGCGCTGGTCCGTGCCCTCGAGGAGTTCGACTCGACGAAAAGCGACGTGAATCGCGTGCGGCGACTATACTGTCTCACGGACGGTGAGATTCACGATCTCGACCAGTGCGCCGCGATGCTGTGGAAAGCGCGCGATGTGGACTTCTCATTTCACATCTATGGATTTGGTCATCAGTTCAACGTTGACCAATTGAATCAGCTCATTGCGCCATTTCCTCATGCCGTAGTAAAGGCGATGGTAGACACACAAGATGTGGAGTGGACGTTCCAACATCTCGCCGCAAGTGCCAAGAAGATTGTGGCACGCGACGTGTTGCTCGATGTGGCGATCGACAGCCCCGTAATCTGTGGAGACTACTATCTCTATCGTCCCACCGAGCGCTACTTGGGCGTGGCCAGACCAGGCGGCACTCGAATTCGTCTTGGCCCAGTTGAGTCGGGGCGATCGTACTCGCAGCTCTTCCAAACGAGGCTGCCCGAGGCGTCACCTGGAACAACCACTAGAGTGGGGCGATGGGTTCTGAGCTACGACTTCGGTGACGGTACCGGCTGGCACCAGACCCCCATGAGTGATTTTTCCATTCGGCGAAGTGCTGCAGGGGGCGCGGAAACGCGCATTGCACTGTCGCGAGATCTTCTTGCGGGAATTCGCGATGACTCCACAGCAGCTCAGATCGCACGCTGCCTCGCGCAGATTGAACTCTACCGCGCAGAGTCGCGAGACCCAGAACTGATCCGCGCGTTGGAACGTCGATTGGCTCGCCTTCGCAATCCGGAGAACACCCCGGTTGATGTCGATCTTCGAGATAGGGACGCTCTGTACATCCGTTCGACACCGAAAACACAACCACCGCCGGATCGCAACCGATGATCGGCGAGACGCTCCACCGCCGCGCCGACGTCTTCTCGCTCGGCGTGGTCGCCTTCGAGCTGATCGGCGGCCGCCGACCGAACGACGGCGCGACGGATCTCGACACGCTCACAAACGCACACTGAGCGCGACCGCGCTCGGTTCGGCTGCTGCCGTCTGCGGCCCCGGCTGGCGAAGCGCTTGCTCGAGCGTCAGTACCTCGAGCCGCTGTGCCAGCGGGCGCGCGAGCTCGCGATCGCGGCGCCCGAGGTGGGTGAGGGGATCGAGGCGATCCAGGCCGCGCAAGACGTATCGGTGCTGCACCGGCATGCGGCCTCTGCGCACGTCTTCGACGGTGTGCAGCACGCGCCGGACGGCCTCGAGCAACATCGCTTCCTCGACGACCTCGCCCCGCTCGAGCGCCTGCTTCGAGAGGCCGCGCATGGCTCGCTCGTAGCTGGTCCCGTCCCACTCGCGGCCCGTGTCGTACCAGGCGCACCCCGACCAGTGACCGGCGTTGGCGAGCTGGTTCGCGAGCGCGTCGTCCAGGACTCCGTCTCGCGCCTGCACTCGGCGGACGTAATCGAAGAGCTCGGACAGCGGCCAGCCGTCGACGAACCGACGCTCGGGCTCGGCGTACCAGGTGACGACGTCGCCGGCCTGGAGGTGGCGCGTGCGCGGGTCGCGTCGGAGCACGCGCAGCTGGTGGTTCGAAGGAGGGTTCTTCCAGGGCGGGATGGCCGCCGACACCTCGTGAACGCTGCCGTCCGAGGTTCGAACGACCTCGCACGGGGTCGGCTCGTGCAGGTCGCCGTGGTCGATCTCGACGTCGGCGAAGAACCACGAGTACCGGGTGTAGTCGGTGGAGAGAACGGTGGCGGAGCCTCGGATGGCGTCGGACATGAGCGGGAGCTGCGATGGCGGTGCAGCTCGTGGCGCCGCGGCGCTCCGCGGCCCTGGCCAAGCCGCGACTGGGTTTCGGCGGCGCACCGGGCAGGTCCTGCTGCCGGTGCCGCGTGGGTCGTCGCACGCTGCGAGTACGCTCGTGTTTTCCTCGCGGAACGGTCCGCACGGTTGCATCGCGCGGCTCTACGTCGAGGCCCGGACGAGGGCCTGAGGGACGCAACCACGAAGCTCGCGCGATCGCGCCTCATATCCGACATCCGATGCACACCGACTGCCCGCGGATCCGCATGCACGCCGAACCGGGCCTGCACTCGGTCGTCGCGCCGCAGTAGCAGACGGCGCCCACGCAGCGGTCCGCACTCACGCATCGGAACTGGGCCCCGAGATCACCCCGTCGTGATCAACGCGCACGCAGCGAGCCACCGCTCGCCCCGACGTCGCGACGGTCGCCGCCCAATCGTCACACGGCGTCTCTCCGGCTACGTTGCAGAACTGGGTCTCGGGCGGCGGAGCGACCCACGTGCATTCCCCACCCGCATCCGGTGGCAGCTCGTGTCCGGCGGCGCAGCCGAGGATGCAGATGCCGACGACTAGGGCTCGCAGGCAATGCATCGCGCCTCCGTGTCATCCGGGCCGCGCCCGCATGCGAAGCCATCCGCACACGCCGGCCCGAGCCCGCACGCGGCGCCACCATCCACGAACGCCTGATCCGCGGCGACACAGATGCCCGGGCCAAAAGCAATCCGTGTGCAGAGCGCGAAGGACTCGAGATCACTTCCATCGACCATCTCGAGCGCCCACGCCGCGCATCTCCCCTGGAAAAACCGATCGCACACGGTGCCAGTCGGCGGAGCGACTCGAACGCATCCGTGCGATCCGCTGTCGGCCGAGCCGACTCCGCCATCGTCAGTAACGGGCCCGGCGCACGTGCACCCGGCCGTGAGCAAGAGCGCGCCGAGTCCTGCGCTGGTCGTGTTCCACATGGCGATCGATGGTCTACGGAGCGGAGGAGATCGTAGCAGCAGCCGGGCGTGCGAAGCCTCGACGCAACCGATTCCCCGCCCGCCCGAGAACCCCGCACGAGGCGAGCGATGGGCGAGCGATTCGGCGACTACGAGATCGAAGGGCGGCTCGGTGCGGGCGGGATGGCCGAGGTGTACGCGGCGCGGCGCGCGGGGCCCGAAGGGTTCGTCAAGCGCGTCTGTCTCAAGCGCGTGCTCGACGGCAGCGAGGCCGACAAGGACGCCGTCGCGCAGTTCCACGACGAGGCCCGCCTCTGCGCGCACCTCCACCACCCCGGCATCGCCGGCGTGCACGAGCTCGGTCAGGTCGACGGCAAGTGGTTCATGGCGATGGAGCTCGTCGACGGAATGGATCTCCGCTCGCTCGCCTCTTCGCTGCGCTCCCGCGGCGCCACGCTCCCGATCGACGTCGCGATCCACGTCGTGCGCTCGGTCGCCGACGCGCTCGCGTATGCGCACGCGTTCGCCATCGACGGCCGCCCGCTCGGCATCGTGCACCGCGACGTCACGCCGTCGAACGTGCTGCTCTCGATCCACGGCGAGGTGAAGCTCGCCGACTTCGGCATCGCGCGCTCGAGCGTGCGCACACACCGCACGCGCAGCGGCATCGTGAAGGGCAAGGTCCCGTACATGGCGCCCGAGCAGGCGCTCGGCGAGACGCTCGATCGTCGCGCCGACGTGTTCTCGCTCGGCGTCGTCGCGTTCGAGCTGATCGGCGGCCGCCGCCCGCACGACGGCGCGACCGATCTCGACACGCTCACGAACGCGCAGCGCGGACGCCGCCCCTTCCTGCGCGAGCTCGCGCCCGAGACGCCCGAAGAGGTCGTATTGCTCGTGACGCGCATGCTCGCCGGCAAGCGCGAGGATCGCGTCGCGAGCGCCGACGAGGTGAGCCGCGTGCTCGCCGCGATCCCCACGAGGCGCGATCCGCGCCTCGCGCTCGCCACGCTCGTCGCCGACGCGCGCAGCGCACGGAGCGGCGCGCCCCAGACGCGCGTCCGAGGTCGCCGCGTCGCAGCGCGCGTCGATCACGCGGCGCAGGCGCCGACCGCCGGCGACGACGGTCCCACCGAGGTCGCCAAGCCGATGGCGCCGAGCCCGGACACGAGCATGACGAGCGCGACGGGCGCCAGCACCGCGCTCGCACGACCCGCGCGGCCGTCGCGCCGCTGGCTTCCGTTCGCGATCGGGTTCGTCGGCACGATGCTCGTCGGCACGCTCGCCGCGATCGTGATCGTGCTCGCGCTCGGTGGCGATCGACTGAGCGAAGCGCTCGGTCGCTTCTACGCACCGCTCACGCCCGCAGCGACCCCGATCGACGCGCAGGCGCCGAGCGAGCCGCCGAAGCCGCCGCCCGATACGCTCGCGCCGCCTCCACCGACCGAGGTGCCTGCGGCTCCGAGCGCCCCTCCGGCTCCCAGCGTGTCACCGGAGCCGCACGCGCGACGTCACCGCACGCATGCTCCGCGCGCGACGCCGTCCGTCGCCGACGCGGGCGCCTCGACCACCGAGTCGAGCTTCGGTCGCGTCCAGGTGGTCGCGATCCCGTTCGGCGAGGTCGAGATCGATGGCCGCGCACACGGACGTGCGCCGCTCACGATCCCCCTCGAAGCGGGCCGCCACACCGTCGTCGTCTCGAACGGCGGCGCGCGCATCGAGCGTCAAGTCACCGTCGATTCCGGCACGACCGAGCGCGTCGTCGTCGACCTGCTCGAGATGCACTGAGCAACGATTTTCGAGCACGTCCGAGAACCAGAGCGTCAGGCCGGCCGTCGCCGGTCTTCACGAGGAGAGATCGTCATGGCCCAGATCCCGGTGTTCCTGTTCCTGAAGGCGGATGGCAACGACGTGGAGGCGGAGTCGTCGATCGAATCGATGGCGGACGTCGACGTCAGCAAGTCCATCGAGTGTCACTCGTACGAGGAGGGCGTCGCCGTCGGCTTCGACCGTCGCTCGTCGTGGGCACAATCGGATCGAACGTACGACCCGATCACGATCACCAAATGGGTGGACAAGAGCTCACCCGTGCTCGCGCAGGCGCTCACGCGCTCGCAGCAATGCAGCGGCGAGTTCAAGTTCTTCCGACCGATCGCCGACGGCGGCGGGTGGGAGCACTGGTTCACGGTGAAGATCGAGGACGCGCGCGTGTGTCGCCTCAAGCGACGCATCTCGGAGGGCACCGAGGACGCGCCCGTGAAGGAAGACGTGAGCTTCGTCTTCTCGCGCATCACGTGGACGCACATCCCGGGCTCGAAGGAGTTCGCGGACAGCTGGCGCGAGCGCAGCGGTAGCTGAGGCCGGCGTCGTGCGCGGGCTGTTCGATCGCCTGGATCGAGGCGCGCGCCACATCGACGAGGCGCAATCGATCGCCGCGCACCTGCGCGTCCTGTTCGGGACGCGGCAGGGCGCGGCGGCCGCGGCACCCGAGCTCGGACGACCCGACCTCACGGACCTCGTGCACACGTGGCCGGAAGGCGTGCGCGCGATCGAGCGCGCGCTGAAGACGGTGATCGAGCGCTACGAGCCGCGGCTCGAAGGCGTCACGGTCCGCGCGATCGCGAGCGACGATCCGCTCGCGCTCGCGTTCCGCGTGCGGGGCCACGCTGCCGGCGACGCGTCGCGCGCGCTGCGTTTCGTGACCGAGATCGACGCGCTCGGTCGCTGCACGGTCCGTTGAGCGCTTCTGCGCTCGGAGGAGAACGACGATGAGCTTCGATTCGACCTATCGCGAAGAGCTCGCGTTCCTGCGCGAGATGGGGCGCGAGATGGCGCTCGCGCACCCGGGGTCGTGCGACGCGCTCGCGCAGCCCGGCACGGATCCCGACGTCGAGCGCCTGCTCGAGGGCTTCGCGTTCCTCGCCGCGCGGACGCGCGAGCGTGCCGACGATGCGATCCCCGAGGCCATCGAGGGGATCGCCGAGGTGGTCGCGCCGTACGCGCTGCGACCGATCCCCGGATCGACCGTGATGGAGCTGAGCCCGCGAGCGGTGCTCGCGCGTGATCGCGTGACGGTACCGGCGGGCGCGGCGTTCGGCGCGCGATCGGAGCTCGGCGTTCGCTGCGAGCTCCGGTCCACCGCGAACGTCGAGCTGATGCCGCTCGCGATCGAGCGGACGACGATCGATCGACGTCCCGCGGCACCCGAGCTGGTGATCGCGCTGCGCGCACCGCGTGCGGGACTCGACGCCGTCTACGGCGCGGCCTCGATCCGGTTCTTCGTCCACGCACCGATCGCCGTCGCGAGCAGCCTCGCACTGGCGATCGATCGACGGCTCACGCGCGTCTCGGTCCGTCACGGCACGACGGAGACCGTCCTCGGTCGCGCGGCCATGCTCGTCGACCCGGATCGCGAGCCGCATCTGCCGTGGCCCGAGCACACACCCGACGCGGCCCGACATCTGCTCGAGCTCGCCTACTTTCCCGAGCGGCACTCGTTCTTCGACGTCGTCGGTCTCTCCCGCGTCGACTCGCTCGCGCGAACGGAGCGCTTCGAGCTCCGGCTTCGGTTCGACGCCGGAGCCACGCTGCCGGAGCCACTCGCCGAGGACGCGCTCCGGCTCCACTGCGTGCCCGCGATCAATCTCTTCCCTTGCGACGCCGAGCCGATCCGATGGCGCGACGACCTGCGCGACGTGCTGCTGCGGGCGGCAGGTGCTCCACCGGCGGCGATCGAGGTCTACGACGTCGACTCGGTCGTGGGGCTGGCCGAGGGAGCTCGCGAGCGTCGCACCTACCGGTCGTACGCGAGCTTCGATCACCTGCGTGAGCAGGCGCGTCACGGGTTCTTCGCGTTGCGACGCGTGCGCTCACCGCTCGACGGCGCGGTCGACACGCACCTGCGTGTCGGACGTCGCGCGTCTTCGGCTGCGGAGACGCTCTCGATCACGATGCGCTGTACGAACCGGGCCGCGGCGGCCGCGCTGCGTGCAGGCGATGTCCGCGACGCCGTCCAAGGGTCGCCCTCGATCGCGACGTTCACCAACCTGATCCCGCTCGGGCCCCGCGCCTCGGCGCCGGTGGGGAGCGAGGCGTTGCACGCACTCGTGGGCGCACGTGGACTCGGACATCACGCACGGCTCGAGGCGAGCGCGATGCGCTCCTGGCTCGCCGCACACGCGGTCGGCGCCGGAAGCGATCTCGCACGCGCGCGGGTCTGCGCGTCGCTGACCGATGCCATCCGCGCCGTTCGACACCGACCCTATCGCGCCGCGCGTCGCGGCGTGATCGAGCGCGGCGTCCACGTGGAGCTCGAGATCGACGAGGCGCGCGCACCCTCGCCGGGCGAGGTCTTTCTGTTCTCGCGGGCGCTCGATCGCGCGCTCGCGGCGGAGCTGCCGCTCGGTGTCCGCCATCGGCTCGTGTCGACTCTCGTCCCGTCGCGCGCGACGATCGAGCTCGATCCGCGCGGCGCGCCGGAGTCCCGCTGATGCGATCGGACGCGTTCAGTCGCATCGCCGCGATCGAGCGCGCGACCGGTCGTCGCGTCGGCGCCGCGCGTGCAGCGGAGGAGCCGTTGCGCTTCACCGCACGCAGCTCGCTCGCGTTCGCCGCGACCGATGCCGAGGCGCCCGACGACGCGACGCTCGCCGTCTCGTTCCTCGGCCTGACCGGCGCCGACGGCGCGCTGCCACCGTACATGAGCGAAGAGATCGCGCACGAAGATCCCGATCGCGCGGTCCGCGGCGCGTTGATCGCACCGTTCCAACATCGCGCGATCGCGCTGCTCTTCCGCTCCGTCCATCGCTGTCGCGTGCCCGACGCATCGCACGCCTGGGGCGATCCGTGGCCGTCGCGGCTCGCCGCTCTGAGCCGGGGACCGAGGACGCGCGATGCACTCGACGACGAGGTCGCCGTCGCCGTCGCGCCGGCGCTGTACGGCGTGCCGAGCGCTGCACGACTGCGTCACGCGCTGCGTCTCGTCTCCGAGCGATGGCTCGACGCGGCACCGATCGTCCTGCGCGAACGAACCGGTAAGCGCGCTCCGATCGACCCCGACGCCCGCGCACGTCTCGGATCTACGCGACTCGGCGACACCGCCGTGCTGGGCGCCAGCGTGGAAGACGTCACCAGTCACGCCACGATCGAGATCGGCCCGGTCGCGCCCCGCGTCGCCGCATCCCTGTTGGACGAGACACCGGCACGACGCGCACTCCGCCTCGTCACGCGTTGGCTCGGCGACGCGGCGACACGGCTCGACGTGATCGTGCGGACCTCGGACACGCCCGCGCGGGTCGGCCGAGCCGTGCTCGGGGGCGCGCATCTGGGAACGCGCGCCGGACACGCGCGCGCGCGGCGGATCGACCTCGACGCAACGCGCGGCGGACACGACCGAGAAGAGCTCTGAGGGCCGCACTCCCGAGCGGCCGAAGGAGCTCCCATGCGATCCGATCCCCGTGCGCTCGTCCGACGTTTGACTCCGACCGCTCGCCGCCACTTCGAGGGTGCGGTCACCGATGCCGCGCTCGCGCAGCACGAGGCCCTGACCCCGGAGCACGTGCTCCGCGCGATGGCGCGCGACGAGAACGGCGACGTCGCTCTGCTGCTCGAGCCGGAAGAGCGCACGCGCCTGTTGGATCACCTCGAGCGTCATCTCGCTCGCGCGCGTCGCGCCCACGGCCGGCCGTCGTTGTCGGAAGCGCTGACGCGCTGGCTCGAGCGCGCCTGGCTCGTGGCCTCCCTCGAGTGGGCCGACGATTCGGTGCGCACCGGCGCATTGCTGATCGCGTGGCTCGAGATCACCGCGAGTGCGGTCGAGCTGCCCCCGGCGATCGCGTCCATCTCGCTCGATCGTGTGCGCGCCGCGCGCACCGAAGCGCTCGCGAGATCGCCCGAGAACGGCGAGCTTGCGGGGCGCGCCGCGGCGGGGAACGAGGTCGCTCCGGGAAGCGCCCTCGCGCGCTTCACCACGAGCTTCACGGCACGTGCACGGCGCGGGGAGCTCGATCCCGTGCTGGGGCGAGAGCACGAGACGCGGCAGCTCGTCGACATCCTGTGTCGCCGTCGAAAGAACAATCCCGTGCTCGTGGGGGAGCCGGGTGTCGGCAAGACCGCGGTGGTCGAGGGACTCGCGCTCGCGATCGCGTCGGGCGGCGTGCCCGAATCGCTCCGCGACGTCGAGATCCTCGCTCTCGAGATGGGCTCGCTCGAGGCGGGCGCGAGCCAGCGCGGCGAGATCGAGTCGCGGCTCACGTCGATCATTCGCGAGGTGCAGTCTTCACCGAGACCGATCGTGCTCTTCATCGACGAGGCCCACACGCTCGTCGGTGCGCAGCCGAACGGCGGTACGGACGCCGCGAACCTCCTGAAGCCAGCGCTCGCGCGCGGAGAGCTGCGCACGATCGCAGCGACGACGTACCGCGAGCACAAGAAGTACTTCGAGAAGGACGCCGCGCTCGAGCGCCGCTTCCAGAAGGTCCAGGTCGACGAGCCGGACGAGGCGACGGCGATCGCGATGCTTCGCGGTCTCGTGCCGACCTACGAGCACGCGCACGGCGTCCTCGTCCGAGACGAGGCGGTAGAGGCCGCCGTCACGCTGGCGAAGCGATACGTCGCGGGGCGCCAGCTCCCCGACTCGTGCGTCGACGTGCTCGACACCGCATGCGCTCGCGTGCGAGGGGCGCGAGTCGCGCCGCCGCTGTCGCTGGTCCGCACCGACGCGGCCATCGCCGCGATCGAGCGCGAGATCGCCGCGGTGGAGCGTGATCGTCGCGACGGTCATCCGGAGGTCGATGCGCTTCCGTCGCTGCGGAGCGCGCTGGCCACCAAGCGTGGAGAGCGCGCCGAGATCGAGGCGCGTTGGTCCGCGCAGCGCGAGACCCTCGAGCGTCTCCTCGCCGCACGTCGCGCGCTCGCTGCGGCGTCGGACCGTCCGGAGCCCGAGCGACGAGCGCTCGAGATCGACGTTCGCGTCGCGCGCGAAGCATTCGAAGCGGCGGCGGGTGACGCGCCGCTGGTGTCGGCCGAGGTCGATGCGCGCGCGATCGCGAGCACGATCGAGGCGTGGACCGGCGTGCCCATCGGCGACGTCCGTCGCTCGCGGACGGAGACGCTCTGCATCCTCGAGCGCGAGCTCGATCGTCGCGTGAAGGGGCAGTCGCAGGCGATGCGCGCGATCGCGGACGGCCTGCGTGTCTGCGACGCAGGGCTCCGCACGCGCGAAGCACCCGCGGGAGTGTTCCTGCTGGTCGGCCCGAGCGGCGTCGGCAAGACGGAGACCGCACACGCGATCGCCGATCTGCTGTACGGCGGCGACCGGTTCCTCACGACGATCAACCTTTCCGAGTACCAGGAGAAGCACACCGTCTCGCGCCTCGTCGGCTCCCCGCCCGGCTACGTCGGCTACGGCGAGGGCGGCAAGCTCACCGAGGCCGTGCGCGCGCGTCCGCACTCGGTCGTGCTCCTCGACGAGTGCGAGAAAGCGGATCGGGAGGTGATGAACACCTTCTATCGACTCTTCGACCGCGGCGTGCTCGCCGATGGCGAGGGCCGGCTCGTCGACTTCCGGAGCACCGTCCTCGTGCTCACGTCGAACCTCGCGTGCGACCGCATCGCGACGCTGCACGAGCGTGGCGTGACCGATGCGGCCACGATCGTGCGCGAGATCCGCCCGGTCCTCGCGGCGCACTTCGCGCCCGCGCTGCTCGCGCGCATGAGCGTCGTTCCGTACGTGCCGCTCGGAGACGACGTGTTGGCGGAGATCGTCGACCTCGAGCTCTCGCGTGTCGTGGAGCGGGCGCGCGCAGCCCACGACGTCGCGATCGAGATCGATGCAGCGCTCCGCGAACGGCTCCGGATCGCGGCGAAGGATCCGGCGGCGGGGGTGCGTCATCTGCGCGCGGCGATCGAGCGGGACCTGCTCGCCCCGCTCGCGCTGGAGCTGCTCGGAGATCCGGCTCGAGGCACGCGCCGAGCGCTCCGGATCTCGATCGACGCGGATGGGCGTACCTCTTTCTCGTGGAGCGCGCGATGAACGACGATCGAGCGCACGAGGCCGAGCCGAAGACCGACGCGATGCCCGCGTTCGTCGACGGCGCCACCACCGCCGGCGCCGCTGCGACGCTCCACCTGCATCACCTCCACGGCCTGCTGACGGCGCTCGGACCGATCCGGCTGCAGTACGCGAGCGCCGCGGTCGATCGCCTCCGGGGTCTGCCGCCCGAGGCGCGGGCCGCGATCCTGCCGCACCTGCTCGCCGAGCATCCGGCGCTCGCATACGAGGCGCGTGTTCGCGCGCTCGCCGAGGAGGTGCGCGTCGACACGGACGCTGCCTCCGATCGCCCCGACGTGGTCCGGTGGCTCGCCGACATCTCGGGCGTGCCCGCGGCGAATGCGTCCGATGCGCTCGCGCGCGTGGCGATCGCGCTCGAGTCGCTCGCGAGCGCGCTCAGCCACACCATCGCCGACCACCGCGACGTCGTGCGTCGGGCCGTGGGTGATGCCTCGCTCGCGCCCGTCACGAGCAACGCCGGCGAGCTGCTCACGGCGCTGTTGCTCTCGGAAGACGCTCGCACCGCGGACCGCGAAGCGATCACGCGCAGCACGACGGATGTCGCGCGCACCACCGAGCTCCTCGTGCGCGCCGCACGCTTCGCCGCGGCCGAGCTCCTCGCGTCTCGCGCACCCGCGCGCATCGAGGCCGAGGCACGCGTTCCGACGTGGTGGCCGAGGCCCTTCCGCGACGCGGCGCTCTGGGCAGCGCACGTCCGCGCGCACGCGTCGGCACGCGATCCACGCGTCTTCGACCAGGCACTCTCGCGCGCGTTCGTCGCGCTCGCCGACGAACGAGGATGACGTGCGTACCCTCGCGCTCTTCTCGATCGTGCTCGTCGCCGCGTGCGGCGGAGTGCAGCTCCTGCCCACGACGGCGTTCCACGCGCTGCTCGATGGGAGCGGAGCGCCCGTCGAGACCGATTGGGCGAGGCTCCTCATGCACGCACCCGATGCGACCTCGCGTGGCGCGACACGGATCACGGCACAGGCAATCGGCGAGCGCGACTGGCTGGTGTGGGGAATCGACCAAGGCACTCGCGGAACGCTCGTTCGCGCGCTGCGGACGCCGCTGGGCCTCGAGGCCCAAGCATCCGGTACGCACGTGGGACCGTGTGTACGACCCACGCTGCGGGCCCTCCGGATGGGGCTCGCGCGGATCCTCGTCGTGGAGAGCTCGACGGACGAGCGCTCGACGGAGCGGGACGCTTGGCTGTACGCGGAGCGCGGCTCGCGGCTCGTCGCGCTCGCGCTGGACGACGGTACGACGCGCATCGGGCTCCGGGCCGAGCGTCGCACGCCGATCGAAGGCGGCTGGGCGCGCGTGACGACGCTGACGGCGACGATCGAGGCGCTCGAAGACCATCTGATCGTGCACGAGCACGCGTCGGTCCGCGAGGTGGTCGACGGTCGCCCGGAGGTCGCCGCACGCACCGCGTACGAGGTGGAGCGCGCTCGAGTCCTCCGCGCCTCGGGTGACGCGCTCCATCCCGATCGCCCCTCGCTCTTCGCGGACACGAGCGCAACGCCCGCGGCTGCTGGCCGATAGCCCTCTCGAGCGGAGAACGAACGTGAGAATCGACCCCTATCCCCTCGCCCATGGCGTCAACGAGCTCCCGCATGCGCCGCACGCATCGAATGCGGGCCGCTTTCGCGACGCAGTCGACCGCGCTCGCAGCGCGACCCCGTCGGAGGCCACACCCCTGCCGGAGACGTGGAGCGCCGATGACGTGCGCGCGTTCGAGGTCTTCGCGGAGGCGAACCGGCGCACCGAGTCGGGAGGGACGGCGACCTTCTCGACGCTCCGCACCACGGCCGGTCCGGCGCATCGGGCGTCGTTCGGCGTCGCGCAGCTCTCGATTCGCGAGCATCTCGAGCGTCTCGCGCGAGAGAGCGATGCACGCCTCGAGAGCTTCGGCACGTCGCGCACCGAGGTCGACGCGATGCGCGCGCGAGGCGACGCGGCCGAGGCCTTCTATCACCTCGTCGTGGACGGTCGCGACCTCGGAGCCAGCGCCGCGCAGCTCGGCCTCGAAGCGAGTGAAGCGGCGCAGGCCGAAGCGCTCGCGGCGTCGGGCGACGCGAACGCACTTCGCGCTGCGCTCGGCGATCGCTTCACGCGTCGAACCGGATTGCCGGCGAGCGCGCTCGATGCGCTCGTACGGACGCGCGTGCTCCGCGATCCGGCCATCCGCGACGCCTTCCGCGCGCAGTACGAAGCCGACCACGCCGCGCCCTTCGACCCGATGCACCGCGACGCGTCGGCGATGGTGGAGACGGTTCGACACCTGGTCCTCGCGCATCCGGAGCTCGAGCCCGTCCTCGGCGCGATGGGCGGTGACGATCCGGCGCGCACTTCGGTGGCGCATTACCTCGGCGTCGGGGACAGCGCGGAGAACCTGCTCGGCTGGCATGCCCGAGCAGCGTCGAGCGCGGTCGGCCCCGAACGTCTCGAGGGGCTGCTCGCGCGCATCGACGACACGACGAGCCGCGCACGCGAGGTCGCCGACTTCGAGCACGCGCTCCGCGCCGTCGCCGCCGTCTCGGATCTCGAGGGCGGAGCCCGCGTCGCGACGCTCGCCCGCATCGGCCGGATCTTCCACGGCGCCCCGACCCGAGCGCGCGAGGCGCTCTTCGAGGACGGGCGTCTCGATCGGCCGCGCTGCCGCACGCGAGCCGAGCTCGACGCGCTGCTCGACGAGATGCGCAGCGGCCGCCGCTGGTCCGACGCACGGCTCGCAGGCCACGTGGCCGAGGTCGTCGCCGAACGAGGTCGGTCGTGAGTCGCGTCGCCACGATCGTGCTCGCGTTCGCGCTCGGGGCGGGCTGTGCCGAGGCGATCCCGCCTGCCGACGCTTGCGTGACGCCGGCCGAGGTCACCGTGACGCTCGCGTCCGGCGCGCTGCTGAACCCCGACGAGAGCGGCAGCCCACTGCCGACCGAGATCCGCGTGCATGTACTGCGCTCGACGCCCGCGCTCGAGGGAGCGCTCTTCGAGGACGCGTGGGCACCGAGCGACGCGCTCGGCGAGTCGATCGTCGCCACGCAATCGACGACGCTCTATCCGGGCGAGACCACCTCCCTCGTCATCGCGGCGAGCGACGAGGGAGTGGCGCTCGCGGGCATCGCCATCGTTCGCCGCCCGGCAGGCCGCGCGTGGCGCGTGATCGTCCCGATCGACGATCTCGCCTGCGGTGCGCGGACGACGCTCGCGCTGCGCGTCGACGAGTACCGCATCGAGCGGTCGCCGGAGGGAGGCTGACATGACTGCGCGAATCCTCTGGGTCGACGGACTGCCGCTCGGGCCCCAGCACTTGCAAGAGGCCGATCGTCTGTCGCGCGATGCGCTCGATGCTCGCGTTCGCGCGATGCACGGGCTCTCGTGGGGCACCCGCCGGCTGACGCTGGACTCGCGTCTGCTGCGCGAGGGTGTGATCCGCGTCGTCGAGCTCGAGGCCGTGCTGCCGAGCGGAACCGTCGTCTCCATCGGCGCGAACGATCCGACCACCATCGAGGATCGACCCGTCACCGGACTCGGTCCGGAGCGACGGCGCGTCTCCGTGAGCCTCGCGCTCACACGCGAAGCACACGGGCGTCCCGAGCTCGGTGGTCCTAGCGCGCGACTCCGGAGGATGGAGCGCACGTCTCTCGACGTGCACACGGAGACGCCGGCGGATCCGATCACGCTCGAGCTCGGCGTTCCGGCGCTGCGGATCGTCTTCGGTCACGAGCCGCACGGTGATCTCGAGACGCTCCCGATCGGGACGGTCACACGCGACGAGCGGGGCGAGGTCCGACTCGAGGACGAGATCGTCGGGCCGCTGCTCGCGATCCGTGCGTCGCCGCCTCTGCTCGCGCGCCTCGGCCGCCTCGTCGAACGTCTCGGCGCACGGCGCGCCGCACTGATCGCGACGCGACACGAGCGCGACGATCTCGGCGTGGACGTCGACGTCCGCGACCTGCCGCGCTTCTTGCTCGCGTCGACGATCGCGACGCACATCCCGGTGCTCCGCCACCACCTCCGCAACGACTCGACGACGCCGCTCGCGCTGTTCGAGCGATTGCTCTCGCTCGCAGGCGCGCTCTCGATCCTGGCAGTCGACGCCGAGCTCGATCTGCCGGACCTCGATCCCGTCGCACCTCAGGCCGCGTTCGCGGCCGTCTTCGAGCGCATCGACGCCCTCCTCGCGGCCACCGACCGCGAGCGCGCACGAGTGCTGCCGCTCGAGCCGCGGAGCGACGGCCTGCACTTCGCGCGAATCGACGAGGAGACCTCCCGCGGCGAGCGCTTCTATCTCGCCGTCCACTCGACACTCGCGGCGCGCGAGGTCGAGAGCTCGCTCGGCGGGCTCGCGAAGGTCGCCTCGTTCGGCGAGATCGCGAGCGTGCTCGACTCCGCCACGCCGGGTGCCCCGCTGCGCGTCGTGCATCGTCCTCCGCCCGAGGTCCCGATCAAGGCCGGAGAGACCTGCTTCGAGCTGCCGGTCGCCGATCGCCATTTCCGCGCGGCGCTCGCGGAGCGCGGGATCGCCGTGTACCTGCCCGCGCGCGCATTCGATCCGGCACACACCCGCCTGACGCTCGTCGCCGTCGCGCGACACGGGAGCGGAGAGCGCGTCACGGACCGCGAAGCGCCCGCCATCGGCGCGTGAGGAGAGAGGCCCATGTCGACCCCGCCGTTCGAGATCCTGCTCGCCCTCGCCGAGCCCGTCCTCGCCGCGATCCGCATCGCGTCGAGCCCCGACGTACACCCCGAAGCGGCGCGCACGCTGCTGGACGGGCAGTTCCGCGATCTGCGCGCGACCGCCGAGCGGCTGCGCCTGCCGGCCAAGGACGTCGACGACGTCGTGTACGCCCTCGCTGCGTACGCCGACGAAGTCATGCTCGCGCGACCGGGCACTCGCGAGGCGTGGCTGCCGCGCCTGATCCAGCTCGCGCTCTTCGGCGAGAACACCGCGGGCGACGGCTTCTTCGTCCGACTCGAGGCACTGCGCCGCGATGGATCGCGCGGCCCGGCGCTGCTCGTCTACGACGTCGTGCTCTCGCTCGGGTTCCGCGGTCGGTACGCGGGCCGTGACGCCGAGCGGCTCGCCCTGATCGAGAGCGTGCACCTCGATCTCGTTCGCGCCGGCGCCGACACCGAGCGCGTCCTCGCGCCGCACGCGATGCCGAAGCGGCCGCGCGGACGCACCTCGTTCGACTCGCGCTGGGCGCTCGCGATCGCCGCGCTCACGTGTGTGCTCGCGGTCTCGGCGTGGGCAGTGCTCGCGCTCGACCTCTCGATGCACGCGGCCACCGTCCTCGGACCGGGCTGAGCGCGCCCGGACGCAACGCACGCACGCACCGGCCGAGAAGAAGACATGGCACTCGCGATCGGTCTCGGACTCCTCTCGCTCCTGCTGCTGGGAGCACCGTGGTCGTTGGTCCTCGTCGGCGCGCCGGCGTGGGTCCCACTGACCATCGACGTTCTCCTCGTCGTGGTCGGCGCTGTCCTCGCGCTCGGGCGCTGGTGGTCGCGGCGCGCGAAGGCGAACGGACTCGATCGTGCGCTCGCGCCCACGAAGACCGGTCGAGACGTCGCGCGCAGCGATCTCGAGATCGAGCGTGAAGAGATCCGGCGCGAGATCGATCAGGCGATCGCGACGCTGTCGCGCTCGCGTCTCGCGGGAGGGGGTCGTGCGGCCGTGCTCGCATTGCCTTGGTACGTGCTGCTCGGAGCGCCGGGTAGCGGGAAGTCGACGCTGATCCGCCAGGCCGGCCTCGCGTTTCCGAGCGCGCCCAGCGGCGCACACGGCTCCGAGCCGCGCGACGGTCGGGGCCTGGGCAGCACGCGGCGCTGCGACGTGTGGCTCGGGAACGAGGCCGTGTTGCTCGACACCAGCGGTCGCTGGGCTGCGTCCGACGACGACGCCGCATGGACGGCGTTCCTCGAACGGCTGCAGCGACACCGCGGAGCACGCGCCCTCGACGGAGTGCTCGTCGCCGTCGCCATGGACGAGCTCGTCGGCGCGACGGAATCGGAGCGTGCGGCACTCGGGCGCCGGCTGCGCACGCGAGTCGAGGCGATCGCAACGCGCTTCGGCGTCGCGATCCCCGTCTACCTCGTCGTGACGAAATGTGATCGGCTGGTCGGCTTCGGCGAGACGTTCGCTGCGCTCGACAAGCGCGAGCGCGCGCGACCCTGGGGCTTCACGCTCGAGGAGACGGAGAGCGGCGCGACGCTCGATGATCGCGTGCACGACGAGCTCGATCTCCTCGTGCGCACGCTTCGAGCGCGGACCGCGACGCTGGTCGCGGAGGAGCGTCGAGTCGCCGCGCGCGGTCTCATCGCGGAGCTTCCCGCGCACCTGGCGACGCTCGTCGAGCCGCTCGCGAGCCTGGTCGCACAGATCTTCGTGTCGAGCGTCTACGGCGCGACGCCGACGCTCCGTGGCGTCTACCTCACGAGTGCGACGCAAGAGGGACGCGCGACGAGCACGCTGCTGGCTCCGGCGCTGCGAGCGAGCGCGATCGAGCCGCGGCCGCTCGACGAGCCGACCCTCGAGCCGCGCTCGTACTTCGTGCACCAAGTGCTGACGCGCATCGCGTTCGCCGATGCCGAGACCGCGGCTCCGAGCACGAAGGCGAAGCGGCGGCGCGCGGTGCTGCACTTCGGCGCGAGCGCGCTCGCGGCGGGGGCAGCAGCCGGGCTCACGCTCGCGAGTGCCGTCTCGTGGCAGGCGAATCGGCGCGCGACCGACGTGCTCGCGGTCGCGCTCGGGCAGCTGCCGAGTGGCGTCGCGATCGCCGATCCGGGCACGCTGGCGCCGCTCGCGGCTGCGTTGCGCTCGGCCCGATCGGACCGCGACGACGGGGTCCCGCTCTCCCTGCGATTCGGTCTCTACGGCGGAACGCGCCGCGGCGACGTCGCGCGCGCGCGCTACCTCTCGAGCTTCGGTGAGCACGTGATCCGCCCGCTGCTCGCGTCGGAAGCGACCGAGCTCGAGGGCTGGGGCGAGGCCTTCGCGGCCGATCTCGATCGCGAGCCGACGAGTGCGGAGCGCGCGCGCGCGACGGTGCTGCTCGAGCGACAGCTACGGTTCTCGACGCCGGCAGCCCCCGACGAGCCGGAGCTCGACGCGCGAGGTCGTGCGCGCTTCGGCCGCGCCCTCGCCGAAGCCTGGTGCGGCGCGCTGGCTCGCCCGGTCGCCGACTGCGAGCCACAAGCGATACTGCTGCTCGGCCTCACGAGCGCCGTCGATCGGCCGCGCGTCCCCACGCACGAGATCGCGATCCGCGCGGCACGTCTCGGCCTCGGACGGGCCCCGGCCGATCGCGCGGAGCTGGACGCGCTGATCGCCGCCGTCGACGGTCACGACTACGACCTCACCCTCGCGCGCATGATCGGCACGAGCGGTCGCGCCCTCACCTCCGATGACCGCGTTCGCGGAGCCTTCACACGACGAGGCTGGGAGGACGTGATCCGCGCCCGCGTCGAGGCGAGCGACGTCGATGGCCACGGCGCGTGGCTGCTCGGTCCACGCTCGGCCCGAAGCGCGCCGTCACGGGAGACGCTGATCCGGCTCTACCAGCAGGCGTACGTCGAGGAGTGGACGTCGTTCCTCGCGTCGGTACGCGTCGCTTCGCCGAGCGATGCGACCGAGTCGCTCGCGCTCCTCGAAGACCTGACCCGCGGATCACCACCGCCGCTCGGCCGATTGCTCGCGGCAGTCGACGACAACGCCCATCTCGCGAGCGCACCCGAGCGCCGCGCGGGGACGGCCGACGTCGGGCTCCTCGCATCGCTGACGACGCGTCTCGGCGCGCCGGACGGAACGGAGCTCGCGACGTCGAGCGCGCCGCCGCCTGCGGCCGATCCCGTGGCCCGCGCGCTCGCACCCTACACGCGCTTCGCAGTGCGGGGCGACGACGCGCCGGAGGATGCGCCGCTCGGTGTCGACGAGTACGGGGACGAGCTCGCGCTCTTGCGCGATGCGCTCGCGACGTACCGCGACGATCCGACCGTCGCCGCCGCGCTCGAGACGCGGCTCGTCGCCGCGCGCCGTCGCGTCGACGGTCTCGTCGCCGAGCAGGAGCCCGGCACGCGCGACTTCTTCGAGCGTGTGCTACGCCCCCCGGTCGAGGCGGCGGCCGTGACGTCGTCGCGCGCGATGGCCGGCGCCGTCGCGAACGCCTTCTGCTCCGCGATCGTCACGCCGTTCTCGGCATCGCTCGCCGGTCGCTACCCATTCACCGCGCTCGGCGACGACGCGCCACTCGGAGAGCTCGCGGCGTTCTACGCGCCGACGGGCACGCTCTGGTCGTACTACGACGCGTCGCTCGCGACGATCGCGCCGCGCGAAGGATCACGCTTCGTGCTCGCCCGCCGCCTCGATCACGGCGCATCCCCGTACTCGAGCGCGCTACCCGCGTTCCTCGCGCGGTCACGGACGATCACGGACGGGTTCTTCCCGCCCGGAAGCAGCGACCCGCGCATCGAGCTCGACGTGCGGATCCATCCGACGCCCGGCGCCGCGTCGGTCCGCTTCGCCGTCGGCGGCGCCTCGATCGACTACCGCAACGGCCCGGAGACGTGGACGCGGGTCGTGTGGCCCGGCACGAGCCCGTCGGCCGGCGCGCGACTCGAGGTCGAGAGCGCGCGAGGCCTCTCCGAGCGGCTCGCGGAAGAAGGCGAATGGGGCCTGTTCCGACTCGTCGAGGCGGCAGTGCAGGTCGACTCGCGGCCCGGCGAGCGCACGCATACCGTTCGCTGGCACTTGCCAGGTCACGAGGTCGACGTCGTCGTCGATCTGCGATCGGTGCGCACCGAGTGTCCGCTCTTCGGCGAGGGCCGTGCGCGTGCGCTCGCGCCACTGCGCGCGAGTGGTGTCGCCGCGCCGCGTCGGATCACGCGCGCCGGATCGGAGTGCGCGCGATGACCGACGACGCACGCCTCGCGCGCTGGACGGCGCCGCTCGCCGCGCCGGCACCGGAGCCACGGCAACATCCACTCTTCGAGCTGGTCCGCAGCGAGATCGCGAAGCTCGAGTCGCCGACGGCCGGTCCGACCGATTGGAGCGCCGTGCTGAGCGCGGCCGATCGATTCTCGACGGAGGTCGGACGCGACGTGCTCGTCGCAGCGGCGCTCGCGAGCGCGCTCGCGCACCGCGAAGGCCCGCTCGGCGCGGCGATCGGCGTGGATCTGCTCTCACGCCTCGTGGCCGATCCGACGGTCGCTCCCCATCGCCCGCGCGCTCGATCGAACGCGATCACGTCGTTCCTCGCTCGGCTCGATCCGATCGTCGACGCGACGAAGGACGGACCTCGCGCCGCGCTCGAGGCGCTCGAGGCGGCGCTGCGCGGACTGCGCGCGGCGACGGACGCATGGAAGGAGGACGCGCCCGCGATCGGGCCCACTCAGGATCGCGTACGTCGCGCGCTCGCCGCACTGCCGGCGCCCGCAGCGTTGGTGCCGGAGCCCGTACGATCGGTCTTCGTCCAGCCGCCGCCCGCGACGACCAGCGCGGTGACGACCGACGCGGCGACCGGATTGCCGGATCGCGCCGATCAAGTGCCCACATTCGTCCGGCGCGCATCGACGCAGATCGTGTCGGCCGCCGGGCTGGTGCGCGCCACCTCGATGCTCGATCCCGATGCGCTGCGCTGGACGCTCGTCGCGCTCTATCTGCCCATCACGAGCGCGCCCGAGACGACCAAGGACGCGCGCACCGCGCTGAGCGCGCCGCCGAAGCTCGTGCTCGAAGGTCTCGAGAAGCGCGCTGCCACGGCGCCGCCCGAGTCGATCGTGAAGGAGACGATCGGCGCGCTCGAGCGCTCGCGCTTCGCGCTCGATCTCCACGTTCATCTCGCTCGCGCGCTCGACCGCGCGGGGGCGGGCGCTGCCGCGTCGATCCACCGACACGAGGTCGCAGGCCTCCTCACACGCCTGCCCGAGCTGCTCGATCGGGAGTTCTCCGACGGGACGTCGTTCGCGTCACCCGCCGCACGGACGTTCTTCATGTCGTGGAGCGCGAAGGCGACGACCTCCGAGCTCGCCCCGTCTGCGGTGGAGCCTGCGGCGACGTCCGTCGACGCGATCGATGCGCTCGCGCGCGAGGGACGGACGGCGGACGCACTCGCGCTCGGCTCGCAGCTGCGGCTCGGCGCGGCCGACGGGCGCGACCGCTTCGTCGCGACGCTCGCCAGCGTGCGCGTCGCGGAAGCGGCTCGCGCCGTGCCCGTCGCCGTCGACCTGGTCGCGGCGCTGCTCGAGGAGGTCGATCGCCACGGTCTCGAGAGCTGGGAGCCGGCGCTGGCCGGCCAAGTGCTCCGCGCCGCGATCCGCCTGGGAAATGGTGGGGATCCCGCGTCCCGAGCGCTGTTCGCGCGTCTCAGCCGCATCGACGCGCGGGCCGCGATGGAGCTGTCGGCGTCGATCCACGCAACGCCCGCGAAGCACGGCCGATGAAAGAGCAACGGGGCCGGAAGCCCGGTCCGAGAGGAAAGAGGAGAGAGCCATGAGCACGAAGGAACAGTCGGTTGCGCCGAAGGAGCGCGTGAACATCACCTACAAGTCGGCCACGGGCGACGCGCGCGAGGAGGTCGAGCTCCCGCTCAAGATCCTCGCGATCGGCGACTACCGCGGCCGCGAGGACACGCGTCCCGTCGAGGAGCGCAAGCCGATCAACGTCGACAAGGACAGCTTCGACGAGGTGTTGCGAGAGCACGCGCCGACCGTCGACCTGTCGGTGCCGAATCGCCTCGGCGGTGACGAGAGCGGCGAGCTCGGCGTGCACCTCGAGATCCGATCGATGAAGGACTTCGAGCCCGAGCGCATCGCGCGCGCGGTGCCCGAGATGGCGAAGCTCCTCGCGCTGCGCGAGCAGCTGACGGCGCTGAAGGGCCCGCTCGGGAACGTCCCCGCGTTCCGCAAGAAGCTCGCCGCGCTCCTCGACGACGAGAGCGCACGCAGTTCTCTCGAGGCCGAGCTCGGCCTCGAGCCGAAGAAGTGAACGAGAGAGAAAGAAGGAGAACGACCATGGACGCCCGAGAGACCGCGCTGGCCGAGAAGCCCGCCAGCACCACCGCCACCAGCACGTCGCTGCTCGACGAGATCCTCGCCGAGACGCACATGCGCCCCGGAGACGAAGGCTACGAGGTCGCGAAGAGCGGCGTCGGCGCGTTCATCTCGCACATGCTCGCGCCCTCGCAGCGCGGCGAGAAGATCGACAAGGTCCTCGTCGACGCGATGATCGCCGAGATCGATCGCAAGCTGAGCGCGCAGCTCGATGCGATCCTACACGCACCGGAGCTGCAGAAGCTCGAGTCGAGCTGGCGCGGGCTGAAGCACCTCGTCGATCGCACCGACTTCCGCGAGAACGTGCGCATCGAGGTGCTGTCGGTCACGAAGCAGGAGCTCAGCTCCGACTTCGACGACAGCCCCGAGATCACGAAGAGCGGTCTCTATCGCCTCGCGTACTCGGCCGAGTACGGCACCTTCGGCGGCCAGCCGTACGGGCTCATGGTCGGCGGCTTCGACTTCGATCCGGGGCCGGTCGACATGGCGCTGCTGAAGCAGTGCGCGGCCGTGGCCGCGATGTCGCACGCGCCGTTCATCTCGTCTGCGTCGCCGAAGTTCTTCGGCGTGTCGTGGTGGACGGAGCTGCCGAAGCTGAGGGATCTGCAGTCGCTCTTCGAAGGACCGCAGTACGCGCGGTGGCGCAGCTTCCGCGACGAGGAGGACGCGCGCTACGTCGGCCTCACGGCGCCGCGCATGCTGCTCCGCCTGCCCTACGGCAACGCGACCTCCCCCGTCCGCGCCTTCCACTACGAAGAGGTCACCGATACGCACGACGCCTACCTCTGGGGCTCCACGACGTACGCGCTCGCCGCACGCATCGCGGACAGCTTCGCGCGGTACCGCTGGTGCGCGAACATCGTCGGGCCGCAGGCGGGCGGCGCGGTCGAGGGGCTGCCGCTGCACCAGTTCGACGCGATGGGCGAGGTGCAGACCAAGATCCCGACCGAGGTGGCCCTCACCGAGCGGCGCGAGCTCGAGCTCGCCGAGCAGGGCTTCATCGGCCTCGTGCACCGCAAGGGCTCGGACAACGCCGCGTTCTTCTCGGCGAGCTCGTGCCAGCGGCCCAAGACGTTCGGCATCAGCGCCGAGGGCAAGACGGCGGAGACGAACCATCGCCTCGGCACGCAGCTGCCGTACATGTTCGTGATCACGCGCCTCGCGCACTACCTCAAGGTGCTGCAGCGCGAGCAGATCGGGACGTGGAAGGAGCGCGCGGACCTCGAGCGCGAGCTCAACAAGTGGATCTCGCAGTACGTCGTCGACATGGAGAATCCCGAGCCGTCGGTGCGATCGCGCCGGCCGCTGCGGCAGGCGCAGGTCGTCGTCGAGGACGTCGCCGGGCAGCCGGGCTGGTATCGCTGCGGGCTGCGCGTGCGGCCGCACTTCAAGTACATGGGCGCGTCGTTCACGCTCTCGCTCGTCGGGAGGCTCGACAAGCAATGACGAACGACGACGACGTGCCGGCGTACGCGTTCCCCGCGGATCGCCCGGCCATCATCGCGCGCCTCGAGCGCACCCACGCGCGGCTCGCGCACACCGTGGGCCCGATCGCGAAGGCGATCGACGAGCGCATCTTCGACGGCGTGCCGCCGAAGATCGTCAGCTGGACCGCCGTGATCGCGGCGATCGACGAGCGTGCGGGCGTGCCCATGGAAGATCGCGCGGCCCGCAAGGCCGTGCTCGATCGCTGCGACGTGGAGCTCGTGCCGACGGACGTCGACGTTTACACGACGCGCGAGCTCGTCGACGTGACCGTGTTCCTCGCGGCCCACGCCGCGAAGCAGCTCGGTACGCCGGGCTGGGAGAACGAGAGCCCGCGCCTCGCGCGGAAGGTGTTCCTGCACGTGTCGCTCGTGCTCGCGCACCTCGTCTTCGCGGCGCAGGTCGCGGGCGAGCAGCTGCTCGTGGCCGGGGTGGCCGAGGGGCTCGGGATCGATCCGATCCCGTTTCCGGAGATGCTGACGCCGCGCGACTCGGCTTGAACGTCGCCCCTCTCCCCGGCCGTCTCCGCTTCGGGCGAGGGAGATCAGCCGGGGTCGCGCTGGAGGGCGAGGGAGCGGAGCGCGGCGCCTTCGTGCGCGACGATCGCGAAGCCGAGGCGCGCGCTCGGGTCGATCGCGGCGAGCGCGGGGCAGCCGCTCAGCGTGCCCGAGAGGCTTCCGTCGGCGCCGCGCGCGACGCGCACGGAGCCGGGCGGACGCGCGGTGGTGCAGCTGCCGGCGCTCACCGCGTCGGGGGTGACCGCGATCGTGGCGAGCGGCTCGAGGTGCTCGCCGGTCAGGAGCACGTCGAACGAGCCCGTCCCGTCGATCGTCAGCTGGAAGTGCCGCATGCGCAGCACCGGCACGTCGAGCCGCGCGGCGTCCACGCCCGGCGCGGGCACCAGCGTCCCGTGCGTCACCGCCCAGCGCGGCGCGGCGTCGAGCGCGAGCACGCCCTGGTCGGCGGCGAACAGGTAGCTCGGCGGCGGCGCGTCGAACGGCGTCGTGCGCTCGTCGCGGCGCAGCGAGGCGCCGGTGGCCGTGAGCTCCAGCGTGGTGCCGTCGGCGAGCGGCACGAGCGTGGTCGGCACGCGCGAGGTGGACACGGGCGTGATCGTCGCGGTGCCCGGATCGATGCGGAAGCCCATGCGCGTGCCCGTGGTCAGGCCGCCCTCGAGCAGCACGCGGCCCGTCGGCAGCGCCACGGCCACCGGGCTCGGCACCGCGGGCAGCGACGCGACGCTGCCGACCACCGTGCGGTCCGCGAGGGACACGATCGACAGGCTGCCGCCCGACGCCCACGCGAGGCGGCCGGCCGGGAGCGGCGCGATCCAGTCCGGTGCGCCGAGACCGAGCGAGAGCGTGTCGAGCGTGTCGCTCGCGAGGTCGAGCACGTCGATGACCGTGGACGCGCCGCTCGCGTCCACGCCCGAGACGATCGCGATGCGCTTCTCGTCGAGCGGCACGAGCAGCGGCGCGCGGCGCGGGGCCGACAGCCTCGAGGTCAGCGTGGCGCCCGTATCGCTGGTGGGGTCGACCCACTCGATCGACGAGAGCAGGCGCGTGCCGTCGCTCCCGCCGACGAGCAGCACGCCGTGCACGGCGCCCGCGTCGACCGCGATCGCCGTGTGATCGCGCCGGCCCTCGCCGAGCGAGCCGAAGGTCGCCGTGCCGCCGTCGATCGGGATGCGCTCCCACGTGTCGCGGCCCTCGCCGCCGTCGCTCGAGGCGCCGCCGGTCACGAGCACCGCGTCGCCCTCGGGCAAGAGCGTCGCGGCGGCGAACGCGATCGGGATCACGCGCGCGACCGCGGGCAGCTCCACGTGCTCGCTCTGCACGCGCAGGATCGCGACGCGGCGCGTGGCGTCGCCCACGTCGTCGACGCCGCCGACGAACATCAGCGTGCTCTCGTCCAGGGCGGCGATGGCGGCGCCGCGCGGCAGGTGCGCCTCGGGATCCGACAGCGGGCACGAGACGCCGAGCGGGCGCATCACGAGCGTCGGGCGCGCCTCGATCGCGCCGCGCATGGCCCAGCCGAACGCGTCCCAGCCGGCGCTCGTCGCGCGCGCTCCGGCCGAGAACGCGAGCGTGCTCGTGGGGAAGCGCGTGATGGGCGCGCCGCCGTCGTCGAGCTGCGCGACGTCGAGATCGGTGGTGGAGAAGTCGCCGAGCGCGGTCAGCGCGATCGGGCCCAGGGCATCGCGGCACTCGGGCGCGTCGGGCAGGACGAGATCGATCGGGACGCGGTCGACCACGACGCCGCGGCAGCCGGCGGCGAGCAGGGCCGCGAGAGCGATGCAGCGGGCGGAGCGCAGCACGCCCGCATCGTGCCACGTTGCTGTAGGCTGCGCGCGCGTGACCTCGGCCGGCCCGCGGAGCTTCGGCAAGTACCTGCTCGAGCGCGAGATCGCCCGCGGTGGCATGGCGCGCGTGCATCTGGCGACGCTGCGCGGGCTGGGCGGGTTCGAGAAGCGGCTCGTGGTGAAGGAGATCCTGCCGGAGCTGGCGAGCGATCCGAAGTTCGTCGCGATGTTCGTCGAAGAGGCGAAGGTGCTCGTCGCGCTGAGCCATCCGAACATCGTGCCGGTCTACGAGCTCGGGATCGTGGACGGGACCTACTTCCTGGCGATGGAGCACGTCGAGGGCGCGACGCTCGCGGACCTGGTCGCGGACGCGAAGCTCTCGCCGGCCGAGGCAGCGCGCGTGGGCGCCGAGATCGCGGACGCGCTCGCGTACGCGCACGAGCGGTTCGACGTGGTCCACCGCGACGTGTCGCCGCGCAACGTGATGGTCGACTCGGCGGGGCACGCGCGGCTGCTCGACTTCGGGATCGCGGCACGCGCGGATCTCTACGGGAGTGGTCCGCTCGGCGGACCCGACGCAACTGGGTCGGCCCGCCAAGGCGGGCACTCCGGTAGAGATCTCGGCGAGGGCGATGCGCTGTACGGGACGCCCGGGTTCTTGTCGCCGGAGCAGGCGCGCGGCGAGAAGCTCGGGCCGGCGAGCGATCTGTTCTCGCTCGGGTGCGTGCTCGCGTACGCGACGACGGGCGCGAGCCCGTTCGGGCCCAAGGAGATCGACTGGCTGCGATCGCTCGAGGCGGCGCCGCCGGTGGTGATCCCCGACGCGCCCGCGCTCGAGCGGATCGTGCGCGAGCTGCTCGCGCCGGATCCGGCCTCGCGGCCCGCGTCGGCGCGCGCCGCGGCGAGAGCGCTCGCGGCGGCGGCGTCGGCGCTCGAGAAGGACGAGAGTGCCGTGGCCCTGCTCGCGGCGCGGGCGAGCGCGCGGCCTGCCCCGCGCGGGGAAGAAGAGAGCGCGCCGAGCGAGGGGACCGCGCCGGTGACGCCGGGAGCGCGGGTGGAGACGCTCGCGAAGAGTCAGGCGCTCGTCGCGATGCTCGGGGACGAGGGCGGGGGCGAGAGCGGGAGCGGGAGCGAGAGGGAGAGGGAGAGCGGGAGCGAGAGGGAGAGGGAGAGCGGGAGCGGGAGGGAGGGGCAGAGCGCGGCGGGGACGGCGCGGATCGAGCGGGCTCGGCCGGTCGCGGCGGCCTCGCCGAGTCGACTGCCCGCGATCGCCATCACCCTCGTGCTCACGCTCGCGGCCGTCGCGCTCGTGTGGGACGCGCAGTTCGAGCTCGGATCGCCCGAGGCCGTCGATCCCGTCGACCACGGGCTCACCTCGCCGGCCGACATCGTGCCGATCCCCGTCGAGGACGGCGGCGACGACGACGCGAGCGCGAGCTCGGATGCCGGCGTCCCGATCGACGCCGCGCGGGCCGACGACGGCGCGACCGAGAGCGATGCCGGCCCCGACGCCGCCGGATCGAGCGCCCCACCCGCGCGCGATGCGGGAGCGCGCGGCTCGGCGACCCTCGTCGTGATGGCCTACCCGTGGGCGGACGTCTTCGTCGACGGACACCCGGTCGGCACCGCGCAGCCCTCGCTCCGCGTGCGCATCGCCCCCGGCGCCCACGCCGTCCGCGCCGTGAACCCCGCGCGCACCGAGGAGCGGACGATCGAGCTCGCGCTCGGCCAGACCGAGACGCTCCGCTTCAACCTCGAGTGATCGTCACTGCTGCGGCGTGAACGTGTACGGCACCGCGACCACCGCGCAGGTGCCGCCGCTCACGTGCGGGAAGCGCATGCGGTTGGCGAGGTTGCGGACGCACGTGAAGACCTCGCGGTCGTGCAGCGAGCCGCCGACCTCGACGCCGTCGACGTGGCCGTCGGCCGCGACGTGCACGCGGAGCTGCATCTGGCCCTGGAGCAGCGGGTTCGCCTTGAGGCGGTGCTCGTAGCAGGCCTGGAATTGCGGGCGGTACTCCTCGAAGACCGGGCGGGCGTCGAGCTCGCCGGTGCACGAGTCCCACTCGCCCAGCGCCGGAGCGCGCGGTCCGTGGTGGACCGTGGTGGCGGCCGGCACGACGCCCGCGTCGGGCTCCCAAGCGTCGGGCTCGTCCTCGGGGATGACCAGGTCGTCCTCGACCAGCGCCGTGGACCGCCCGATGACGCCAGCATCGGGCGACGCGTCCACCGTGGTCGTCGGCGGCGGCGCACCCGGGGCGATGAGCCAGTACGCGACACCACACAGGAGCACCATCACGACGCCCGCGATCGCGTAGCGCGCTCCCCCACCCTGCGGGGGCGGCGGCGTCGACTCAGAGGCCACGGTTCCTCGCTTCGGCTCGCATCGTGGCCGCCTTCATACCACGGAGGCACCCCCCGGCTAGCGACGAAAGTCCACGGTTCCGTGCTCCGGAGGGGCCGCGTTTTGCGGTGTGCGTCGTGCGCCCGTACACTCGAAGGATGCAGCATCGCTTCGCTTTCCTGATCGCCGCGCCGTGCCTCGTCCTGGGCCTGACCGCCTGCAACAACGCCATCATCGTCGAGCTGCAGACGGGGCCGCAGACGTTCGACGTATCGGCCTCGGCGCTGGGCCTGCCGGCCGGCCTGCGCGACGACAGCGGCGGCTCACCCCGGGTCGCGAGCGTCGACTGCTCGATGAGCGGCATCTGCCCCGGTACGGCCGACGTGCCGATCACGTGCAACGGCGCGGGCGTGTGCGACCCGGACGCGATCACGATCGCGGTGCCCGTGGGCGACGTGGTCGACTTCGACGCGCTCCTGCAGTCGGCGGGCACCCTGCTCCGCCTCGTCGACGGCATCGAGATCGAGAGCGTCAGCTACGACGTGAACCCGAACACGCTCAACACGAGCCTCCCGGCCGTGACCGTCCTCTGGGGCGCGGCGAGCGCGACGGAGACCAGCTCGAGCCTGCAGGTGCTCGGCACGATCCCCGCGCTCGCGGCGTCGACGAGCGCGAGCGGCATGATGGACATCGACCCCGACGGCTCCGCCAACCTCGGCGACTACATCGTCCACACGTCGCGCATGGTCCGCTTCTTCGCGCGCACGCAGGTCGACCTGGCGCCCGGCGATCCGTTCCCGGACGGCATGGCGCACATCGTCGTGAACGTCCGCGTGCGGGCCATCGGCCGCATCGTGAACTGAGCCCGGCGCCTCCGCGCGGAGCGCGGTCCCTCTCCCACTTCGTGGAGAGGGAGACTCAGATCGTCCGACAGGTCGCCGAGCACGCGGTCCCGTCGGGCGGGTCGCATTGCTCGCCGGCGGCGCCGTTCACGTAGCCATCGCCGCACATCACGGTCGTGCAGTCTCCGTCGCACGACATCGTGTCGCCGCCCGTGTCGCAGTCCTCCATGGCGAGCTCCGCGATGTGGTTGCCGCACACGTTGTTCGCGGTGCAGTTCACGTTGCAGCCGTTGCCGTCGTCGGTCGTGTTGCCGTCGTCGCAGTCCTCGACGGTGCCCTCCACGATGCCGTTGCCGCACGTGTTGTCGCGGTGGCAGTCCGCGGTGCAGCCGTTGCCGTCGTCGGTCGTGTTGCCGTCGTCGCAGTCCTCGGTCTCGAGCGAGACGAGGTGATCGCCGCAGACGGGCAGGTGACACGTGCCCGTGCACGAAGGCATGCCGCCCGCTCCGTCGCACTCCTCGCCCGCGAGCGTGTTCACGATGCCGTCGCCGCACAGCGAGACCGTGCAGTCGACGTTGCACGTGGCCGTCGCGGTCGTGCCCGGATCGCACGCCTCGCCCGCGTCCGTGTGCCCGTCGCCGCACGACGGGAGCAGGTGGAAGCGCCCCGTGACGGTGCTCGCGAACGTCGCGGGGAACGGCTGCAGCTCGAGGTGACCCGCGGCCCACGTGCCGCCGTCGCGCACCGACTCGACGACGAAGAAGAAGAACTCGCCGCCCGAGAAGAGCTCGGGAGGCACGTCGACGGTGGTCGCATGCGTGCGGAGCGCGCCCGCGCCGCTCACGTTGGTCACGGTTCCGTCCGCGAAGAGCCGGACGACCCGCACGACGTAGTAGTTCGCGGCCGCGACCGGGTTCCACGTGAGGGTGATCGGGTTGGTCCCGTCGAAGTGGACCGTGCCGCCCGTCGCGCCGGCGACCCCGGCCACCTGCACGTTCGGGGGCGGCAGGAGATCCGGCGTCGACGGGATCGCCATGCCCGGCGTGAACGCGAGCTGGCGCGCGATCAGGAAGCTCCAGAATCCGTGCTGGGTGGTCCCGGGGATCCGGTAGAAGCGGCGGCGCGTGTAGCGCTGATCGACGATGCGTGGCCACGCCGCCGGCAACGGGTCGGCGAACCGCAGATCGACCGACAGGCTGCGCGCGCTCGTGCCCGACCAGTCGTCGAAGTTGGCGTCGGCGAGCGGGATGCCCACGCCGATGCCGTGGTTCGCGCTCGGGCTCCCGTACATCGACATGCTGATGTCGAAGAAGCGCGACTGCGCGTCGTACGCGGCGTCGTACATCGCGCGGTTGATCCCGAAGCGCAGCGTCGACGAGGGCGTGATGGGCGCGAACGTGCCCATGGCCGTCGTCGGCGTGCCCGCCGTCATCGTGATCGGGCCGGCGACGTCGGCCACGTCGATGGCACCGAACGTCTGGATCAGACGGCCGCTGCTCGCGTCGAGCACGTCGCTGCGGCGGGCGTGGGCGATCTGCAGCGCGTCGCCCGCGCCGTAGTCGATGAGCGCCGGTCGGGAGCCGGGACGGTACGAATAGTTGAACGTGAGGTCGCCGAAGTCGTAGCTCGCGTCGATCGAGGTCGCGCCGGGAGCCACCGGTGAGTCGAAGATCGTGTCGACCTGCCAGCCCTCGGTCGACGTGTTGAACACCTCGGTGATGATCCAGTCGTGGTTCCTCCACGGCTGCATGTTCGTGAGCTGCAGGTGCATCGGCTGCGCCACGGTCACGCTCGCCGCGTCGGGGCGACCGCCGACGTACACGTCGATGTCGACGCAGCGCAGATCGGTGAAGTCGATCGTGGTCTGCCCGCTCGGCGCGATGCGCTCGAGCGCGTAGGTCATCCCGTCGGGGACGCCCGTGATCTCGAACGTGCCGTCGGCGTGGCCGGTGCCGTCGTGCGAGACGCCACCGACGACCGCGCGGATGACCCACGTGGTCATGTCGATGGGCTGCGGCGTCTCCGTCGTGGCCGACAAGAAGCGGAGCATCGCGGTGCCGCGGACGGTGCCGGAAGGCGCCGTGCATCCGACCGGGCCGCCGTCGACGCCGGTGTCGGGGACGTCGTGACCGGCGTCGTCGGTGCCCGTGTCCGTCGCGGCATCCGTGGATCCGCCGTCGTCGTGGGACGTGCCGGCGTCGCCGACGTGGAAGTCGTTGCCGAAGAGCACCGTGCAGCCTGGCGCCGCGAGCGCGAGCACGATCGACAGAGCGAGGGAGAGGCGGCGCATCAGAACACCCCCGCGACGGAGCAGCCGAGCGGACCGCAGCTCACGCTCGCCGTGGGCGGCGCGTCCGAGCTGCCGGACGAGAGATCGACGGCCAGCACGACGACTCCGACGATCGCCGCGGCGATGCCGATGCCGCCGACGACGTCGGTCGTGAGCGCGAGCGTGCCGAGCGTGTCGATGTCGCCCTGGCGCGAGGCGTCGCACGTGCCACCCGGACAGGCGGCCGCGAGCTCGTCGTGCTTGGAGAGCGCGAGTCCGCCCGTGATGGCGGCGGCCACGATCATCGCGCCGCCCACGCCGATCAGGATCGGCGCGACGACGTTGGCGAGATCGTGCGACCGCTGCGGCGGGGGCGGAGGCGGCGACGCCTCGACGGGCGGCGGCTCGGCCTCGGTCGTCTCGGTCGTCTCTTCGGCGTGCTGCGACTCGGCGTGCAGCTCGGTCTCGAGCGCCGTGAGGCGAGCCTCGAGGTTCGGCCGGCGCGCGTCCTCGGTGCCGGACTCGAGATAGGCGCGCAGCGTGCGCGCGGCATCGGCGCGCAGGTTCGCGTCGCGATACGCGATGTACGCGTTGTAGAGCAGCAGGGGGCGATGCGAGAGGCGGTAGGCCTCCTCGAACTCGTGTGCGGCCTCCTCGAGGCGACCGGCCGCGTAGTGCGCGCTCGCGACGTCGTAGAGGCCCCGGGCGGCGTCGTCCTCGAGCGTGACCTCGTCGGTGTGATGCGTATCGTCCTGTGCGCGCGCGATCGAAGAAGACGCGAGCACGCCTGCGAGCGCGCACGCCACGAGTACCAGCCTGGTCATCGTCACCCCTGCCTTCGCGGCCATGGTAAGCGAGGCCGCGCCCGGCGAGGAGACTCCCGTCGCTCGATGCGGGATCAGGCGCCGCGGCGAACGGGCTCGTCGTCGGGCGCTGCGGCGGTGCGCGCGCGCTCGGCCGGGAGCACCCGCTCCTCGAGGAACTTGTCGACGCGGAGCTCGATCGCGACGGGCTGCTCGACCGGTGCCGCGTGGCTCGCGCCGCGCAGCTCGAAGAGGTCGGCGCTCGGGATCACCTCGGCCATGTGGCGCGCGATCGGAGCCGGCGTGAACGTGTCGCGCTCGGCCGCGACGACGATCGTGGGCGTCGCGATCGTGGCGAGCAGATCCTCGGCCGAGTGCTCGCCGGCGAGCCGCAGCATCGCGAGGAACATCTTCGGCTCCATCGCGGCGACGTGCTCGACGTACCAGCGGAAGTCTTCTTCGCGCAGCGCGATCGAGTCGACCTCGCCCGACAAGCGCGCGATGCGGAACGCGAGGCCGGCCGGGATGCGGCCCCACACGGCGCGCACGAGGCCTTCGTTCTGCTCGACGAGCTCGATGATCGCGGGGAGCACCTGCGCGAGCGCATCGCTGCCGTGGAACGTGGTCGTGATGCGACCGTAGCTGCCGCAGAGCAGCGCGAGGCCGGCGACGCGATCGCTCGCGAGGCGGTAGCCCTCGAGCGAGACCTGCGTGCCCATCGAGTGGCCGAAGAGCACCGCGCGCTCGACGCCCGCGTCGTCCATCACGGCGATCAGATCGCGCGCGTGCGCAGACATGTCGATGCGCGCGGGATCGACCGGCGCGCCGCTGCGGCCGTGCGCGCGGTAGTGCCAGTGCACCACGCGGTAGGCTTTCCAGCACATTGGGATCCTAAGCTTAGAATTCCACGTGGACAAGTTGTCGC
>JADMIO011434988.1_pt1 | contig 36935 bp, 34 predicted proteins | sample 8958161 | NCBI WGS metagenome assembly JADMIO01 (sample SAMN16585339, study PRJNA669376) | soil metagenome | isolation source: Crop rotation soil | place: USA: Cullars Rotation, Alabama | collected 2011
GCGACAACTTGTCCACGTGGAATTCTAAGCTTAGGATCCCAATGTGCTGGAAAGCCTCCACCTCATCGAAATCGAGCCCGCCCTCCCCGCGCTCGCCGGTGTCGTCATGGAGCTCCAGGACTGCGCCTTCCCGCTCCTCAAGGGCATCGTCGCCACCGCCTCGCTCGATGAAGGTTTCGCCGGTGTGAATTGGGCGCTGCTCGTCGGCTCCGTCCCGCGCAAAGCCGGCATGGAGCGCAAAGACCTCCTCGGCATCAATGGCCGCATCTTCATCGGCCAGGGCCGCGCCATCGAGAAAAACGCCGCGCCGGATGTCCGCATCCTCGTTGTCGGCAATCCATGCAATACGAACTGCCTCATCGCCATGAACAACGCCCGCGGCATCCCCGCCGACCGCTGGTTTGCCATGACGCGCCTCGACGAAAACCGCGCCAAGTCCCAGCTCGCTCTCCGCGCGAAAGTGGACGTCACCAGCGTCACGAATCTCGCCATCTGGGGCAACCACTCCGCCACGCAGTATCCCGATTTCTACAACGCCCGCATCGATGGCCGCCCGGCGACTGAGGTCATCGGCGACAACGTCTGGCTCCAGGGCGAATTCATCACCACCGTGCAGCAGCGCGGTGCCGCCATCATCAAGGCCCGCGGCCTCTCCAGCGCCGCCAGCGCCGCCAATGCCGTGGTCGATACCGTCCGCTCGCTCATCACGCCCACCCGCGAGGGCGATTGGTACAGCGTCGCCGTCTGCTCCCCCGGCGATTACGAAGTCGAAAAAGGCCTCATCTCCTCCTTCCCCATCCGCACCAATGCGGACGGCTCCTGGGAAATCGCCAAGTGGGTCCCCGTCGGCGACTTCAGCCGCTCCCGCATCGACGCCACCGTCGCCGAGCTCAAGGAAGAAAAAAGCCTCGTCGCCGAACTCCTGGGCGCCTAGGGCCAAAGGCCCGTGACATGCCAGCCCATGGCAAGCGAGTCCGCGAGCGCCGCCCTGGGTTAGCCCGTACACCAACCGTCAAGCCCCGTAGGGGCGACACAAATAAACCGGAAACTCCTCAATCCTCCGGCGCCACCTCATCCGCCTTCAACACCTTCCAAACCCCGCCATCCTGCACATAAACGAGCTTGAATGACTTCTGTTTGGTCCGGTCGGCTCGCAAGGCAAAAGTCACCACCCCTTCACCCTCGCCTCCGGGAATAATGGAAACCGGCTGAAGCTCCGGATGCGCCTTGAGATACTCCTTCATCCAAAGCTCCGTCAGCGTTTCCGGACCAGAACGTTGCGCTGCCTGGGAATCACGACCCGCCGTCCCAGCCACACCCGCCGTCTTCGTCGCATCCGCCTCCTGCAACCGCGCAATATCCCCCGGGACAGCCGCTGGCGTTGAATTCCCGGGAGCAACAGGATTCGTCGCCTCCGGCGCCACATGGCTTTTCACATCAGACGTCTCGGGCGCCCTGGAACACGAAACGGCACCGATACAAAACGAAATCAGGATCAATCGGGAAAGCTGCATGGATCAAGTTACCGGTGAGTATGAACGAACCCGCGAATCGCGGGAACCCACTAATGACGAAAGCCCCGGCTAATATCTTCGATCTTTATTGGAGCGGCACATCATCCCGCCACGCGCGCAGGAATGAACCGCCGCACTTCATCCCTCCACCGGCACCACCTCCGCTGCGGGCTTCTTCCGAATAAAAAACCACCAGACTCCAAACAGCCCCCCAAGGGTCACCACGATCCCTTTCGCCACATCGCCCGCCTCCACCAGCGGCTCACCCACGATGATCACGCGCCCCGGAAATTCCGGATGATACTTCACCTTGATCGTCGGCTGGGCATCGATCTTTTGATGCAGCGCCTTGGAGATCATCACCTCCTTCGACACCATCTTCCCATTCTTCAGCGAATAAGTGATTTCCAGCGTGTGCGCGTAGCCGTCTTTCTTTCCAAATTGGGTCTTGCTCGTCGCCACCGCCGTCGTCTCCACCCCCACGCGATCCACTTCCTGATTTTTTCTGAAGCTTATAAAATCCACGGCCAGCAGGACAGGACCGACCAGCAATGCGAGGATAGAAAGGAGTTTGAACATGGATTTTGGGGGGGACGTTGAGATGAAATCGCCGTGGCGATCAATGTATTAGCTAACTAAAATATACTTTAAGATTAACCAAGACATTTCCCGCGCCCTTCCCAATTTCCATCTTACCTGTCGCGCGCCTGCACCAGCGCATAGGTGCGCGGATATTCCGCCGGATCCTGCGCAATCGAGTAAGGCACCTGCTTCTTCACCAGCACCTTGCTCAGCAGTTGCAGTGATTCCTTTCGCGCCTTTGGTGAAGCCGCGACGAGTGCATCCGCAAACGGATCATCTCCCACCGACTGGAGCACCACGGAGAGGATATCCGTCTGCATCTCCGCACTCGCCGCATCCGTCCCGATCGACGCCGTCAGCACCTGCAAGAGAAACCTTGGTTCGCGTCCTCCTTCCATCATCGCGTAGCACACCACACTCGGGTAATTCCTGATCCCCTGTCGCGCCGCGCCATAGCCCCCCTCCTGCCCGGCACAACTCACCGCGTGCAGCACCTGCCGTTCGCCCAGGCTCAGCCGCGCATTAGTGATCGGAAAATCCTTGCTGTAAGTGGACGACTTCACCCCCGCTCGCGAAGATCCACCCGGATGCGTCACACAACCCGCCAGGAAAAGCGCCATACCGCCGATGAGGAATCCACGCATGGCCAAAACCCTAGACACCGTCCCATCCCAGGCAAGATGAATCAGCTTCTGGAGCAATTTCAGAAATCATTTCCGCCAGGAGCACAGATCTGCTTCACCTTCACCTTCTTCTCCCAAAGAAGTAGAAGGCGAAGAAGAAAGAGAAGAAGTGCCTCCTTTTCCGGAAACTATTTTTGGCAACCGCTCTAACTAGAATCTGTACGGCACTTCAGCGATGGCTTTCAAGCAATGCTGAAGGCATTCCATCATTCAGCCCAGGGTTGTTCCGTCCCCGGAACTACCCTGGGCAAGGCGCTCCTCCGCAGATCAACTCTGAAGGAGTTGCATCAGATGCCCCTTAATGTCCCATACAGCCCCCAAGCACGAACGCCGGGAAAGATCATCGTCTTCAGTCGGTCCTTCATGTGCGGATCTTCACCATGGCATCATCCACGATTCCTCACGTGCTCATTCCGGCTGCTTCTCCGACTCGATCACCGTCAGCGACCTCACTTCCGATGGTTTATATGTCTGCTTTGCGGAATCGCTTTCTCGCTGAAAAACGAGGCGATCCTCGGTGATCTCGATCAGCGTCCCCGGCACGGCCTTTTCAAATTCATTCTGCATCGCCACCCGGAGCTGCCTCGAGGTGCTATCGTCCCCTTCCACGCGGACTACCACCGGCACGAGCTTCATCTTCGTTCCCGGCGGAATGTTCAGATACTCCTTAAAATCCGGCACCGGCTTTGGCCCCTCCTCGGCACCGCAACCGACCAGCCCAACCAGCGCGAAAATCGCCGCTAGAAAAACCTGCAACCGAAACCGGATGCCATTCATGCCAAAACCATAAGTTGCCCCACCTGACGGGCAATCAAAAATCGGGCACTGGATGATCCTAAACTTCATCTCGTTCCGAAACTCCGTTTCGGAACGCACCAACTCGCGAAACTCCATTTCGCAAAGTTCAGGAGCGCCCCACCCCACGCCCCCCTGCACGAGCGCGATTGCATGAACCAACCTCACTCAGAACTTCATCACCGCCGCCAGCGCAATGATCGCCAACTCCACCGATACCCAAAACAAAAAGACCCGCCGCCGTCCGCGAAGTTCGCGGCTGGTTTGAATCCAGAACGCACTGCCGAAAAAGAGCTGCGTGACAAATTGCTGCCGGGCCATCGCCCCGCTCCACCAGCCCGTGCCCGCCGGCACCCACATCCAGCCGGATGGCTTGCCGATCGTCTCCCACAGCGCGCGCCGGTAAAGATAGATCCAACGCACGGTCCCGTCGAACTGGTACATAAGCAGCAGGCCGACGAGTATGGTGAGAAAGAAAAGGAAGGACATGGGATTGCGCGCTTTCGCGCTCGACCAGCGAGTGTCTTCGCTGCCTGACAGCCCGGCCTAGCCGCCCGCCGCCCCCGTCCCGCCCGGAAACGTCATCGCCACAGGGTCCAGCGCCGCCTCGAGTTCCGCCTCTGGCAGCACCTGCCGCTCGTGGCAAATCTCCCGCACCGTCTTCCCCGTCTTCGCGCTCTCCTTCGCGATCTCCGCCGCCTTGTCGTAGCCGATGATCGGCGCCAGCGAAGTCACCATCGCCATCGAGTATTCCACCAGCTCCGCGCAGCGCTCCGCATTCGCCTTGATCCCCACGATGCATTTTTCGCGGAAGACATTCGTCACATTCGCCAGCAGCCGCAGCGACTCCAGGATCGAGTGCGAAAGCACCGGCATCATCACGTTCAGCTCAAAGTTCCCATTCGCCGCCGCCCACGTGACGGTGGTGTCATTGCCGATCACCCGCGCGCACACCTGCATCACGCTTTCGCAGATCACCGGGTTCACCTTCCCCGGCATGATCGAGCTGCCCGGCTGCGTCTCCGGCAGCAAAATCTCGCCGATGCCGCAGCGCGGCCCGCTGCCCAGCCAGCGAATGTCATTCGCGATCTTGAAGAGCGACACCGCGATCGTCTTCAGCTGTCCGCTCGCCTGCACCAGGCCGTCCTTCGCCGCCTGCGCCTCGAAATGATTGCGCGCCTCGCGGAAAGCGATGCTCGTCTGGTTCCACAAGTGCCGCATCACGATCGATGCAAAATCCGGGTGGCAATTCAGCCCCGTGCCCACTGCCGTCCCGCCCAGCGGCAGTTCCTCGATCGCCGCAATCGCATTCCCCGCGCGCAGCCGCGCGTACTCGATCTGTTTCGCGTAACCGCCAAACTCCTGCCCCAGCCGCACCGGCGTCGCATCCATGAGATGCGTGCGCCCGATCTTGATCACGTTCCAAAACTCCAGCGCCTTCTTTTCCAACGCCCCATGCAACTGCTCCAGCGCGGGCAGCAGATATTTGCGGATGCGCTCGCCCACCGCGATATGGATCGCCGTGGGAATCACATCGTTGCTCGATTGCCCCATGTTCACGTGGTCATTCGGGTGCACCGGTTCCTTCGAGCCGATCGGCTTGCCCGCGAGTTGCGAGCACCGATTCGCGATCACCTCGTTCACGTTCATGTTCGTCGAGGTGCCCGAACCGGTCTGGTAAATATCCAGCGGGAAATGCGCATCCAGCTTGCCCTCGATCACCTCCTGCGCCGCTCGCGCAATCAGTGTCGTCCGCGTCTCATCCAGCAGCCCCAGCTCGAAATTCGCCTCCGCCGCCGCCCACTTGATCAAGCCGATCGCCCGGATGAATTCCCGGCCAAAATGCTGGCCCGAGACAGGAAAATTCAGGACGGCGCGCTGCGTGGAAGCGCCATAAAGAGCGTCGGAGGGAACCTCCATGGTGCCCATGGAGTCTTTTTCAATGCGGGTGGAGGACATGCCATCAAGAATGCACAACCCCCGCGCGCATTGTGAAGCGCGAACACCGGGAAATCACGCCCGCCTCATCCTCTTCATCTTCATCATCCTCTTCCTCATCCCCGTTAACGCTCCCACAAGGCGTGAGCCTTTAAGGAAACGCAGCCCTCACCCCTCATCCACCGCCCGAAACCGATAGCACGCCCGCGTCTTCGGAAACGACAGCTTATTCCGCGCGATGATCGGGTCGATATTCCGCCCCACCGCCTCCCGCACCGCCCTCTCGCCACCGCGCAGCGCCTTGGCAAACTTTTCGTCCCCTACACGAAACATGATCTTCACCAGCACGTAGCCCAGCGCATCCGTCCGCTTGCCGTCGAGCGTCGTATCGAGGGCGCGATTGAAATACTTCTGCATCGCCACCCGGTCGCCCTTGCACGCCTTCGCAAAGCGCCCATTCGGGTACTTCTTCAGCGTCTGCGCAAAATCATCCCGGTAGATTTCCGGAAACACCCCGCCGCTCTCGTAGCTCTTGTATTCCAGCGGATGCGCCGCCGCGCCGAGCGACAGCATCAGCAGCAGAGCCAGGCCGGGGAGGAAGCGGAGCGTTTTCATCCGCGCGCGGTCAGTGCCGGCTATGGCCGTTCACCTTGTGGCCATTCACGCCGTTGCCGTTGCCGTTGACATGGCTGTGGCCGTTCTTGTGCCCATTCGCCGTCTTGTAAAACTTCGTCACAAACATCGGCGGAATGTTTTGCAGGCAATACTGGCTCTCCACCCGCGGGAAATGCCGGCAATGCGCCACCAGTTCATTCGTCACCTGGTAAATAATGAACGCCGCCGCATCCGTCGGCGCCAGCACGTCAAAAGTATTGCGCAGCAGCTCCCGCTTTTTCGCCGGCTCCAGGATGCTGAACGGAATCCCCGACACGATGTAATCGCAATGCTTGTGCCCCCGCTGCGCCAGCACCTCCGCCAGCGTCGCGCAATCCGCATTCAGCACGGTCACCCGGCGGTCCCCGCGAAACTGCTCCTCCAGATGCTGCGCCAGCTCCGGGTCCAGCTCGAAAAGGATCAGGCTCGAGTCCGGATGCATCCGCCGCACGATCTCCCGCGTGTGGCATCCCTCGCCCGGCCCGTATTCCACGATCACCTTCGGCTCGCTCAAGTCCATTTTGTCCGCCACTCTCCTCACCAGCACCCGCGAGCTCGGGATAATGGACGCCACTTGAAAAGGCCGCTGGAGGAAACGTTTAAGGAAAATGGCGCTCATTAAAGAAAAGTGGTCCGCAGGGAAAAACGAGGCGGCACTATTAGCGGCACGCCCCGGATTGTCCAGCGTCGCGGCACCGGTAAAACGACGGAAAAATTATCAGCCTAACCGCGAAAAACGCCAACCCCGTGTCAGCCCGGAAAAAATTCGCCGCCAGACCCCGCATACTCTCACGCGCCCTCGTTCCGCAGCTCCAGCTGCGGAACGCACTTGGGAGCGAAGTTGCACTTCGCAGGCGGGGGCGTCCGCGGGTAGGTTTCTTCTGCGACCTCCGCGTCTCTGCGTTTTAAATCACAGATTCCTTGGATTTCACGAATGACAAACCGCTCCTCCCCAAAAAATCCGTGTCATCCGTGTCATCCGTGTCATCCGCGTAATCCGTGGTCAAAAAAGCTCCTCGCACGTCCTCTATAGCCTGTTGATTTTTTCCCTTCTCCGGCGTTGACACTTTTCCCGGAACCCGACAATTTTGCTGTTAACCCGGCAAAAACGTGGTAATTACGAAAATTCACAAAGCCCCATGGAGCAATCGAGCCACAACCTGATGACCGTGAAGGAGACCGCAGAATACCTGCGCATCCCCTTGCCCACTGTGTATTACCTCGTCCAGCGTGGCCAGCTCCCCGCCATCCAGATCGGCGGCCGCTGGCGCGTCAAGCGCGACATGCTCGACCGCGACGTCCTCCGCAACGAAGAGCAGGGTCAGCCCACCGTCCTCGTCGTTGATGACGACGAAGCGCTCCAGACCATGTTCAAGCTCTTCCTCAAGAAGGCGGGCTTCAGCCGGCTCGTTGTCGGCACCGGCAAGGATGCCCTTGCCGCGCTCAATAAACAAAAATTCGACTTTTGCTTCCTCGATCTCCAGCTCCCCGACATCACCGGCGACGAGATCTACAAGCACGCCAAGGAAATCGACCCCGAGCTCCCCATCGTCATCATCACCGGCTACCCCGATAGCCAGATGCTCGACAACATCCTCCGCCTCGGCCCCGTCACCGTTTTGAAAAAGCCCCTGCAAGTGGAGCAGCTCAATCAAACCCTCCACATGCTCGGCCACAAAGGCTCGAAGGCGGCCAAGGCCGCGTGAGGAAAAGTTGAGAGTCTTTAGTTGAGAGTTGAGATTCGAGGCTTTGCGAGAAAGAGCCGGGGCGTAGGCGGGCGGCTCTAATCCCCGCTAGGGTGCGGGAAGGGCAGGGCGAACGTACCGCTCTTTTTCTAAATACGCGTCCGCTCCAGACGTTGAGCGTTGAGCGTTGAGCGTGAAGGAAAACAAGGACGAGGAAGAGGAAGAGACCCACTCACCATTCACCCCCGTCATTCGTCATTCGACGCCCCGTCCCATCCACGCTACCCTTCCCCCATGCTCACCTCCGCCCCGCTCGACCCGCATCTCCCCATGCGCGAACTGCTTCAGCGCTACCCCGGCGCCCAGCGCGCCCTCTTTCGCCGCTATCACATCGGCGGCTGCGCGAGCTGCGGCTTCCAGCCCACCGAGACGCTCGCCGAAGTCTGCGCCCGCAATGAAAACCTCCCCGTCGATGAAGTCATCGCCCACATCCTCGCCAGCCACGAGGCCGATGAAAAAATTCTTCTCTCCCCCGCCGAACTTTCCACCGCGCTGAAAAACGATCCCGCCACCAAGCTCATCGACATCCGCACCCGCGAAGAATTCGACGCCGTCCACATCCCGCAGGCCATCTTCTTCACCCAGGAGCTCATGCAGGAAATCCTCCTGCGCTGGGACCGCCGCGCCCTCCTCGCCATCATCGACCACACCGGCTCCCGCAGCATGGATGCCGCCGCCTACTTCTCCGGCCACGGCTTCGAAAACGTCCGCGCCATCCGCGGCGGCATCGACGCCTGGAGCCAGGAAATCGACTCTTCCCTCCCGCGCTACGAACTCGAGTGAACGACGAAATTCTCAACGCGGTTCGTGAATTCGTAGAGTCTTTCGAGGAAGTATTTGGCAACGATTAGGCCTATTCCAAATCAATGCTCGGAATTCAAGATCAGACACCGGAACAGGCAGCCGCACTGGCCGAAATTGGTCTCGAATCCAGCCCGACGATTGCCAAGGAAGGCACCTTTATTGAACCTCTGGTTGAGGACGAGATTGAGGACTGGGGCAATCGTGGTGCACTCTTGCAGCGATACCGAAAACTGAAACGACTTTTGTCTGATACAAATTGAAACGCTTTCGCTTTCCATGAGCAACGACCTCTCCCAACGCATCCACGACGCCATCGCCAACCCGAAAAACCTCGGCGAAATGGAAAACGCCGATTCCGTCGGCACCGTCGGCAGCGCGGACTGCGGCGATATGCTCCGCATGTGGGTCAAGTTCAAGGAAGACGCCCAGGGCCGCAAAGTCATCGACCGCGCCACCTTCCAGACCTTCGGCTGCGAGACCGCCATCGCCGTCGCCAGCGTCGCAACCGAGCTCATCGCCGGCAAGACCGTCGATGAAGCCCTCTCCATGTCCGGCACCGACCTCTCCGCCCCCCTCGGCCCGCTGCCGCCCATGAAAATCCACTGCGCCCAGCTCGTCGAAAACGCCCTCCGCTCCGCCCTCACCCCGCAACCTGCGGCACCGAGTTCCACCAGCACTCCGGCAACTCCCACGACCTCACCCGCTCCGGTCGCCACAACCCTCTTCGACCAACTCCACAGCGGCACCACCACCGAAAAGAAAGTCAAAGTCGTCCTAAAACCCCCGACGACCTGATCGAAAAAGCGCTCCGCCGCAAACCTGGGAGCGCCGTCGTCCCCGGCGGCAAACGACCCAACGCGCGAAGCTTCGCTTTCAAAATCAGGCGCCTTCCTCCTTCGTGCCTTCGTGTCTTCGTGGTTAACCACCACCACATTCACCCCCACCAAACAGATTTGCGCAATCGCCCCCATCCGGCGAAGCTCTCCCACTCCATGCACGAAAACACCGAAAAGACTCTCCTCCGCGATTGCCCCGCCACCCGCATCCCCAGCGGCGAGGCGATCACGCTGGCCAAGGACACCCGCGTCTTCATCACCCAGGCCCTCGGCGGCAGCTACACCGTCGCCACCGATCAAGGCCTCGCGCGCATCGCCGACGTGGACGCCGACGCCCTCGGCATCGAGGCCGCCGCCCCGGCCACCACCGCCGCGCCGCACGATGGCCCCGTCGACGACAAAGCCGTGTGGGACCAGCTTCGCACCTGCTACGACCCCGAAATCCCCGTCAATATCGTCGACCTCGGCCTCGTCTACGATTGCATCATCACCCAGCAGCCCGGCGACGGCGCGAAGGTGAACGTGAAAATGACCCTCACCGCTCCCGGCTGCGGCATGGGCCCCACCATCGCCGCCGAAGCCCGCTCCAAAGTCCTCACCGTCCCCGGCGTCGGCGAAGCCGATGTCGAGCTCGTCTGGGACCCGCCATGGAACCAGGCCATGATCAGCGAAGCGGGCAAAATGAAGCTCGGGCTGATTTAGCGCAGCTCGTCGCAATTAGAAGAAGGTCGAAGCATGCGGAAAGTCGATATGCTGCGAGGAACCTTTTTCATCGCCTGCGCGGCGCTGACCTCTTGCGCCACGCCGTGGCACGGCCCAAAGACCGTCCAGAACGCTTCGGGGCAAACGGTGTGCGCGCGGCACCAGACTCCGCTTAAAACAGAGGTCGCTTACGTGAAGCTCTGGCAATGCCGTCTGGAGGCTGAGCACTATGCGCGCATCCGCGAGCGTTTTCCCAATCCCATGCCCGCATTTTTCCACACTGAACGCAGCAGGGATTACCCGGATCGCATTACCGTCACCTACTGCGAACTCTGCGCTCACGACTACGAAGTCGCCGCTGCTGATTGACGCACACGAATTTGCCGCATTCTGGGAGCGCCGCCGACTCGAGCGGCAATCCCAATCCGGCGTAGCCGCACTCTTTATTCACAGCGCGCAACCGTATAAATCGCCATGCACCCGCCGCCGCCCCCTCCCGAGCCATCGCCTCCACCCTGGGACGGTCTCTACCGCGCAAAACTGATCATCCCCGCGCTCAAGCTCCTCGGGATCTGCCTCATCCCCCTCGGCTTGCTCATTTGGATTTTCACCGGGCTCCAGGCCGAAACCGATCCTGCCGCCTTACTCAAAATCGCCATCGGAGCCACCTTCGTCGTGTCCTACGCGATCTGCCGATCCAAGCTCTCCTGGCGGTGGAAAATCATCCCCTTCCTGCTTTGCCTCCTCCTGCCCCTGATCTCCGCCTATCTCATCTGGCAGATGTTCCAGGCCACTCCTCGCCCCCTATCTCCACGCGATCTGCAGCCGCACGCCTCGCCCCGCTGAGCGCTGCAAAATCGTCCGCATCGGACACGCCCCGTCGCCCTCCTCCCACGGGCAAACAAAATCCGCCGGAATCCACCCGCGCTGCACCGCCGCCCGCGCCACGGGATGCCGCGTGCAGATATGGAATGTCCTCGTCGGCATGTATTCGACTTCGTGCGCCACGAGATACTCGTAAAAGTCATTGTGCCATAGCGCCGGATTGTAATCCGTCGCTTCCTCCTCCGCCGCACGCGCCTCCACATAAGCCTCAGCGTGCCCTGAAAGATTCGCCTCCTCCCAAAGCTGAATCACATCCTTCCGCGCCGGTTCCTTCAATTCCGTCCACCACCGATCCACCGCCTCCAAGCCAAAGTCCGCCAAAGATTCACGAAGCAGCAGGGGGAGGGTAGTCAGCAACATGCGCGAAGGGACCGTATCGCCTGAATCTCGCGCATCCGCAAGTTTAGGCATCACCTTCGGCGCATCTACAATGGGTTGATTTGGAGTCCAGGGACGGTTACGCGCTTCTCTGTGAGGGACACAATCATCGTCCAATTCAAAACGACTGGTGTCATCGATGAGTATGATTGGCTGATCAAAATCGAAGACGCCCTCATTCAGGCATTCGCACAGAATAAGAAAGCCAAGGTGGATGGACACGATTTCGGCAGCGGCAGTATGAATATTTTCATTTTCCCAACCCGAAGTTGGCAGGCTGCATTCGAGATTCTGCGAGCTCATCTCGATCATCACGACGCGTTGGGCCGAACCGTCATCGTGCTGCGCCGAAAGAGTGGCGCTTACGGGTGCCTTTGGCCGGAAGGGTACACTGGAGAGTATTCGCGGTGTTAACCGCACACATATCCTCCTTTAAAAGTGGGCTCTGCGCATTTGGCGACTGCCAGCAAGCCTGCCAGCACTCCGACGTTGCGCTCTCCCCCATCCCAAGCCCACCCGCAAACTTGCAGGGACTCTCAACTCTCAACTTCCCCCCACAGCCGCCACACGCATTTCACACGAAAGAGTTTGCACCCGGCGCCATTACCACTACGTTCTTTACTCTACTGCCGCGATAATCCATAAGATCAATCTATGAATCCCATTCGCTTTCTCGCCGTTTCCTGCGCGTTTCTGGCCCTGGCCGCGACCACCTTTGCCCAGCAAACGGTCCTCCGCGTCGGCCATTTCCCAAATATCACCCACGCCCAGGGCCTCATCGCCTCCCAGCTCACCCGCGAAGGGAAGGGCTGGTTTGAATCCCGCCTGGGCGGCGACGTGAAAATCGAGTGGTTCACCTACAATGCCGGCCCCTCCGCCATGGAGGCCATTGCCGCGAATTCCATCGAACTCACCTACGTCGGCCCGAACCCCGCCGTGAATCTCTACGCGAAATCCCAGGGCGAAGAAGTGCGCATCATCGCCGGTTCCGCCATCGGCGGCGCCGCTCTCGTCGTCCAAGGCGACGGTCGCATCACCAAACACGAGGATTTCCGCGGCAAATCCATCGCCACCCCACAGCTCGGCGGCACGCAGGACGTGACCTGCCGCGCGTGGCTGAAAAAGCAGGGCTTTCGCATCACCCAGACCGGCGGCGACGTAAAAATCCTGCCCACCGCCAACCCCGACCAGCTCGCCCTCTTCACCACCAATGGCCTCGATGGCGCCTGGACCGTCGAGCCCTGGGTCTCGCGCCTCGAACTCGAAGCCAAAGGCAAAATCTACCTCGAGCAAAAAGACGTCATCACTACCGTGCTCGTCTCCAGCGTGAAGCTGCTCAAGGACAAGCCCGAACTCGTCAAAAAATTCGCCGCCGCCCACGCCGAACTCACCGAGTGGATCAACAAGAACCCCGCCGAAGCCAAGCGTCTCACGAACGCCGCGATCAAGGAGCTGACCAAGAAGGAAATGCCCGCCGAGCTCATCGAGAAAGCCTGGCCGCGCCTCACCTTCACCACCACGCTCCCTGCCGGCGGCCTCGAGGCTTCCATCGCCGAGGCCCAGAGTGTCGGCTTCCTGAAAGGCGCCCCCGATTTCAAGCGGCTCGTCGAGATTCCGAAGTAAGCCGGTGGACCAAATTCAGGCTTGTCCCGCGGCGAGCGGGCTGCGAGTGCTTTCGCCCCCGCATGCCCCTGCCGACGCCCATTCCATGAGAAAGCTTGAAGAGCTCGAACTCATCAAGCCCGTCAAGCTGTCCATCGACGGCGTGTCGAAGACCTTCCACGAGGGGGTCGTCGTCACGCACGCGCTCGACGATGTGAGCCTCACCGTGGACGAGGGCGAATTCGTCTGCCTCGTCGGCCCCAGCGGCTGCGGCAAATCCACGCTGCTCAACATGATCGCCGGCCTCGATTTCGCCGACCGAGGCTCGATCATGTCCGACGGCAAAATGGTCACCGAGCCGGGCCGCGACCGCATGGTCATGTTCCAGGAATCCGCGCTCTTCCCGTGGCTCGACGTCCTCGGCAACGTCCTCTTCGGCCTCAAGCTCAAGCCGAACCTGAACAACAAGGAGCGCAAGGAAGTCGCCCGCTTTTATCTCCAGCTCGTGGGCCTGGAGAAATACATGCACTCCAATATCCACGAGCTTTCCGGCGGCATGCGCCAGCGCGTGGCCCTCGCCCGCGCCCTCGCGCCAAATCCCCGCGTGCTCCTCATGGATGAGCCCTTCGCCGCGCTCGACGCCATGACCCGCGAGCAGCTCTACGGCGATCTCCAGGAAATCTGGGCTGCGCGCAAAAAGACCATCGTCTTCGTCACGCACAATGTCCGCGAAGCCGCGTGCCTCGGCGATCGCGTCGTCCTTTTCTCCCCGCACCCCGGCCGCGTCCGCGAGCAGTTCAAGATCGACCTGCCCCGCCCACGCGACATCAACAGCCAGAGCCTCGCCAGCTACGCCACCGAGATCACCAAGGCCCTGAAATCGCACCGGCCTGCCGGCGCTGAGATCGCCGATTAGCCCTGCATGAAACGCTTTTTCACCGCAGCGCTCTTCTTTGTCGGCCTCATCGTCATCTGGCACTTCGGCCGCGAGTTCATGGTCAGCACGAAACGCTGGTCGCCCGTGCTCGTGCCCTCACCCGCCCAGGTCGCCCAGTTTTTGGTGAATTCGAGCGGGATCACGGAGTTTTTGGAAAAGAGGGAGTCGCCCTGGCTGAAGGGCATTCCCGCCACGTTCGGGCTGGTGTCCGATGGATCGGTCGACGGTGTTTTGTTTCCTGCCATCTGGGTCACCATGAAACGCCTGCTGCTTGGCTACGCCATCGGCGTCGTTGTTGGCGTGCCGCTCGGCCTGCTCACCGCTCGCTTCAAGTGGGCAAGTGACACCATCGGCGTCGTCGGCCTCGGCCTGCAAACGCTGCCCAGCGTCTGTTGGGTGCCGCTCGCCATCCTTTGGTTTCACCAGACGGAAGCCGCCATGCAGTTCGTCGTCATCATGGGCACCCTCTGGTCCGTGCAAATCTCCACCGACAACGGCGTGCGCAACGTCCCCCCCATCTACCAGCGCGCCGCCCAGACCATGGGCTCCCGTGGCTTGCACACCTGGATCATGGTCAATCTCCCCGCGTCGCTGCCCTTCATCGTCAGCGGCGTGAAGCAAGGCTGGGCCTTCGCCTGGCGTTCCCTCATGGCCGCCGAGATCTACGTCACCATCCTCACCGGCTCCGGCCTCGGCATCCTCCTCCACTACGGCCGCGAAAACCTCGATATGAGCCAGGTCATCGGCATCATGCTCGTCATCATCTTCATCGGCCTCCTCGCCGACAAAATCCTCTTCTCCCCCTGGGAACGCTTCCTCCACCGCCGCTGGGGCACGGTGAAGGCATAGGGCGGGAAAGTTGAGAGTTGTTAGTCTTTAGTTGAGAGCCGCCGCAAGTTTTCGGGAGTTCTCGTCAGAGCGCGCCGCCGCAATGGAGCGCCGCTGTCCCCCAGCGGCATCCCCACTCCGGCGCAGCCGCACTCCCTAAAACGGATAGCGCATCGCCACCAGTGCGCGCTCCCATCAAAGAGCCGCCCCTGGGAGCGCCGCCGGCTCGTGCGGCAATCCCCACTCCGGCGCAGCCGCACTCCTTAAAAAGAATAGCGCGTCGCCATCATCCCGCGCCCAGTAAATCGAAGCGCCCCGTCCAGAGCGCCGCCGTCCCGGCGGCATCCCCAAGCGCGCGCAGCGCCACTTCCCCCACGAGCGACGTCGCCACCAAATCCACGCCACAAACCCCAATACCACCACCTCGCCACCCTCCTTGCCAACCCCTCCAGAACAAGCCACATTCGCGACCCTTTTTCTTTATGTCCGAGATCCCAAAAACCTACGAACCGCAGGCCATCGAAGAGCGCTGGTACGCGCAATGGCTCGCCGACGGAGCTTTCACCGCCGACCCGGCGCGTGTCTCGGATAAACGCCCCGCCTACTCCATCGTCATCCCCCCGCCCAACGTGACCGGCGTCCTCACCCTCGGCCACGTCCTCAATAACACCATCCAGGACATCCTCGCCCGCCGCGCCCGCATGCAGGGCAAGGAAGTGCTCTGGCTCCCCGGCACCGACCACGCCGGCATCGCCACGCAAAACATGGTGGAAAAATCCCTCCGCAAAGCCGGCGAGATGAAACACCGCGACGACCTCGGCCGCGACGTGCTCGTGGGCAAAATCTGGGAGTGGAAGGAAAAATACGGCGGCATCATCATCCAGCAGCTGAAGAAACTCGGCGCTTCCTGCGACTGGTCCCGCGAGCGCTTCACCATGGACCCGGAGTACTCCGCGTGCGTGCAGCGGGTCTTCGTGGACCTCTACAAAAAGGGCCTCATCTATCGCGGCAAACGCATGGTGAACTGGTGCCCCGCCTTGCTCACCTCCATCTCCGATGAGGAAGTGGACATGCGCCCGCAAAACGGGACCATGTATCATTTCAAGGTGGAAGTGGCCGAACAACCCGGCACCTGGCTCACCATCGCAACCACCCGCCCCGAGACCATCCCCGGCGATACCGCCGTAGCCGTAAACCCCAAGGACTCGCGCTACACCCACCTCATCGGCCAGCACGTACGCCGCCCGCTGCCCGCCAATATCCCCGACGACCAGAAGCTCATCCCCATCGTGGCCGACGACCACGTGGATTTCGAGTTCGGCACCGGCGTGCTCAAGGTGACCCCCGCGCACGACAAGGCCGACTACGAAATCGGCTTGCGCCACAATCTGTCCGTGGTGGACGTCATGAACCCCAACGGCACCATGAACGCCCTCGCCGGCGAATCCCTCGCCGGCCTCGACCGCTTCGCAGCCCGCAAAGTGGCCGTGGAGCAGTTGCGCGAGATGGGTGTGCTCGTAAAAGAAGAGCCCCATCAAAACAACGTGGGCTACTCCGAGCGCGGCGGCGTGCCCATCGAGCCCCGCCTCAGCGAGCAGTGGTTCCTCAAATACCCCAGCGTGGAAAAATCCCGCGCCGTGGTGGCCGATGGCGCCATGAAATTCTTCCCCGAGCGCTGGGCCAAAACCTACGACCATTGGCTCGGCGGCATCCAGGACTGGTGCATCAGCCGCCAGCTCTGGTGGGGCCATCGCGTGCCGGTGTGGTCAATTCAGTTCAATGCCTCCGAGTTTCGCAGCCTCCCTGAATCAGTTACGCATCGTGTCGAAATGCTGTGCCATCTCGCCAAGCGGACGACCCCAGACGGCGAATGGCGCTGGAACATCATCGACGATTCCCCCGATCCCAAAATCGAAAGAACACTCGTCGAACAAGACGCTCTCGATGCGACGAAAGAGACCGTGTTTTCGCTGAACACTTCACCCGACAACGAGAAGTTTGAACTCGTCGCGCTGACGACCTCCACGGCGAATGCAGAAAAGCTCGAAGCGCTCGGCTTTACGCAGGACCCCGACGTCCTCGACACCTGGTTCAGCTCCTGGCTCTGGCCCTTCGCCACCATGGGCTGGCCGGACAAGACGGACGATCTTGCCAAATTCTACCCGACCACCGACCTCGTGACCGGCCCGGATATCATCTTCTTCTGGGTGGCCCGCATGATCATGGCCGGCTTCGAATACATGGGCGAGATGCCGTTCCAGAACGTGTATTTCACCGGCATCATCCGCGACAAACAGGGCCGCAAGATGTCGAAGTCCCTCGGCAATTCACCCGACCCGCTCGACCTCATCGCCGCTTACGGCGCGGATGCGCTCCGCTTCGGCGTGATGCGCAGCGCCCCGCTCGGCGCCGACATTCTTTTCGACGAGAAGAACGTGGAACTCGGCCGCAATTTCTGCACGAAGCTCTGGAACGCCACCCGCTTCCGGCAAATGCAAGGCGGCGCCACCGAGGGCGAGATCAATCCCGTGCTCCTCACGAGCGACGACAAGTGGATCCTCCTCAAGCTCAACGCCGCCATCCGCGAAGTCTCCGCCGCGCTCGATGAGTACCGCTTCAGCGACGCCGCGAACGCCCTCTACCGTTTCTTCTGGAACGAGTATTGCGACTGGTATCTCGAAGCCAGCAAAGCCTCGCTCTATGCCGGCGCGCCCGCCCCGGGGCAACCGGAAATTCCCGCCATCGGCGACTTCGAGCAGCGCAAGGCGAACACTCTCGCCGTGATCGATTTCATCCTCGGCCACACCTTGCGCCTCATGCACCCGTTCCTCCCCTTCATCACGGAGGAGCTTTGGCACGGCCTCGGTTTCCACGACGAACTCCCCGCCGACCAGGGCGGCCGCACCATCATGACCGCGCACTGGCCCGCGCCCTTCGACAACGACTTCTACCACTACTACGATCTCGACCCCAGCGCCGAGCAGGCCGCCAACGAGAAATACGAAGTGGTCGAGCGTGGCCGCGGCCTCCGTCGCGACACGAATATCGCCAGCAACAAGCGCGTGCGCTTCGTCCTGCAAACCGCGACGCCGCTCCTGCCCCACGACGCCGAAGTCCTCCGCATCCTCCTCAATGCCGAGCCCTTCGAAGTGCTCGCCGCCTACGACGCCCCGCGCGGCACCCCGAGCGCCCTCACCCCGCTCGGCACCCTCTTCCTGCCGCTCGAAGGCCTCATCGACGTCGCCGCCGAGCGCCAGCGCCTCACCAAGGAAATCGCCAAGGTGGAAGACGAACTCGCCAAAGTGCGCGCCAAGCTCGCCAACCCCGGCTTCACCGAAAAAGTCCCCGCCGCCGTCCTCGCCGACCACCAGCAACGCGAAACCACCTGGGCCGAAAAACTCACCCAGCTCACCAAAATGCGCGAAGCTCTCGGCGAAGCCTGAATGCGGAAAGTTGAGGGTTGAGAGTCGAGAGTTGAGAGTCCCCGCTAGTTTGTGTGGCGCTCGGGATAACCCGCCTCCTGCACTTTATCCACGATGCCCACCCGCCGCTTCGCCATCCTCATGCTCATCGCCACCACCGCGGCGTGGGGCGTGAGCTTTCCCTGCGGGAAAGCCCTGCTCGACACCGCCGGGCAGACCCTGCCCGGGCGCAGCTTCTGGTTTTTCTCCTCGCTCATGATCGGCACCCGCTTCGGTCTGAGTGCACTGCTGCTCTGGATGGTGCAGCCGCGCGTCTTCTCGCGCCTGAAACCCGGCGAATGGTGGCAGGGACTCGGCCTCGGCTTCTGCGGCGGCTACGGCATGCTCCTGCAGGCCAATGGCCTGAATCTCACCGCGGCCAGCACCTCCGCTTTCCTTACCCAATTCACCTCCGTCCTCGTCCCGCTGGTCATCGCCCTGCGCACCCGCCGGCTCCCTTCGCCGTTCGTCGTCTTCTGCGTGGCCCTCGTCGTCGCCGGTGTCGCCGTGCTCGCCCAGCTCGATTGGCACGCCATGCAAATCGGCAAAGGCGAACTGCAAACCCTCCTCGGCACCTTCTTTTTCACTGGCCAGATCCTGCTCCTTGATCGCCCCGCCTTCCGCGGAAACAACAGCACCCACGTTACGCTCGTCATGTTCCTCGCCATCCCCGTGCTCCTCGCGCCGATCGTGGCCTGGAACGCCCACCGCCCCGGCGATGTGCTCGTGCTCGTCAGCACTCTCCCGATGACCGTGGTCTTCGTCATCGTTACCCTCATCTGCTCCCTCCTCGCCTTCCTCCTCATGAACCGCTGGCAGCCCCACGTGGACGCCACCACCGCCGGCATCATCTACTGCGCCGAGCCCGTCTTCGCGACCCTCTTCGCCCTCTTCCTCCCCCTCCTTCTCGCGCGCTTCCTCGGCATCCATTACCTCAACGAAACCGCCACCACCCATCTTCTCATCGGTGGCTCCCTGATCACCATCGCCAACATCCTCATCGCCCTCAAGCCCCACACCCCACCCAAGCTCGAAGCTTAAACCACCGCATCCCGCCACGGCCCATCGCCTCCATGAAGCGTTGCCCGCGGGAGCGTGCGGCGCTGGTTTCAAATCAGAAATCCTAAATCTGAAATCAGAAATCCCCGCCCTACCCCTTCCCCTTACAAAACGTCATCCCCCGTCACCGCCAGCACATACAGCGATCCGCTAAAAACCAGGATCCCCGCACAAAAGAACACAAACGCCCAGCGCGGCACTACCGCCCGCTGCGCCAACACCAGCAGCACCACCGCGTGCACCAGATGATACAGCGCCGCGGTCTGCCAAATCTCCACCGTCCCATTCGCCACCAGCGTCCCCTTCAACCCATGCGCCCCAAACGCGCCTAACGCCACGGCGAGAAATCCAAAGACAGCAGCGATACGAAGAGCAGTGGTCGATTGCATGGAATGACGAATGCCGAATGTCGAATGCCGAAGCAATGCCGAAGCCCGAATGAACGCCGGCGCGCCTTTTCGTCATTCGAGCTTCCTTCGTCATTCCACATTCGGCATTCGTCATTCATGAACTGGTCCACCTGGCAACCCCGCGAGCGCGCCACCCTTTGCTTCATCGTCAAGGACGGCCGCATCATGCTCATCCGCAAAAAGCGCGGTCTCGGCGCGGGCAAACTCAACGGCCCCGGCGGACGCCTTGAGCCCGGCGAATCCCTTCTCGCCTGCGCCATCCGCGAAACCCAGGAAGAGATCGGCCTCACCCCACTCCACCTCGAGCCGCGCGGCGAACTCCATTTCCAATTCACCGACGGCTACAGCCTCCACTGCACCGTCTTCCTCGCCCGCGATTTCCACGGCGCCCCCATCGAGACCGACGAAGCCACCCCCCTCTGGCACGACACCCACGCCATCGACTACGACGACATGTGGGAAGACGACCGCCACTGGCTCCCCCCCATGCTGAATGGCCACCGCTTCCGCGCCTACTTCGAGTTCGAAGGCGACCGCATGCTCAGCAAAGACGTGCAGCTCGAAAAAATCGCCTGACTCCGCGCGCGCAGCGCACGCCCTGGGAGCGCCGTCGTCCCCGGCGGCAATCCCCACTCCGGCGAAGCCGCACTTCCCCTCCTCGCGGAACAAGCGACCAAGTGGAGCAGTTGCCTACCCCTGCTTCCCCTCCACCTTCTTGAGCCGCTGCTCCAACTCCTTCGTGCGTTTGTCCGTAAAACTACATTCCACATAATTAGCTCCCGCCGGAGCCATCGACCCATCCCCCGACGTCGCCCGATCCTTCGCGTGCGCCAACGCCTCCCGCTCCCCTGGATCGAACGGTCCGAATAACTTCACGTAGACCGCCGTATCCTCGGCAAGTTTCTTGCGCGCGTTGAGCCATTGCCGCTGTTCCTGCTCGAGCGCCTCTCGTTCCGCCGGATTAAGCCCCCCGTACAATCTCAGGTAAACGATGAATAACTCCGCATCGGCAATGTCCGCCAATCGCCGCGTCAAACTACTCCTCTCCTTCCGCCCTTTTGCCTCTTTCAGTTCCGCCTCCAGCAAATCGCGGGTCTGCCGAAGCGAGGGTTGCCATTCGCGAGACGCAATCCCCTGCGCCCGCACCTCACACGTCCACTCCCAGCAGATAGCCCACACCAATATCAAAACAAGAAATCGCATAGGGATTAAGGAATTGCCGCCAATTTAACACCACTAACAAGCAACGCCATCCACCACTTACCCCGCACCGCTACTTCCCCGCCTTCAATCTCTCCCACTGCACCCGCGCCACCTGCCACATATACCCCGAACCCCGCGGCGGTCCCTCACCCAGCGGACTCCCCATCGCTTTCTCCAGCAACTCCACCGCCTTCGCCCGGTTCCCCCGCAACTCCTCCGCCAGCCCACCGTAGTAGTTCGCAAAAAACATCACGCCCTCGTCCTTCGAAAAGCCACGCTTCTCCAGGTCCGCAAAAAAATCTTCCGGCGTCATCTTCCCGGCAAACATGTCGTAGAGCGTCGGAAACGGCTCCCGGTCGAAGTACTCATAAACCAGCATCTCCTTCCGCGCCTTTTCGAGGCCATCCGCCTTCACCTGCGCGAGGAATTTCCAAATCCCGTTCTCCCGGTCGCCCCCATCGAACGCATGATACTTCGCAAACTGTTTCGCCGATTTAGCGTAGTCCCCCGCGAAATAATACGCGATCCCCAGCCGCCAATGCCCCGCGTCCAGGCTCCCATCCAGCGCGATCATCTTCTCATAATCCGCCACCGCCCCCTTCGAGTCATCGAGAAAGAGCAGCGCGTCTCCACGATCGGCGTAAGCCGCGGTCGATTCGGGATTCGCCGCAATCCGTTCCGTCGCCTTCGCCACTGCACGCTTACAGGTTTCCGCGATTTGCGTGCGCTGCTTCTCCGTCAGCGGTTCTTTCTTCTCCTCCGCCCCCCGAGCGATCCCCAGCACCAACGGCAGCAGCAACAAACAACCAAGAAGCAATCGTTTCATCGCCCACCATTACACCTCTCTTCCTCACCTCCACGCCATCTCATTCGTCATCTCCGAAACCACGGATTTCAGGATGATACGGATGACACCGATTTTTTGGGAGTTGGTTGTTTCTGGAATCCGTGAAATCCGTAGTCAAAAAAGCTCCCTCCCGCTCACCTCTGCGCCCTCCGGGTCTCTGCGTCTCTGCGTTTAAAAAAGACCACCTCCCATCATCCCAAAAGCCACTTCCCGCTTGCCCCTCCGCACCCCCCTCGCTACCCATCGCGCGATGCAAAAGACCCCTCTTGGCCAAAGCAAAATTTCCTCCAGCCGCCTCGCGTACGGTTGCTGGCGTCTCGCTCCCGCGGAAGACGTTAAGACGAATCTCGAAATCGCTCGCACCGCCGTCCTCACCGCCGTGGACGCCGGCTTCACCCTCTTCGACCACGCCGATATCTACTGCCACACCCGCGCCGAGAGCGCCTTTGGCGAAGTCCTCCGCGAGAACAAAAGCATCCGCAAAAAGATCCTCATCGGCACGAAATGCGGCATCCGCCTCGCCGACGAACCGCCCGGCACCCCGGCCCGCTACGACTTCTCCGCCGAGCACATCATCAAGTCCTGCGAGCAATCGCTCAAGCGCCTCAGCATCGATGAAATCGACCTCTTTCAGCTTCATCGCCCGGACTGGCTCATGGACGCCGACGAAGTCGCCATCGCCTTCACCAGCCTGCATAAATCCGGCAAAGTCCGCGAATTCGGCGTCAGCAATTTCGGCGCATCGCAGGTCGCCCTCCTCCAGCGCGCCCTCCAGCAAAAGCTCGAGCAGCCGCTCGTCGTGAACCAGATCGAGATCAGCCTCGCGCACCTCGAGCCCTTCACCGATGGCACCCTCGACCAGTGCCAGGCCATGAATATCACCCCGCTCGCCTGGAGCCCCCTCGCCGGCGGCCTCCTCGGCGACGGCGCCGCCTGGGTCCTCCCCTCGCAGCAGGGTTACAAAGTGGAAGGCACCATCGCCGCCCTCGACGCCATGGCCGCCGCCAAGGGCGTGACCCGCACCGCCCTCGCCCTCGCCTGGCTGATGAAACACCCCACGAAAATCATCCCCATCGTCGGCAGCGTGAACCCCGACCGCATCAAAGCCGCCGCCGCCGCCGATGAGATCGAGCTCTCCCGCGAAGAGTGGTACACCCTCCTCCTCGCCGCCCGCGGCGAACCCCTGCCGTAAGCAGCATCGACAACTGAGGGCGCACCAAGCCTCTCGCCCAGCCGTCGTCCCCGGCGGAAACCCCACTCCGCTGATTGGGAGCATGCGCTTCACGAAACACACCGTGCTCGATAGGTTGAGCTAGACTTCGTTGAAGGAAGCAATAACAGCCAATATAAACCCGACGATCAGAATGAAGATGACCGTAATGTGGCCGAGGAGCGCCCAAATCCGACCTCTTGGATGTCCTCGATTGGGAATCTGGCTACCACCGACTCCAACCCAGCGTTGGTCATGAATTGACTTCGGTCGAAATAATCGGCCATGCACGAATGGCCGTGTGTCCAGTTTGCTCGAATAGCTGGGCAATATCCATCCAGACCAATTTTCGGGTTTCCGCCACTCGGCATCATTAATTGCCGATTGTTCGGGCGTCGTCCCAAAAGGCTCGCAGAGTATGTCACTCATTGTCTTTGAGATGGAGCAACGCTTCGGGCTGATTTGCTGTTAGTCGATCTTGCTGCGCCGAAACTTCGCTCCGTCGTCCAGTTATCGTAGTCCTTTTTCCCAAAAACGCCCGAACTTCTTCCCTATCGCCTGAGGCAAAAAGGATTCCCTTCGCCCATTCCTGTGCCTATCACCACCGCCATGAAAACGTGGTGGCTCCTCTCCTTGTGCGTTTGCAGTGGCTTGCACGCCCAGACACTCCTGCCCGAACTCGCTCCGCTTGCTGCGAAGCACCAGGCGGAAATCGCCACGCTCAAAACTCAGGACGAAACCACGGCGGCCAAACTGCGCAAAACCTATGAAGACGCGCTGGCCGGAGCCGAGAAAGTAGCCTCCGTCGGCGGAAACAAAGCCGCGCTCACCGCCATCGGCGAAGATCGCACCGCGCTGGATACAGAGCAGGGATTGCCGCCGAAATTTCCCGCAGCGCTGCCGGCGACACTGAAGTCCCCGCGCCAGACCTATCTCGATGGCCGCACACGCTTCATCGCGGAGAAAATCGCCCGCGAGCAACGCGCCTACACCACCTATCTGCGCAGCCTCGCGGACCTGCAGCAGAAGGCACCTGCCGGCTCCGAACTGGCCCGGCAAATCGCCGCCGAAAAAGACCAGGCGCAGGACAAAACCCCGGTGTCCCCTCCCGCCGGGACAAATCGGCTCGTGAATGGAAATTTTGCCGAGGTCGATCACAATGGTTTTCCCAAAGGTTGGGTGGCCGAGACGCTCAACTCCACGTCCGACTATGGGTCTATCTTCAAGACCGTGACGGAGAAGAATGAGACCTTTCTGCACGCGGAGTTTGCTGGCCGCCAGGAACGCATCAAACAGATCATTCCCCTTCCTCCGGGCATGACCAAGTGGGCAGTCAAAGCGTATGTCCGCGGCATACCGGACTCCAAAGGAGAAAAACTCACCGTGATCCGGATCGGCGTGCGGCTCGGCCGAAGCGTCTCTCCTGATCCCCTCAATGACCGGCCCACATCCTGGAGATTGTATCAAGCGCAGGGTGAAATACCCAAGGATGCCGACGTGATCGGGGTGCAGATCGATACCATCGGAAAGGGCACCTTCGATATCCAGCGGGTGGAACTCGAATTCCGCTAGCCGCCCCGGCTCAGGGTATTCCCGCCAGCAAAATACTACATTTTCCTCCCTTTCCCGGCCCCGGACTCGCTTATAGGGGGACAATGTTTTGCGCGTCCCTCTCCCAGCAACCCGGTTCTGGTCCGGCGGATTCGCGCGCACCCCTTTCCGTCTCCTATTGCGGGCGCATCCTGATCGTGGCCGAGGAATCCGGCCTCCCGGGCGGTGGGGCGACGGCCCTGGCGGATGCGGGTTTCTCGGTAGCGACCCTGGCGAGCGGCACCGCGGGTCTGCATGCCGTGGATACGGAACCACCCGATCTCCTGCTGGTGGATATCGATCTGCCGGACATGACCGGTTTTGAACTGTGCACGCGCCTCCGCGCCGCCCACCCCGGCCCCACCCCGGCCATTCTCCTGCTCTCCACCAGTCTCTCCGGCGAGGAGCAGGCGCTCGGCGTGAAAGCCGGGGCCGACGGCTGCATCCCCCGTCTCCTCCCCAGCCATGAGCTGGTCACCCGCGTCGAGGCCATGCTTCGCGCCCGCCGCACCGAGGCCGAGCTCCAGCGCGTCACCGGCGAACTGCGCAGCGTCACGCGCACGCTCCAGCAGATGATGGAGCATTCGCTCGACGTCATTTGCTCCATGAATGCGAATGGCGAATTCATCGAGGTCAGCGCCGCCGCCGAAAAGGTCTGGGGCTATCGCCGCGCCGAATTGCTCGGCCGCAGGGCCATGGATCTCGTGCATCCCGAGGACCGCGAAAAATCCACCGCCGAGCGCACCCGCATCGTCGCCGGCCAGGAGACTCGCGATTTCGAAAATCGCTACATCCGCAAGGACGGCTCCATCGCCCACATCATGTGGTCCGCCTCCTGGTCGCCCTCCGAGCAGACCATGTTTTGCGTGGCGCGCGATGTCACCGAACGCAAACGCTCCGAGGCCTTCATCGCCGGCCAGCGTGGCGTGCTGGAGTTGATCGCCCGCAGCGCCCCGCTCTCGCAAACGCTCGAGGCGATCACCCACCTCGTCGAGGCTCAGGAGCCCGGCCTGGTCTGTTCCATTTTGGAGTTGGACGAAACCGGCCAGCTCCTGCACACCGCCGCCGCGCCCCATCTGCCCGAGGCTTACAATCAGGCCATCAATGGCCTGCGCATCGGCCCGGAGGTCGGCTCGTGCGGCACGTCCGCATTCCGCCGGGAAACGGTCATCGTCAGCGATATCGCCACGCACCCCTACTGGGTCGCCTTTCGCGATCTCGCCCTCGCGCACGGCCTCAAGGCGTGCTGGTCCACACCGGTCATGGCCAGCGACGGCCTCGTGCTTGGCACCTTCGCCATCTACTCCGATACCGCCCGCGAGCCCAGCGCCCGCCAGCTCGATAGCATGGCCGCCGCCGCCCAACTGGCCGGCATCGCCTTCGAGCGCAGCCGCGCCGCCCGCCAGCTCGAGCAAAACCGCCAGCGCTACCGCTCGCTCTTCGACCAGCACCCGGACGCCGTCTTCTCCGTCGATCTCGAGGGCCGCTTCCTCGAGGTCAATGCCGGCATGGAACGGCTCTCCTGCTACTCCGCCGAGCAGCTCCAGCACGCCACCTTCCGCCAGCTCGTCGTCCCCGAGCACGCGCATCTCGCCGAGGCCCAGTTTGCCACCACCGTCGCCGGCGAACCCGCCACTTCCAAGCTCCTCACCATCCGCGGCGACGGCTGCCTGCGCGTGGCCAGCATCACCAGCCTGCCCATCCTCGTGGATGGAAAAATCGTCGGCGTCTTCGGCGTCGCACGCGATATCACCGAGCACCACGAGCACGAGGAACGCCTCCGCGAAAGCGAGGTGCGCTTCCGCCAGATCGCGGAAAACGTCGAGGACGCGTTCTGGATCATCGACGTCGCCACCCAGCGCATCATCTATCTCAATCCCGCCTGCGCGCGCTTGCGCGGCGTGCCCGGCGTCGAGATCGATCAGGACCCGCTCACCCATCTCGCCGCCGTCCACCCGCAGGATCGCGAGCGCGTGCGCCGCGCCGGCGAGCGTGATCCCGCCGGCTTCAACGAGGAATACCGCGTCATCCAGCCCGACGGCAGCGTCCGCTGGCACTGGACGCGCCTTTTCCCGATTCACGATGCCGACGGAAAACTTTACCGCCTCGGCGGCATCGCCCGCGACATCACCGCGCGCAAGGAAGCCGAGGAACTCATCCGCGAGCAGGCCGCACTCCTTGATTGCGCGCAGGAGGCCATCATCGTGCAGAACCTCAAGGGGACGATCCTTTACTGGAACAAGAGCGCCGAGCGTATCTACGGCTGCGGCGCCGATGAAGCCGTGGGGCACCTTTTCGCGCCGCACGCCATCGGCGAATCCGAGGCGCACGACGCCGCACGCCAGGCCGTCATCGAGAAAGGTGCGTGGGTCGGCGAACTCACGGAGCGCACGCCGGATGGCCGCGAAATCATCGTCGAGGCCCACTGGACGGTGGTGCGCGACGGCGACGACGTCCCGAAATCGATCCTCTGCATCAATACCGACATCACCGAGCGCAAGCGCCTGGAGACGCAATTCCTCCGCGCCCAGCGCATGGAAAGCATCGGCACCCTCGCCGGCGGCATCGCGCACGACCTGAACAACGTGCTCTCGCCGATCATGCTCTCGATCGACCTGCTCAAGATTCATCATCCCGAGCCCGCCACGCTGGAAATCCTCGACACCATCGAGACCAGCGCGCGCCACGGCGCGGACATGGTGAAACAAGTCCTCTCCTTCGCCCGCGGTGTCGAGGGCCAGCGCCTCCTCGTGCAGCCCAAGTATCTGCTCAAGGACATCCAGAAAATCTCGACCGACGCCTTCCCGAAAAACATCCAGCTCAAGACCTCATCCGCCGCCGATCTCTGGAACCTTCTCGGCGACCCCACGCAGCTCCACCAGGTGCTCCTCAATCTTTGCGTGAACGCACGCGACGCCATGCCCCAGGGCGGCACGCTCAATATCTCCGCGGAAAACGTCTATCTCGATAAGAACTACGCGGCCATGAACATCGAGGCCCAGCCTGGCCCTCATGTCGTCATCCAGGTGCAGGACACCGGCACCGGCATGGCCCCGGCGATCCTCGAAAAAATCTTCGACCCCTTCTTCACCACCAAGGAACTCGGCAAGGGCACCGGCCTCGGCCTCTCCTCCTCCCTCGCCATCGTCAAAAGCCACGGCGGTTTTATTCGCGTCAATTCCGAGCCCGGCAAAGGCACCACCTTCAAGGTCTATCTGCCCGCGCAGACCGACCCGCACGATGCCGCGCTCGATGTCGCGCCGCACCTGCCCCGCGGCCAGGGCCAGACCATCCTCATCGTCGACGACGAAGCCTCCATCCGCACCATCACCCAGCAGACCCTCGAGGCCTTCGGCTACCGCACTCTCCTCGCCTGCGATGGCGCCGAGGCCGTGGCCACCTACGCCCAACACCAGGCCGATATCGCCGTGGTCCTCACCGACATGATGATGCCCGTCATGGACGGCCCCGCCACCATCCAGGTCCTCGCCCGCATCAATCCCCGCGTCCGCATCATCGCCGCCAGCGGCATGACCGCGAATGGCCAGCTCATCCGCAGCGGCGCCACCGCCGCCCGCTACTTCCTCCCCAAACCCTACACCGCCGAATCCCTCCTCCGCACCCTCGCCGCCCTCCTCAGCGCCGAAGCGTAGAGCGACCGCCCGGCACCGCCGCCAACCTGGGAGAGCGCAGCTTCCATCTGACCGATCCGCCCAATCCGAACGATCCGTCGTTCCCTCCTTGAAACCCGGGCTCCTTTCTGAAAACTCGGCGCATGTCGCCGCTCATCATCGGCATCACCGGCGGAACCGCCTCCGGCAAAACCCGCCTCGCAAAATACGTCACCACCCAGCTCCGCGACTCCGCCGTCACCGTCACCCAGGACTGGTACTACCGCGACCGCTCCATGCTCTCCCCCGGCGAACGCCGCTTCCTCAATTTTGACCACCCCGGCGCCTTCGACTACGCCCTCATGCTCGAACAACTGCGCGCCCTCAAGTCCGGACGCACCGTCCGCGCCCCCAGCTACGACTACACCACCCATCGCCGCTCCCCCGCCGGCGTCTGGCTGCGCCCCGCCCCGGTCATCGTCGTCGAAGGCCTCCTCGTCCTCCACGATCCCCGCCTCCGCGCGCTCTTCGACTACTGCGTCTTCGTCGACGTCCCCGCCGATCTCCGCCTCGTCCGCCGCCTCCGCCGCGACGCCGGCAGCCGCGGCCTCGCCATCAAGGAAACCCTCCGGCTCTACGAATACTGCGTGCGCACCATGCACGACTCCTTCGTCCAACCCTCCGCCCAGCACGCCACCGCTATCTGGCACCCGGAACAGGATCCCGAGTTCCCTGTAAACCTCGTGCGGCGCATCCAACGGATGCTCAAGCGCAGGAAGGCGCCGGCGTCGTGAACTGGTCTCCGCGAAGCGTTCGTGAAAACGAACGCGGAAATACGTCTCATGTGAAAAGGGCGGCCTTCATTTGCGCCGTCCAAATTTTCCTCGGAGTGACACTCACTCTCTCGATGGGAGACGACCCCAGTTTGGGCTGGGTTCCGTCAGTTTTCATGGGCGCGTTAATCGAAACCCCGTTTATGGCATACATTGTCTACTTGGCGATCCGGTATCGACCAGTGCCGTGGTGGCCGCTCGGGATTTCTTTGCTCGCGTGTTTGTCCCCTGCGGTCTGGGTTGGTTACATCCTCGCGACCCATTGACAGCACGATTCCACCCCTCGGGATCGCTATCGCTTTTGCCCCGGAAACGAGTTTTCCTCCGCGCCATGCCACTCCCGCGCCATTCCTTTCTGGCTGCTATTCTTCTCTCCGCGTCCCTTTCCCCAGGAAACGCCGCCAGTCCCCCATCCGAAAAGAAACCCGTCACCGACGAATACCACGGCGTAAAAGTCACCGAGGATTACCGCTGGCTCGAAACCGCCGCCGACCCCGCGGTGAAAACCTGGACCGAAGCGCAAAATCGCCAGACGCGCGCCTACCTCGATGCCCTGCCCGAGCGCGCCGCCATCGAAAAGCAACTCACCGCCGTCAGCGCCAAGGAATCGCCCAGCTACGGCTGGCTCGCCGCGCGGCCCGGCGTGCTCTTCGCCCTCAAGTTTCAACCGCCGAAACAGCAGCGGCTCCTCGTCACCCTGTCTTCCGACCTCGTTATCACCAATCAACTGAGTTCGGAAAAAGTCGTTCTCGACCCCAACGAACTCGCCCCGAAAGGCCAGGTCTCCATCGATTGGTACGTCCCCTCTCCCGACGGAAAACTCGTCGCCATCTGCCTCTCCGAAAACGGCAGCGAAGACGGCACCCTCCACTTCTACAACACCGACACCGGCAAGGCCCTGCCCGACCGCATCGCCCGCGTGCAATACCCCACCGGCGGCGGTAGCGCCGCCTGGACCCCGGACAGCAAAGCGATCTACTACACCCGCTACCCCCGCGCCGGCGAACGCCCCGAATCCGACCTCAATTTCTTCCAGCAAATCTATCTCCACAAACTCGGCACGCCCGACAGCGCCGACACCTACTCCGCCGGCAAAGACTTCCCCCGCATCGCCGAGATCGAATTCGGCACCTCGCGCTCCGGCCGCTGGCTGCTCGCCGATGTCAGCAACGGCGACGGCGGCGAACACGCCCACCACGTCCTCGATACAAAAGAAGGCAACAAGGCCGCCTGGCGCCAGGTCACTCGCTTCGACGAAGCATCAAGGAAGCCGCCATCGGCTGCGACGACGCCACGCTCTACCTCCGCTCCGTGAAAGACGCCCCGCGCGGCAAAATCCTGACCCTGCCGCTCGACGGCAAAACCGAACTCAAGGACGCCGCGACAATCATCCCCGAAAGCGAAGCCGTCATCGAAAACATCCTGTCCACCGCTTCCTATCTCTACCTCTCGGAATTGATCGGCGGCCCCTCGCGCCTGCGGCGCTTTGATCTCGACGGCAAGAATGGCCGCGAGCTGCCCATCCCCGCAAACTCCGGCGTCGGCGGCCTCGTCGCCATGGAGGACTTCGCGAAAGACAATAGCGTGCTCTTCCGCCTGACCAGTTTCACCCAGCCCGACGCCTGGTATCTTTGTGCGCCCCCCGCATGGTCCACCCGCGGCCCAAAGGACGACGCCCGGATCACCAAAACCGCCCTGGCCAAGACCTCGCCGGTTAGTTTCAACGACATCGAAGTCGTGCGCGAGTTTGCCGTAAGCAAGGACGGCACCAAAGTCCCGCTCAGCATTCTGCACCGCAAAGGCATGAAGCTCGACGGCAGCAACCCCGCGCTCCTCACCGCCTACGGCGGCTACGGCACCAGCCTGCGCCCCGGTTTCGATTCCGATCGCCGCCTATGGTTCGACCGCGGCGGCGTGATCGCCATCGCCAATGTCCGCGGCGGCGGCGAATACGGCGAAGAGTGGCACCTCGCCGGCAATCTCACCCGCAAGCAAAACGTCTTCGACGACTTCGCCGCCTGCGCCCGCCATCTCGCCGAGCGCGGCTACACCCAGCCCGCCAAGCTCGCCGTCGAGGGCGGCAGCAATGGCGGCCTGCTCATGGGTGCCTTTCTCACCCAGCACCCGGACATGGCCCGCGCCGTCGTCTCTCACGTCGGCCTCTACGACATGCTCCGCGTCGAACTCGACCCCAACGGCGCCTTCAACGTCACCGAATTCGGCACCGTCAAAGACCCCGCGCAATTCCAGGCCCTCCACGCCTATTCGCCCTACCACCACATCGTCGATGGCACGCCATATCCCGCCATCTTCTTCCTCGCCGGCGAAACCGATGGCCGCGTCAATCCCGCCCACTCCCGCAAAATGGCCGCACGCCTCCAGGCCGCCACCGCCTCAAAAAACCCTGTCCTCATCCGCCTCAGCTCCGCTTCCGGCCACGGCATCGGCACCGCCCTCTCCGAGCGCATCGCCCAGGACGCCGACGTCTTCGCCTTCCTCTTCGATCAACTCGGGATGCCTGCGCCCGCGCCTTAGACGCAACCGAGCCTTTCAGCGCACCGCCGCGAAACGTCTCCACCGCCGAACGCCGGGTAGCAATCCGCCCCCAAGCAGCAGCGCCGCCGCCGTCGGCTCCGGGGCCGCAGTGTATTGGAAATTCGGGCCGAAGTAGCCGTTGGCAAAGCCCTGCGGATTCGCCGGCGTAAAGGCATCGCCGTTGATCTGCCGCGAACCACCATAGGTCACCTCCGCCGCCGTCGTCGGCGTCGCGAAGACATGGAACAAATCCGCCGAACTCGGGTAATAAGCGTCAATCACGTAGCTGCCCGCCGGCAGGATCACCGGCGTGATCGGCTGATAGCGAAATGCCGAGATCAGCGGGGCCCCGCTCCCGCTCGGCACCGTCCCCACCGCCATGCTCGTCCCCGTGTCCGTCCAGATCGTCACCTTGTGAGACTCGTTCAGCCCATCCAGGCCAAAATCCGCAAATCCCAGGTCCGTCACCGACACCGCACTGCTCAGCGTAAACGCCCAGCCCCACGTCGCCACCCCGCCACTCCCATTGCCTCCACCGGAAAAACTCAGCGCCACCGTCGCCCAAACCGAAGACGACAACAGCGTCGAAACAATGACCACCGCGCAGGCGCGGCGAAGGGCGTATCCAGGGAGGATTGCGGTATTCATGGGGGTATTTTTTTTTGATTTTCGCGAAACAAAAAACAGCGCCGCCAACCCCACACGCCCGGCATGCCTCGAAAACGGCGGCACCATCATCTCGCCCACGATCACCCAGCCAAGTCAAGCCCGGCAGCAATGACCCGAATTTTACTTCGCAGGCCGCGTGGCTGCCTCAATCGCTCCTTGCGAACTCATGATGAACGCTCCCGCGCAATTCACCGCATAAAACAGTCCCTTCTCGTCACGCAACTTCATCAACCATTCGCGCTGAGTGTTTGCCCATGCGCCAGGAGCATCCCCGCTCTTCAACGCGTGGTCATAAAAATCGAGCATCAAATCGACCGTCGCCTCATCCTTGATCGGCCAGAGAGTCATCAACAGATTCTGCGCTCCTGCTTGAATGAATCCCCGGCGTAAGCCGAGTACCCCCTCGCCGGAGCGGGCTTCCCCCCCGCCAGAATCGCAGGCCGAGAGCGTTACGAGCCATGTGCCTTCGAGTTGCAATGTGCCAACCTCTTCCGCTGTCAGGATGCCGTCGTCCACGCTTGCGGGAACGCGCCCATCCTTCCACGCGTCAATCGTGTTTTGCGCACCGACGAGCGCCAGGCCGCTGCGCAGCATTGGGTTTCTCGGAAGCAAATACCGCCCTGCATCGCTTTTGTCGGCCACGACCTCCGGAAGAACAAATCCGTGTGTGGCCAGATGCAGAATGCGCGGCGAGCGGCTTTGCGCCAGCACCCCTTCGCGGGCCTCGCCGCCCAGATGGCTTTCCGTCACCCAGCCGTGACTGGATGCCAGGGTGGCCAGGCGGGAGGATTCGCGGGCCGTGCCAGGAAGCGAGGAAAGAGACAAATCATTCAATTCGCGGCGGTCGATTGCCCGCATCGTCAATGTCTCCGAAGAGGCGGTGAGTTTCTGATCCGATGGGGAATTCCGAAAACTCGGATTGGCAAAGATAGCGATTTTGTTGGCCGACGGCGATGCCACTCTTGCTTGCTGCAGCAAATCACGACCCGAGGACACGTAGCGGATGGAAAAATCCTGCGCAACGAAGCGGCCCGCGCTGTCCGCCAATGCCGCAAAGGAAACCGAATTAAGCACGCCGTCCGGGCTGATGGCGATGGTTCTCGTGTTCCGCGGAAGCGCGGCGGCCAGAGGTTTCCAGACCTCGTCGAAGAGTTGAGCAGCGACGCGAAGAAAGGTCGTGGTGTCGGTCTGGCCACGCACCGATTTTTGATAAAGCTCCACCATCTTTTCCGTCCGTTCCGCAGCGCCAAGAGAAACCCACTGTGGATCGCCCTTTGACGAGAGAATTACGGCGCCGTAGCGCCCCTCGAATTTTCGTCCCCCGACCGGATGCTGGTAACGAATAAATTCGACGAGTGCGCCGTCGCTCGGGATGGCTCGCTGGACATCCGCGACAGTCACATCAAGGGCTTTGCGTATTTGGCCAAAACCACTGCCGCTCGTGGCGATGCGATTTTGCAGATTTTCGATCTTCGCGAGCAGCGCGTCCCTCGGGTCGCCCGCCGCAGGATTGCCTTGTTTGGCAACAGTGGCCGAAAACTCTGCGTGAGCGAAAGCAAGTCTTGTCCGTTGCAGTTCAGCATAAAGCCTGCCCTCAGCCGAATCCGGAGATCGCTGGGCCATGCGTCGGTCTTCGAGTAGCGAATCCAGCACGAGACCTTTGTAACGGAGGACATTGCGAGCGAGTTCCATCGACCGACCGGACGCCGCGAAGACCGCATACGGATCGAAAGACGCCTGAAATGCGAGTCGTTGTCGTTCTGATCCGAACGCAAGCAGTTTGCGCATGCGCTCAAGGCGAACCCCTTCAATTTCAGCGGTTCGCGCGAGCGCCTCGTCATATTGGCCGCGTTCAAGGGCAAGAAGTGCTTCGTTCGCGGCAAGAATGCGCAGTTCCGCCACGTTCGCGAGCTGTTCCGGTTTGAATCCCGGAATGACGGGCGGCGGTGCGGCGAAGATTGCCCGGGCTTGGCGGAAGTATTTATCCGCTTCATCCAGCTTTCCTGTTGATTGGGCAATCAAGCCCAGATGTCGGAGGCAATCACCCTTCATTGCTCCGAGGCCTACTTGGTCATACATTTCTACAAAGCGGGCGTAAAGTTTGCCGGCCTTTTCGTAATCATCGTTTTCAAACAGCAATTCAGCTAAAGGTCCCAGTTGCAGTATCACACTCACCGGCTCGGTCGGTTCAGGCCACTTTAGGGCAATGGCACGCTCAAAGTACGCGGCCGCTTGAGCCGGTTCCCCCAAGGCCCGCGAATTGCGTGCGGCGCTGAGCAACGCTACTTCATGGGCGCCGCCGAGTTGCGTTTCGCCGCTTTCGGCCAATTCCAGAAATCTGAGACGAAGCGGTTGCGCCTTTTCGTAATCGCCGAGAAACTCGTCGAACTCCGCAGCACTCGAAAGAATGATTGCCAATGAGCGCACGTCGAACTCTCCCGGCTTCGCTCTGGAAAGAGCCACGAGGCGGTCCATCGTGCGCGCGGCTTTGGCGAGGTCGCCCGTGCGCCGGTATTCATTCGAGAGACTCATTAGTGTGGTGAAGGAACGGATGGTATCCGGCCCATACTTTTTTTCCTCCGCCGCAAGCAACCGCTCGTGAATGGGAATGAGTTCCTGATGATCGGTTATTCCGGTGGTTTCGAGAGCGATCCTTTTGGGGTCATCATCGTCTCCTTGTTTGCCCAGTCGGGTCCGGAGAACGGTTACGCGTTGTTGTACCTTTCGCATAGCCTCGGGATCCGTGTAACGCGGCGGAATCCTATCGAGGTATTCCCCAAAGCGTTCCATGTCGGACGCCTTTAGGGTGCGCTCGAAGAGCGCCAGCGCCCGTTCCGTGAGGTCCGTCATTTTTACCCTATCTCCCGCTATAAGGTACCAGCCCCCCAGACTAAGCAGGCTTTTTGCGAATTCCGGCGACTCCTCCCCGAAGCGCCGACGGCGGATGTCCTCAGCACGCTCGATGAGTTCACGCGCCTCCGGCGTCTTTCCCAGACGGCCCGCATAGCCGTCGAGCGCGTCGGCCGTTTCCGGATGGTCCGCGCCATACACTTTCTCCGCTATCTTCAGTGCCCGCTGATAATAGCTGTTGGCCACCGGTGTTTCCAGCGTCCCGGGAACGCCGCCGCTATTCATGGCCTTCGCCGCCGCGGCTCGTATTTCGCCAGCGATGCTCAGTTGTCCAACGATCTTCAGAAAAGGGATCAGTTCCGCGGACTCAGGGCCGAACTTTTTTTCCCGCGCTTCCAGGCCTTTCTTTGCCAGTTGCAAGGCCTCATCGCGCTTCGCCTGTGCGCGGTCAAACTGTTGCGCCTTCATCAGTTCCGTTCCCTCATCGCGCAGCGCACGAATCTCACTCATTTCCTGCGAGAATCCGGCTGCACCCGCCACAATCCACAATGCAAAACTCACCACGCCCGGAATTTTCATAGGGTTCCTTGCACACGAAATGACTCTCGATAACAAGCTGAATTATCCTGACACCGGCAAGCTAAGGGACTGCAGGAGCTTACGTACGCGTATTTTTCATACCCCACGTGTGTGACATCCGAAGGCGAACCGCCATCCCATGGTCAGTCGCGCATATTCTGCATCGCAGGAACGAGGGTGAATTCTCCTGGATAGGTTGAACCATCAGACACACGTGAGCACGAATCACAATGTCGCGAATCACGGCCCGCTGGCGTCAACGCATCCCACGATTCCCAGTAGTGCACTCGCCGCGACTCGAACGCGGAACCTTCTGATCCGTAGTCAGATGCTCTATCCAATTGAGCTACGAGTGCAGTTTCGCCGGGAAAGGCGGGCCGGAATAGAAGCATCGACCGCAGAAGGTGGCAACTGTTTCGTCAGGGAAAAATTCGCAGGGAGGCGGAGGGCCGCCCAAAACCGGTGCGCTCCCAGAGTGGCGCCGCTCGTTGTCACTCTGTGGAAGGCAAATTTCAATTGCCTTTGGGATTGGCAATTCGTTTGCTGAACGATCGAAGCTGAATCAACTTGCGTTCAGCACCTTGTGCAGCCTCTGCAGGCTGTCCGCACCCCCGAAACGTCACACAAATGCCACAATTGTCTCTGAAACGACACAAAACGACGACGCTGGTCGCGAGCGGCTTGTTGTGTGCCTTGGCCATGGCACCGGCGCCCGTGTTTGGCCATGGCGGTTTTCACGAGCGCATGGAAGAACTGGCGACGAAGGTCGAGCAGGACCCGAATAACGCGCAGTGGCATTTCGAGCTGGCGGATTTGAATGCGCAGCATGGCGATTGGCAACTGGCGCTGCTAAACCTCGACCGCGCCGAGCAATTGGCGCCCGGCCAATACATGGTGCAACTCCTGCGCGGGCAGGCCTGGCTGGTGGGCGAGCAACCGGAAAAGGCGAAAAAGGCGCTCGATGCGGTGCTGGCGGAGCATCCGGAAGTGACCCGGGCATGGCTCTACCGCGCGCGGGCCCTGAAATGGCTCGGGGACGTGCCCGCAAGCCTCGCCGATTTCCGCGAAGTGCTGCGCCGCTCACCCGTGCCTGAGCCGGACCTGGTCCTGGAGGTGGCGGAATACATGGCCGCGCAGAAGCAAGAAAAAGAGGCTGAGCAGGTGCTCGTAGCCGGAATGGCAAAGCTGGGGCCGG
>JADMIO011486940.1_pt1 | contig 36932 bp, 30 predicted proteins | sample 8958161 | NCBI WGS metagenome assembly JADMIO01 (sample SAMN16585339, study PRJNA669376) | soil metagenome | isolation source: Crop rotation soil | place: USA: Cullars Rotation, Alabama | collected 2011
CGCGACAACTTGTCCACGTGGAATTCTAAGCTTAGGATCCCAATGTGCTGGAAAGCGGAGCTCCGAGCTTGATGAAATCGACGTTCGTCCATCCATAGAGGCGAAACAGATTCGGGCCGGCCGGCAACCCGAAGCTTTCGTCTATCTGATTCGCTGCACTGTAGGCGCGAAGGGACAGCCGTCCTCGGGATTCCTGCCGGGGCCGTCCCCGCCATTCCTGCCGGGGCTCCGAACCGTCAACAATCACCGTCAAATCGTAGTCTCCAGGTGGCAGCTCAAAACCTTTGGCCACTTTCTGGGTACCGGCAGATGCGGAAACCTCAACGTTCTTCTCGTACGTCACGGCCGTCGATGGTGGTGTCGAAACAGCGGGAGGTGGCTCGCTTGTTTGGCCGCACGCGACGAGGAGGAGCAAGGACGAGACTCCAAACCCTGCGATGTTCAGTACTTGTTTCACGGGGGCCACCTGTGGCGGTTACCTGTGAAGACTTTGCCGATCATCCACAACAGAATGATTCACGCGCATTAGTGACTCTGATCGGCGGTTTTCTGACCGACATCGCCGCGCCCCAAGTCGAACGTCGCAACAAGCTTCCCGGTTTTGGAGTTGTACACACGAAAGGAATTGGGAGGGGGAGGCCCATCTGACGCCCCCTTGGCGTCCTCACCGTAGATAAGGACAGTTTGGCCGTCAGGAGAAAAGGCGACCGGCTGTCCCGAAGGTTCTATCCGTGCTACTTCACTTCCGCTATTTAAGTCGTGAAGCCGCAATGAGCGGTGGACCTCTCCAGCATCATTATCATGATAATCATTCTGAAGATGTAGCAGGCTTCGGCTATCGTCAGGGCTGACCAGAAACGCTACGTGTTCCAAATACAAACCATCACAAGCTGCCGGTGTGCCGAGCTTTTGGCCAGAATCGACCGCATACACCCGTATGTCCGGACAACTGAATGCATCCTCAATCAGCCGCATGCCATTTCGCGTCCAGCGGAACCAACCAAATTCAGGGGGTTCTACCGCGATCTGAAACCTATGCGTCTTTCCGTTTGCGTCCCATATCTCGATTCTACCGTCCTTGTTGATCGTTGCGATCTCGCCCTTGAGCCCAAAGTACGAGACAGGTAAAGAGTCCTTTCCCTCGATGCGGCCGATCTCCACGCCAGTACCCGCGTCATAGATCAAGGCATTCCCTCCTCCGTCCGTGAAGCACAGGAATGTCCTGCCGTCTGGACTATAAGCAAGGCGGTTCCCGCATAGTTTTTCCATCTTGGTGGAAAAGAGTCGGCGCCCCGTCGCGACGTCCCACATGGCCAGAGTGTCGCTGCCGCCGCAGCCGGGGTCCAAGAGGGAAAAAGCAACCAATCGTTGGCCGTTTGGGCTGAATGTCCCACCCACCTGCCCCTCGATCGTCCAAATCTCTTTCCCGGTCTCGATGCTCCAAAGTCGCAGGCTTGTGTCTATTGACCAAGACGGTTTGCTGTAAGCACAGTGGGGGCTCGGCTCTGAGCCCGTCAGCACATACTTGCCGTCTGGGCTGAACTGCACCGAAACGATCGGCTCGCGATGGCCGACCAGCTTATGGAGCAGCCGGCCCGTGCGGGCATCCCACAAATACCCGTCGTCGTCGCATCCGTGAACGATTTGCCTATCACAGTTGACCGCCACACCGGCATGTCCGAGTACTCTTGCCCCGTCATAATCCCAATCCGTATACCGCCTCCGAGTAGTCGTCTCAGAAAAGCGTGATTGGTATCCCGTAGCCAGCCCGAAAGAACGTTGAAACAGTGAGGCCGAGGTCCCAAGACTCACCGGTGGAACCGCACTCGTGGAACCGGTTAACGCAAGACCGAGCCAAAGCACACTGCAAAATGCAAACCTTCTCAAGCGATTCATTTTCATCATGGTACTTACCTCTAACGCAGGCTCCTTAACGCGTTACGTTCCAATTGCCTCTCCATCTCTGTAGCGGAATCGAAACCGGAATCAGTTGGTCGATTCTGGCGACGACGATGTCCATCCCCCGTGTCGAAAAAGCCCTGTTCAGCACGTTCCGCTCGGAACCGATTCCGTCCGGCCGAGCGCCCGAGCACGAGCCGCGTCGCGTTTTTTGCGCCGCCGGTCCATGCCCGGTTAGGGTGGCTCTGTGCCGCAAGAGTTTCCCTCCCACCGCCGATTCGGCTGTCTGATCGGGCTGCTGACGGATCAACGTCATCGAGACCCGCCGAGCGGACACAACGTGAAGGAGCCGCGATAAACAAACGAGAGCCCATACTCCGACAATTCGCCTTTCAGGCACTGACCATCCTTCGAATGCACGAACAGTCCGATGCCGCCTCCGTCGCGCCATCCGCGCGTTGCCGTCTTTTTTGCCAGAGTTCCGATCAACAGGGTTGGGGATCCCCTTGGTCTGGAGTTGTTCCGCAACTCCGGCGGTGTGAAATACACGATGACACCCGGGTTCTCCGGGTCTTCGGAACTGCCTGGCGTGTCCGACTTGTCTATCGGCGCTCTGAGCTTGATGAAATCGACGTCGGTCCATCCATAAAGGCGATATGGATTCCTTTCACGCGGCGGATTCGTAGCACTGTAGGAACGAAGCGACAGACGTCCCCGTGATTCCTGCCGGGGCTCCGAACCGTCATCCAGCAGCGGTCCGGCCCTTACCGCCAAATCGAATTCTCCGAGTGATAGCTCAAAACCTTCGGCTGCCTTCTCCGCACCGGCGGATGCGGAAACCTCAACGTTCTTCTCGCTCATCACGGACGCAGCTGGCGGTATCGAAACAGCAGGAGGCGATTCGCTTGTTTGCCCGCACGCGCCGAGGAGTAGCAAGGACGAGACTCCAAACCATGAGATGTTCATGACTTGTTTCAGGCCTGACCTCAGTCTGCGCGTCCTGGTTTCGAACAGCAGGCGCACGCGGCGGACCGACTCCGCCGCGTTGGAAAAGTGGTGATTGGACGTTAACTTCGGATGAGGCATTCGAATCCTTCCCTGCCAATTACGGATTGAGTTTATTCTACTATATCAATAGTTTTTATAGGCAGTTTTTTAGCAATGAGGGCAATTCGTCCGAGAGATTTCCGTTTTAGAGGAGCAGCCATGCGAATCGCTTGTCGTTTCCTAGCCGCCGCAGCCGTGATGCTTGTTCTCTCGAGTCATGCGTGGGCGCAGGTTGTCCCGATGCCTCTCTCCAGAGAGATCTACACGCATCTCAAGCCGGCGGTCGAGGAACCCACGCCGCAAGTGGCCGCGTTTATTCGCGCGCTCGATGACGAATCCGCCGCCACCCGGCGTAACGCGCGCCAGGCGTTGTTGGATATGGGCATGGCGATCCAGCCGCAACTGCGAATGGCGCTCGAGGCGGAAAACAAGAAGAAGGAAGCGAACCCTGCCGTGATGTCGCACGCCCGGCCCGAGCTGATGGTATTGATCAGCCAACTGGATGACGCGCGTTTTACAAAGACATCGATCGTGACGTTGCATCGCAAGGATGCGCCGCTTGTCGATACGTTGCGGGAATTCGGCATTCAGGTGGAAGCCGACGTGAAGATTACCGGCGACACCTTGGGCGACAAGCTCGAATGGCTGAACAGCGCGAAGGTTTCGCTCGATATCGAAAGGCTCGACTACTGGTCCGCATTGCGCGCCATCCGGAAGCAGCTTGGATTCATCGAGGATCTGCCGAACCTCTCCTTCCATCGTCCCCGGCTGAACCAGGAGTGGGCCCACATGCGGGAGCCGAAGGAGATTCCCTACGACGTCGAGGGCGCGATTGTCGCCGGACCATTGTTGATTGTGCCTTCGCCGTTGGAAACGCGCGGCCAGAACCTCGTTCTGACCCTACGGGCGGCGCCTGAAGCCCGACTTGCCGATGGACTGCGCAGCGCTGGGCGCCACGCCATCCTGCAGATCGACGAGTACACGGACGATCGGGGCCAGTCCCTGCTCCCCTCCGGCCAGCCCCTGGCGTTTGACGGGACATCGCTGGATATAGGGAACGCTGAGGGGTGGAAATGGCGGATCGACGCGGTGCTGCCTCGGCCTGCGGCGGGACACCTTATCGGTTCGCTGAAGGGACGATTCGGAGTATCCAGCGGTCCGCCGGGCTGGGAAGTCGTGGCTGTTGACCTGACTCGCGGGACGGGTGAAGCGTTCGAGTTCGATGGCATCGGTGTACGCGTGACCTCCGTGGTTCCTCCCTCGACGTTCGCTCATACGTTGATGTTGGTGGCGTTCATCGTCGGATGTGTGGCCGTCGGGCCGATCCTGAGAAGAGTGGGTCGGCCCTGGCTGAAGGCTTTGGGAACCGTTCTGATAGGTTTCGCAGCCTTAGGGGTCTTTTTTCTCAATCAAGCGGGGTGGAATTGGGGAATCGATTCTGAAGAAAAGAACTACACCGTCAAAGGCGAGCTCTTCGCTCCAACGAGCAGTCCGATGGCGAGAACCCTGCTGACCGGCCATCCTTACGACAACTTCGGACTCCGCGACAAGAGCGGCGCTGAAATTCCGCGCGATGCCGCTCCGGAAGGCGTCCGCTCCGAGGGCGGTGTAACCACCATGACATGGACATTGAACGGACGGGCCTTCCGAGACGCCAGCGGAGTCCCACGCTCTGGCATTCCGATGGGCGGTGAGCTTGTGACCTGTACCGCGAACTGTGTGCCGGCCGCGCTGACGTGGGGGACTCCTCCGGACACACACTGGATTCAAACGGCCTTTGAGCTGCGTAATCTCGCTTTGCCGCCGGCGACTCGCTGAGTTTGGACATTGGAGAATCGGGCGGCGACCAATGCGAAGATTAGACGCGGCATCGGCCAGTTGGATTGGGGCGAAGGAATCCCCGCAGACCAACTTGACCCTTACCTGGCCAATCTGAACACGCAGTTTGAATGATCTGGGCATACATCTACGTGCTTTTCGGGTTGGGCGGCGGTAACCACCTTCCCGCCCCAGTAAAACAGAGTTGGACGATCTCGCGGTTTCTACTCTACAAACTGGACGCGATCGTAGACGAGGGCCAACGGGAGCCGGAGGTTGATGGACTCAACAACGACGATGCTGTCTAGTCCCTCGTGCAGCGTAGAAATCCATGTTCCGTCTTCCCGCTTTGTGAGCCGTTCGACCACCGGACTGGATTGGGAAATCAGCATGTAGTCTGTGAGGGTAGGGTTCCACATCCGATAACGCATGAATTTCTCGCCGCGATCGAACTCCGCGGTGGAATCGGAAAGAACTTCGACGATCGCCATTGGATTCGTGATCACGTCTCGCTTGTCGTCGTGATATTCGACCGTCCCGCAAACGATGACAATATCCGGATACGAGAAAAGGCCCTTTCGGGAGGAAGACACAGCGGGCCCACTGCGCACCCTTGCATCCTTGGTCCTTCCTTGACACGGCGTGCCCCTCAACTGGAGACCCACTTCGGCGGCGATGTTCATGGAAATGATGCCATGCTCTTCGCTTTCGCCGGCCATCGCGTACAGAATACCGTCGAAGAATATGTGGCGTTCTTCCGCCTTCCTTTCGTACTCCAGATACTCCTCAATGGTGTAGCGCGGTTCGAGTTGTGCCGACATCAACAAGAGCGTAGACAGGAGGACCGGAAAGGTGCAAGGACGAATTTCCGCCCCAACCCGGAAAAGCTGAAGGGGCGATTCGGAGTATCCAGCGGACCCCCGGGCTGGGAAGTCGTGGCTGTTGACCTGACTCGCGGGACGGGTGAAGTGTTCGAGTTCGATGGCATCGGTGTACGCGTGACCTCCATGGTTCCTCCCTCGACGTTCGCGCATAGCCTAGGGTCGGTAACCAGTTTCGCACCGGCGCGCCTTTTCGAAACGCGGAGGGGTCCAATAATCGATCTCTTCGCGGAAGGTGACATCTTTAAGAGAGGTTTTTGTAGATCGAGCGATTTCAATGGGCTCGTTCAGGTCCGCATAGAGATATCCCTCATCCGCCGATCTCGTCGACCAGCGCAATGAAAATGTGCCGAACTTGAATGTTCCGTCCTTTCCGATCTTCCCACGGCCCTGCTTGACCTCACCGGACTGGCGAAGAATCCAGTCAAAATCCCCGAACGCCGTGAATTCCGGTGTTTTTGTTTCGCCGGTACTCGAAAGGACGAAAGCTCCCTGCTGGGCGCCATTGCGAACAAAAACAACGGTGCCGTTTGTTACCCACCACGGTGGCGAGACATCCGTGAGGTCGGATGTCGGTACGCCAACGGTGTTGTCCAGAAGACGCATCATTAACAACAGTTGACGAGCTTCCGGCCAGGGCTGTTGATAGGGGTTCGAGTAAAAGTAGGTTCGGTAGCTGTCCGTCGTACGGAGTTCCACGACATACTGGACACCGTCAAAAATCCGGACTTCGTCTTTCAGCGAACTTGAATCGGGCAGGTCCCAGATGCCGAGGCACTTCAGCTGTGTCCAGAGTTCGTTCAGTCGTTCCTGTGGAAGTGCTGTCCGAACATCGGCGCTTCCGTAGACGGACAATTTATTATTGTCGTGTTTCAAACCTACCATCTGCAGCGGCACTAGATCGAAACCGGACCAAACGCGAATCTCAGATACGTTGGATGACAAGACGGTTGTTCTAAGAGGCGATAATCCAAGCGATCGGGTTGCCTCGTCGATAGTTGGAAAAAAGAATGGTTTCCAGTCGGCGGATTTCTCCTGTGCGTGATCGGCTCCGGGCGGTTTGGTCCCCGTACCGATTTGAGCGATGGGCGATGGGACTCCATCGAACCAGCCACACTCCCACTTGGACACTTCCCATCTCTCCTGGTTTCGTCGCAGTTCCACGCGTCCATATTCGGCCGAACTCTGGCGAAGGTAGATCACCACGGAGCCGCGGGCTCCACGCGCCACCATCAGAATCGGGCGTGACGAACCGCCCCGATCCGACTCCTTCGAACGGACGGCGGCAACCACCTCCGTCAGTTCGGTGTCGCTGAACTCGGCGTTTGTCAGAAACGGCAGGTTGGGATCCTTCTCGTCCGCGATCTCCTCGAACCCACGCCCAGGCAGGGCTACCTGAGCCCAACTGCCTTTATGGAGGAACGAAAAGGGCTCCTCCCGAACAATATTCCAGCGCCGTCCCGGTTCATTCGGCGCGCCCAGCGCTCTTTGGAGGACCACCTGCTTTCCACGTCGTACCTTCGCGTTCTCGGAATCGGGGGGCAGGTACGCGTGAACGATTTCTGACACGAACGGAGCGACCTCTCCGACGAGAAGCCACGGCTCTGGGTTCGAGGGAAGCAGCTGCAGGACACTGTCACGGTCAGCTTCCCCAAGTCTCTGGAAGATGGCCCCGATTCGAGGAGCAGGCTTCGAACGGGTGGGCGCCGCCACCGTTTTGATCGGTGGACTTGCGGGGGGAGCCTCCGGCGACTGCCTGCAAGCAGCCCCGAGAGAGACACCTCCGAAGCACAGGCCGATGAGAAGAGGCCGGCGCCACGCGACTCTAGACCATGCGGTTTTCAGTACGTGTTTCAGGGTCACTCGTCTCCGCCACATGTGAGCCGGACGATGCGCTGATCGGCGAGATTGAAATCGAGCCACAAATTGCTGCAACCGCCACCCTTCATTGCGCGGCCCTCGAAGCGCCATCGATGCTCCGGGTCGTCCGGCGCGGCGTGGACTGCAATTCGTGGCGCATCGCCAGATTTGAAACCCCAATACTGACGCTTCAACGTCTTCAGGTTCACGGCGAGCCACGGCAGGCCGTGCTCGACGGCCGACCGGTCTTCGGCGGGCAAGGCCGCGAGCATCTGGGCGGGGGACTTCGCGGCCCGCCCGACCCAGTCTGCGAGATACCGTTCTGTCGCTGCGATGTCCGAGGGCTCGGGCGTCCATGGCGTCAGCCCTGACGGTACCGTTGTGCTGCCCCCTCGGTCGCGAGTGATCGCGATGCTGAACATCCCGTGCCACGGCGACCCCGCCGGCACGATCGCGCCCTCATAGCCGTCGCCGCTCACGATTCTGAACACCGATGGCTCCCCAGGGGACCGCTGCGCCGAAGAACTTCCACCAGTCGACTCCGACGGCCGGAACACCGCCAGCGCCGTCAACACGACGAGAGAAAGAGCGAGCATTACAACACGACCAGGCCGGGCCGCGCCGCCGACCTGCGAACTGGACTTACTTCGCATCGGTGTTCCCCGGTTTCGGACTGCCGATGAATTCCTGGGTGACGCCGCTCAGCGTAATGGCGGGGTTGCGAATTCGGCGTAGGGACTCCGTTGCGGAGGAGAAACGGTAATTGCGCACGCCTCCGCAGCTCATGCTGCAGCCGAATCCAATATCCCAGTCGTGGAGCTCCGACCTTTCTAACTCCTGCCCCAGGCGATCGGAAGCAACCAGAAAATCCCGAGTTGGGGGCTGTGGAGTGGGACTTGAGCGGCGAAACAGACCGGCAGCAAAACGGAAGGGTGAGGTTAAGACTCGCAGCGCGCGTTGCCTACGCCACGGGTACGAAATCATCGGGTTGGGAAAGGACGGAATCGAAGCCGGAATCAGTTGTTCGACGGCTGTCTTCATTCGGTCCAGCATCGGTCCTCATTTCCTTTCTGGCTGCGCCCTATCGGGCTTGCATTCGCAGCCGCTCATCTCTCACGGGAAGGTTCCGGCGACACCGGAAAGCTGGGAACATCGGAGACTTTCAAGTTAAGCGCTGGGTTCGCGCCTCCCGTCACATGGATAGGCGTTCCATCGGCCTCGAACTGGGCGAGATACTCCGGATTGAGATAGGCATGGCTCTCCTCGTTGATCCACGCGAAGGCGCGGTAGTCTCCGGGCGGAACGTTTTTCACTTCGAAGCGTCCATCGTTAGTCGATCTCGCGGTCCTGAAGGCATCGGGCCGGTTTCGCAGGCGATCTGGAACAAGGACGATCAGCGCGCGGCTTTGCGATTGCATCTTCGCGTTGGAAACCTGACCGGTCACAGAGCCTGCATTGGCACTGAGAACGATGGTGAGCGGGCCGGGCGTCCTTCCGTTGAAGACCAGACCGTGTTCCAGAACATCGGTCCCATCGAAACGGGTCTCCTGGAGGTAATAGCCAGCGGGCAGACTGCCGACGCTGACCCGGTAAATGCCTGGTCGGAGGCGTTCGATCCGAAACGTTCCGTCCTCCTTGTAGAAACTCGAATCTCTTTTGATCCCCGATCCGTTTTCGGTAACTATCGCCCAGTTCGCAGCCTGTTCAGCTGTACGGTAGGTGATGCCCACGGCGGGCATGCTCTCGAGGTCAATAACCGATCCGTCGAGGATCAGGTTCAGGTGGATTGTCGGTGGACGAATGGGCAGAGTTCCCGCGCTCTCCTGACCTGTGACGACAACCCGGCCGGATAGAGTCCCCGCGGCCGCCAAGGTCACATTCACGTCGGTAAGGTCCGAGTCCTTCGCTCGGATTGCGGCGTACCCGAACGCGTTGCCCTGTACGTTCCCCTGCCCGTCTATGGCGCTTGTCGGAATTCCGCCGATGGTGTCGTGCGCGTGCGGCGGTTCCGAACCATCCGATCCCCCAGTGATGGCCAGCGTGTAGTTTCCCGGGGAGACGCCACGAATCTCAAACGCGCCGTCGGTTGTCGAGTAATCAATCTTCCCGCTATTCCCGCCTTCGCCGGGCGTGTTCGAAATCAATTCGCCGGATATCCACGTGGGGGGCTTTCCCGATCGGGAATCCAGGATGTGGCCGAGAATTCGGAACACGGGCTGGCGGGTCAGCCAAAAGTTTTCACCGCTCGTTTCGGATGCCGGCAGGACGTCGATGGCTGTCGCGCGGCTGGGGTCCTCTTCGCCAGGGTAATACGTCCGGGAGTACGGTTGACGTCCGTCCTTAGCGACTGTTTGGCCCGGCTGCGCGCCGGCTCGAAGGTAGTAACGGCCCGGCGCGATGTTGAAGAGCCGGTATTCGCCACGGTCGTCGGTTCGAGAGGTGGCGACCGTCGAAAATATCTTCCGGCCCTCTGCATCGTAGGTCCGGCTGACGAGTTGGACCTCGATCAGCGGTAGTGGGTTCCGGCCGCTGTCCGTGATCACGCCGCTGACTGCTCCGTTAGGAACCAGATCGACCGTCAGGTTGTAGTCCTTGTCCGCGGGGTACCCGCAATCTTCACCGGGGCGAAGACAGGGGGAGGTGGAAACGTAACCGGCTCGCGACACTCTGAGATAGGCATTCCCAATAGCGTGGGTAAAAAGAAATGCGCCCGCGCTGTCGGTTGTGGCGTGCCGCTGCGTTGGCGGGTCTTTAGAAGGATCGGCTGCTTCCTCTTCCAGATCCACCGCGGCTTCAGCGATCGGTTCGCCGGTTCCGGCGCGGCGAACGATTCCTGAAATCTTTCCTTCGGACTGGCGTGGCGGCTGCTGCTGCGCGTCAGCGGCGTGGAGCAGAAAAAATAGCGGCAAGGTTTTTAATAGGGAATGTTTCAGCGACGCGCGCATCACCGTACGTCTCCGGCAGGAATGAGCGTCACGTTGACGCTGTTCCGCGAGGACTCCTCGACATGGACCGGCGCGCCTTTCCCTTCGAACATCGCCAGGACATGAGGATCGTAGTACGCGTTCTCCTGCAGCGCTTCCCAGGCATAAATCGCATAGTCGCCCGGGGCGACATTGAGAAAGCTGAAACGGCCGTTGCCGTCGGTGGCTGCGACGGCAAAGAGATCGGCGCGTTCACGCAAGCGGGCGGGAACCAGAATCGCTTTTACACCGGCCAAAGGCTTGCGATCCGCTCCGTTGACGACACCGGCCACAAGACCGGCTCTGGGACTCAACGTCACTTCCATGCCGGCCGAGCCGCGCACGCGGACTGAAGCCGTGAGCGCATCGTTTCCGGCAAGCTTCGCTTCGCGGACGTACCAGCCTGACGGTAGCCCATCCACGGAGGCATGGTACTTGTCCCCGGCAACAACAGCGTCGAAATCGTCGAGATCGTGGCCGACGGGAATGAGAAAAGTTCCGTCGGACTCCGCGTCAAAGCTGCGACTGGGACCGACGTCCGGCCGCAGAACGATGGACAATCCCTCCATGGGTGGCAGCTCCGAAGCGTCCGTCTTGATCCGTCCCCGAATCGTTTGGTGTTCGGGCGGCTCCGCGGAAAGGTCCAGCACGTGGCCATCGACGTCGGCATCGTTGATCTTGACCGCGAAAACAGGAGTCACGTCCTGCCCGGTGTCGACTTCAATGGTGTAGGACCCGGGAAACAGATCCCAGATTTCAAGAACCCCGGTGTCATGATCGTAGCGGAGTGTGCGATTGCTCACCCAGTCGTACTGTTCTGGCGCGGCCCGAACCTTGATCCGGATGTTGGGATCGACGGGCGGCCGTCCCTCTTGGGAATCCGTGATGCGCGCGTGGAGCCGAAACGTCTGGAATCGCGGCAGCGTCCAGTTGACGGTTTGCGCTATACCCGGAGCAATGTCGACGGCCTCCGCCTCCGCGGGATCCGTGCCGCTGGGGTAAAAGATGAACGGTTTGCGCGCGGTGCCTCCTGCAGCGAGGTAGTAGCGCCCCGGAGGAATCCAGAAGATGCGGTACCGACCGCGATCGTCGGTGGCCACGCCAGCAACGACATCCATGTGACGCTGCCCTCCCTCGCCGTAGCTGTAACGCCACAGATAAACGGGGATTCCGGCGGCAGCCCCACTCCCCTCTTCCTGCACGTAACCGTCGATGCTTCCGCCAGGCGTCATGCGAATCACGATATCGCCGATCGTCTGGCCGGCAATCAGTTTGACCGGCATGACCGCAGGGATGTCTGGAGCGGATTGAAGCGTGTAACCATCGGCATCCACTGCGATCCAGTACGCGCCAGGCGGAACGTCTCTAATGAAAAAGCGTCCGTCGTCCCCAGCGGTGGCCGATAGCTTGGTATCGGAGGTGGATGAATTCCTGGACCATGCGCCATGTGCGGGCGCAGTGGACAGAAAGGACTTCCGTCCCTCCAAGTACAGCAACTTGAATTCTCCCAGGTATGAGGACCAGTCTTCGATGGAGGGAGGCAGGGACGCCGTCAGGGTTACGCGCGCATCGGCGACAGGTGAATCCGACCCCGCCCGCACCACAATGCCGGACACGGCAGATCTCGCCTCTGCAGTGGATTGAACATCCTTTCGGGATGCCGATTGCGGAAGCGGCTGCCGCTGCGGAGATGCAGGAGTGCCCTGAATCAACAGCAATACCGTCAGCAGCATCCTCATCATCCTTTCACTCCGCGCCGCGGATGTAGCAGTTCAGGAGCCCGCGCTGGAGAGCGTTGGCGCCCTCGCGAGTCACTTCGGTGCCGTCCAGGGAAAGCGACCCCAGATTCGCGAGGGGTGCCAACAGGAAGATCCCTCGGTCTGAAACCTTCGTGTTGGAAAGCGTCAGGGCCTCGAGTTGAGTCCATGCCGCGATTGTGGGGAGGCCGGCGTCGGTAATCCGTGTTCCGCTGGCGGAGAGGGATCGCAATTGCGAAAACACCCCAAGATTCGCGAGTCCGGCATCCGAGATCTTGGTGGCCGACAGGTCCAGGGATTCTAAACGGGTCAACGGCCGAAGACTCCACATGCCGGCATCGGTAATCCCTCCATTGCCCCTGAGATGGAGGTGCCGCAGGTCGGTCAGGCCCTGAAGGTGCTTGAGACCGTCGTCCGTGATTGAGGTATCGGTCAGATCAATCGCTTGCAGGTTTTTCATTCGAGCTACGGTCGCGAGCGTATTGTCGGTTACAGCCGGGCCGCTGAGGGACAGCGACCTTCGCTCCGATTCCGTCCACATACCGTCTATTGGGGTGACTGCCAGCTCTTCCTCAGTGACCCTGATCGTGAGCGTCTTCGACCACAACACGCGGGTCGGATAACAGCGCCTTCCACATTCTTTGGTCTCGCCGACTGCGATATCGATCTCGAACTCCAGATCGCTGCCCTTATAGGCATACCAGTCCTGGCGGTAATCGGGGTCGTCTGGATCCAGCGCGCCGGACCTGTAAGAACGGACATTGTTTGTCGAGATCACTGTCGCTATGGAGTTGCCGTTGTGCACCGGAAGACTTATTGCCTCAAAGTCTTCGCCGAATCGAACCACCGGTATTGGAACGACCGGCGCCTTGGGGTCGTCGGAAACCTGTCCCAATCTTTTTGTGAGACGCAAACGTGTCGGAAACAGAAATGTTTTCTGTTTTGGCGTTTCCGGCAGAATTTCCATCGGAAACCGCGGGGAAACAGCTTCGCCCTCCCAGAAACTTAGCGGCTCAGAAGTGCTAAGTGAGAGGGGATCTGGACGCTGTTCGCGGGGCATCTCGTACCGCGCTTCCGCGAGATAGTGTCCGGGCGGCAGCCTGTCGTCATAGTCAATGAGACGGAACGACGCACGCCACTCCGTCCGGAAGTTCTCGTTGATCGCCATAGCGCGCCGCCCGTCACCGTTGAGCACCAGTGTCCGCGGTCCGCTCTTCAGGGGATCGACCGCTCTGATCGTAACCGACTCGCCGGACACCGTATTGGTGAAGACCAGCGAAGAGGCTCCCTGTGTGTTGAGTGTATTGATCCTTAGATCAGGCTGCACCGGGGCGGAAGACCCACGGAGTTCTACAAAGATCCCCAGCGAATCGCGTTGCTCGATCGCGCGTGGTGCGCTCACGCGGAGCTGCAGGCCGGAATCGGGCGAGCCCCAGTCCGTCGTTTGTGCAGCGAGCGGGACGACGGGACTCTCCGCCCGAGTCTCGGGGCCGATCGCCAAGCCCAGAAGAACGAGCAAAGACGCCTGGACGAAGTAACGGTTTCCTTTCGAGTCAACTCGATGTTTTCTCATTCGCTATTTGATAGTCAGTGAAAAACCTGCGGTCGCGTAGTCCTGCCAAAGGGAGTTCCAAACGAATGAGGCCCCCGGATCCTTGAAATTCAGTTGATAGGTTCCGGTCAGCTGGTAGCTGCCAGGCTCCTTCAATGCAAACCATTTCCGAACGTCAACTTCCATGGTGAACGTTTGACCCGGCTTGAGCGTCCGGTTGCCCGAAAAACCGCCCATATGGCTTGAGTCGCCGGTATCCGGTACAGCCTCGAGTCCCGGTCCGTACGCGGTGAAACCGAATTGGTTGTCTCTGGATCCTCGGTTTTGGCCGCCGATTTTGAAGGTTGTTTCCGATTCGCCGACGTTCTTGATTTCAAGGGTTACCAACAGTGCCTCAATCTTTGAAAACGATTCCTTTCCCGGAATAAAGCGCACTGCGAGCTTGTAGCCGGGATGCACACGCAATTTTACGGATGTTCCGAAAAACTTTGCGTAGGCGCCGGCGGCTGCGGCTGTGAGGTCCGCAGGGGTTGAGATTGAAAGCACCTGGTCGTTTTTCGGAAGAGTATTGTCGGGGAGCATTGGAAACTCGGGATTCCATGAAAACGTCGTGCAGCAATCAGCCACGCACAATGCGACGTCCTCGAAAGGTCTGGTGAATGCGCCGACCTTTTGCAGCGACAACGAAAAGCGCTCGTTGTCGTTGCTCCAGGAACGGATTTCGCCCACGCGAACTTCCTTCCAATCGAACTTTTGAGTCAAATGAATCGTTTTGCCATCGAGCGTTTTTACAGCCGTGCCTTTGTCGCCAATGACGTAGAAACCGTCCTCGGTTGCGGCTGCACGCAGGCCGAGGCAGGGAAGAGCGAGGAAAACCAGCAGTAAGACGCGCATCGGATATTCCATTGGTCCTCCGTTCACAAATGTCGCGAAAGAATCGCTCGCCCCTGTTGGGCCGCAGAGCGTTGGTGGGGAATTGGACATGGAATCGGTTGTTTCGTTTCTCCAGGCCTTGAAAACATCAACGCTTCCGGGGCGTCGACGGTGAATACTTTTCCATCATTAACTCGTACTGTTTCTTGCGGAGTGCAACGATGACCTTCCGCACCTGATCGGTGTTGGCCTTTGGAGCGGAGAATCGATAGGTCTTTACTGCGGTGCATCCTTTGATGCATGTCACGACAAGGGGGCCTTTGTCGTCGCTCGGCATGCCTACTTCCTTTCCGGCTGCGTCAAATGCATTCGCTGTAATGTCCTCACCACGAATACCCTCCGCATCACCGTCGGTGTTTCCCGCTGGAACTAACACCTGCAGCAATCCGGAGTCCTCATCGACAATGACGGAGAGCTCTTTCGATGTTTCGCGTGTAGAAACGAGAAATGAACCACTTTGAACCGCCAAGATCACTCCGCACGTGGCTGTGAAGAGACCCGCACCCTTCATGAACATGTTCTTCATAACCTTTCTTCGGAGCCCCTGTCTGTCGCGTACTAAAGCGAATCTGAAGCCACGCAAAAGGCGGCCCCCACTCCGAGGTGTGCGTCAGTGCCGGAGCAGCCGGCGATGCGGTGATCCCGATTGCGTTCCAACGGCTGGCTGACGACAAGCAGTTTCCAGAACGCAAGGCAGCGCGAACGAGCCCAGCGTACGAAGACGACTATTCACCCGGCGCCCCACTCGATTCGCGCAGCCAGCGCTGAATGGCTGGCTGGATGGCCTTCAGAAAATCGTTTGCGGGATAGAGTTGATTCGCCTTGAGGGGCTTGGGGATAAAGGGTTGTGTCTGGACGAAAATCCGATCGCCGTTTGGCGCGTCCGATTTGAGCCAGATTACGACGTGCATGCCAATCCCCAGCAGGCGTGCTTCATAGGATCCGGATTTCAATTCGGTCATGCCGGCAAGTTTTGCGACGGCCGGCGCGATGTTATCCAGAAACGGTCCTTCTGTGTTGATGTTGCCAAACGACGATGCGCGTCCGGCATTGACTTGAACGGAGACTCCGGCGATTGGCACGCCCTTGCTAAGAACCGCGACGTAGAAGATATTGTTCGCGACCGCTTGATTGATCGTAGCGCCCTGGGCGACCAGGTTTGCGGCGAGCGTGTACGACGCAAGCGGTGGCGCCACTTCAAGCGACCCCGGGGAAATGTCCTTGCGTCCCCGCAGACCAAAGGTCTTGGCCGCGTCGAGAGCGACGTCTTTGGCATCCGAAGGCGGCATCGCAAAGCGCACGCCGGAAGCTTTGGGCGGCGGCGCGGTCTGAGAAGCGCTGCGATTCCATCCGGCGAGCAACGCAATCGCTCCAATCGTCACGACCGCGATCGCTTGCTGTCGCATCGTCATTATAGTTTTCATAGGAACTCCCTTTCTTTGGAACTCAAAGCAGGTTTGCCGGTGGTGCCTGTTCTCCAGGCAGATTTTCAACGTTCCCGGAGAAGGCGGAAGCCCACCTCGCCGTTGAACCGGTAGCCGGGCGCGCCTTCGTAGTTGCGGAACGACACGCGGGCGCGCGCCGCAAGGCTGTACCAGGAGCCGCCACGCAAAACCTTGTACGCGCCGCTCGCCGGACCTTGCGGATCCGTCGTTGAACCGCCGTTGTAATACTTCTCGTCGTAGCTGTCCTGCACCCATTCCCACACATTGCCGACCATGTCGTACAGGCCCCAGGCGTTCGGCTTCTTCCCCCCCACGGGATGCGTTTTGTTTCCAGCGTTGTCGTTGGACCACGCGATCTCACCGGGATTGCCGGGATGAGGCCCGGTCGTGCCGGCTCGCGCCGCATATTCCCACTCCGCTTCCGTGGGCAGCCGGTACTGATAGCCATCGTTTCTCGCGTTCAGCTTCTTGAGGAATTCCTGCACGTCGTTCCAGGTCACAGTCTCCACGGGCAGCGCGTCGCCTTTGAATTGGCTGGGATTCGTTCCCATCACCGCCTGCCATTGGGCCTGGGTTACCTCATACCTTCCGAGTTCGAAGTCCTTCGTGATTCGGACGGCGTGGGGCGGATTCTCCCGCGGTAGGCATTGGGCGTCTTCGGAAGAGCAGCCCATCTGGAACGTTCCGGCCGGGATTCTCACGAACTCGATTCCGCCCGCGCCTGAAACCACTGAAACAGCCAGTGTCGTTGTGAGATTCGTGGCCGGCCCCTGCGGTGTCACATTCAATCTCGGCTGGACGATAACCATGCCGCCGTTCATGACCGGCCCATCGAGTGGATGACGGTTGCCGGCGGCGTAGTTGGCATTCATCGTGTTGATCCTTCCCAGTAGGGCTGCGGCGGCGTCCGCGATCTGCTTGTTGATCCGGCCGCGCACACCGCCGAGGTCTCCACCTGGGGATTTCGCCAGACTGTCGTACGCCGCCTTCAGCCCGAAAAGGCCGGCTTCCTGATTGATGTTGCGATTCTGCGTCGGGCGTGGTGGAAAATTGAAGTTGGGCGCAGGCGACGCGGTCGCCGTTGCGGGTCCGTCGTCTGGGTGAGTCCGGACAAAAGCGATGGCCGCATTCAAATCCTGTAGCGCACCTTCGACTGCGCTGCTCGCCTCCGGGATGGATGGATCGCTTCCGCGGGCTCTTCGCGACTCTCTTTCGATAGCGGCTGCTGCATGCTGCAAGCCTTGACGCACACCCTGTAACGTTGGAGGCGTCACAATGGGACGCACGTCCGTGCTCCAGCTGGTCTCGCCTGAGAAGCACCTGCCGGGTTCGCAATGGAATCCTCGCGCGCCCTCCTGGTTGGTTACGGCGACGGTCGTTCCCGGAGGACCCGGAGGGCCGGGAGGTCCTTGGGGACCCACAGGGCCTTCAGGTCCTTGGGGCCCTACAGTGCTCACAGCAACTCCGGTCCTGTTGTCCAACAACGTGATGCGGTTCGCCGCTCCTGGATCTACCGGACCGGGCCTGAGCGTCGTTGGTGTTGCGAGGTACCCATGCGTTGCTCCATTCCGGTCCACGAACTCGCCGACAACCTGGCCAAGGTCGTTGATGCTCTGGGCGTTCGATGAGAAGACGTCATCCGGAAGATCGAGCGCCGTGAACCGCTCGCCGCTGCGACGGAATCCGCGAAAGGGCCCTTGCGGACCTCCGTCCTGACCGACGATATCGAGCATGCTGTTCAAACCGAGTGCGGCAGCGTAACCGTTTCCCGGCGGCTGGACCTTCGAATAGACACCGTTGCTTAACAGGAAGGCCGTTGCCGACGGCCCGTCGCCGCTGAGGCCGACGATGTCACCGGAATCGTTGATGCCCTGCGCGGAACCGGCGTGACTGTCTGGCACTTCGATCAGGCTGTAGTTTCCAGCGGTGAGCCGGAATCCGTGACGAAGGCGGTCACTGCCGAGATAGGTCCCGACGATCTGCCCGCGGCTGTTCAGGCCGTATCCAACGGTGTCCATGCTTTCCGGAACGTCGAATGACGAAAACGTACCGCCGCTGAGCAGGAATCCGTGATTCCCCGATTCACCGCCAGGTCCGTACCCTCCGACAATCTGCCCCAGGCTGTTGATGCCCCTCGCGACCGTCCATGGGCTTCCCGGAAAATCGATCGTCGAGAAGGAGCCGTTGGCATAGAGGAATCCATGGGTGCCGCCGGTATCGACGAAGCTTCCGACAATCCGGCCGAGCCCGTCGATGCCATGGGCCGTCGTGGACGAGGCCCCCGGCACATCGATCGATGCGAAGGTAAACGGACTCTGCATTTCAGTCTGGGCTGCAAGCTGGCGAGCATTCAGCACCCCGACGAAGATCGGGATACACGCCGCGGCCACGCCGATGCCGGCCAGCAGAGACTTCCGCACCAAACTCAGGTTCCAGGGTGTTCGATAATTCATGATTGCTTCAATGCGCTCCCGAAGATTTGAACTGGCCACTCCGGCTGCACAGATCAGGGGGGTCTTCAGATGCAGCTTGCATACAGAAAGAATCGCCTCCGCATATGTTTCCGGCTGGACCGACGCGTTCAGGACCCGCTCGTCACACGCGCGCTCCCGCTCTTCCACCAGCCGCTTGCCGATCCACCAGACGACCGGGTTGAACCAGAACACCGACTCGACCACCATGTGCAGCGCCGCCGCAAGATTGTCGCGGCGCTCCACATGCGCGGATTCGTGAAGAAGGATCGTCTCGATCTCGTCGGCCGATAACTGGGTCGTGATGTTCTCCGGCAATAGAAGGACCGGATGAAGAATTCCAAAGACGCTGGGTTCGATCGCCGCCGGAGAACTGAGCGCCGGGATCATGGCGGGGACGTCCAGTTCCAGAGGCGACGCGGCCCGCAGTCTCGCGCGGATTCTCAACCACTGTCGCAGCCACAACGTCACACTCACGGCCAGGCCCAGAAGCCACACGGCCAACCCGGCGAGCATGAGCCGGTCCGGCCACAGCGTGGAGTCGGAAGCGTCCGGCACGGCCGGTGTGGCCGGAGTCAGTGAAGGCAGAGGCTCGGCCATGCGCTTCAGAAGCCGCATCGGCTGTTCAGCGTCGATGTTTCGCGCGGTCCTTGCGGCCTGCGCGGAATCGGCAGGCTTCGTGGAAGCTGTAATCGGCGTCATCACCGTTTTGGGTGCGGGAGCGGGCTCCGCCACCAGCGGGCCCAAACGGTTCCCCAGAGCCACAAACAACGAAAAGGGCACCAGGAACTTAATGGAAGCCGCCAGCCAGATTCGATAGCGAATCGCCGCGTGGTTTTTCCGGAACCAGAGAGCCAGCAGCGCCGCAACGCCGGCGAAGACCGTCGACTGCCAGAGATGGTTCACCAGCTCTGTAAGAAGTACGGAGCTCACTTTTCACTTTTCCTTCTGGCGAGACTTCGGAGTGTTCGTTCGGCGTCCTTGATGTCGGCAAGCGTCAGCTTGCCGGTCTCGATGAGACGCGCAATCACCGGCCGGGCCTCCCCGCCAAACCATCCGACCGCGTCATCCACCATGCGTCCCTGCGCGTCCTCGCGCGTCATGGCGGCGTCGAAAATGTTCGCGTTGCTGATCCGCTTGACGCAACGCAGCGCGCCCTTTTTTTCGAGACGGTAGACGGTGGTCTGCACGGTCGTATAGGCCGGCCGCCCTTTTTCGGGAAATGCCTGCTGAATCTCCCGGACCGATGAAGCGCCGTTGTTCCACAGCGCTTCCATGATCTGTAATTCCAGAGGCGTCAATTTCGGATGAGCCATTCAAATCCTTCCTTGCTGTCTACGATCGACGTTCATTCTACTATATCAATAGTTGGTATCAAGGGGTTTTTAGCATGACGGCAGGATGATGGATTCTTGGCTGCGATCCAATCCTCCGAACCGGTTTTTCAGTGATTGAGTTCCAGGTTTCGGAGCGGCCGGCGAGCCGTCTTTCCGGGATAGGGCGGGATAGGGCCATTCGGCTCGACCGGGAAGGCGACCTCACCGGCACCGATGCCATCGTATCGGCCTCTTCCCGCTATTGGGCCGGTTCCTGAAGGGATTTGATGTAGTCGTCCAGCTCTTGGATGCTGCGAAACACTGACTTCAAGTCCACGGTTTTGACGATTTCCAGGACTTTGCCGACCTGCGGCTGCAAGTGCACCAGGAGGGTCCTGCCTCCGCCGGCCTTCACCCGTTTCTGGACTCGAAACAGCGCACTGATGCCGGCGCTGCTGATGAACTCCAGGCCGGCCAGGTCGAAGACCAGGATGCGCCCCTCCGCGGCGGGAAAGGACTGCAGCTTTTCATCGAAGTCGGGGGCCGTTTCGGCATCGAGCCGGCCATGCAGGGCAACCTTCCATCTGTCCGCGGAATCGTCGGCGATCTTGATGTTCAACATGGTTTGCCTTTCGGGAAGCACATTATACCTTCCGGTCTTTTTCGAGGAGGAGGATGTTCTCCGCGCCTTCGCGTCGGTAGGTCCGGCGGTCGGTCAACGCGCGGATCAGATGGACGCCGAGGCCTCCGGGCCGTCGTTCATCGATCGATAGGCTGAGATCGGGGGCCGGGAGATCCAGGGGATTGAAGGGGTCTCCGGAGTCGCGGATCTCCAACTGCGTGTTCCGAGGACCAATCCCGAGTTGAACCTCGATCTTCTCTTCCGGACGATCCGCGCCATAGGCATGGCGGATCACGTTCGAAAGCGCTTCCTCGGCGATCAAACGCATGTCGCCTGCCAGGTCCCGGTCCGCGGTGTGGCGGATCAGCAGGTCCTCGATCTCATCGAGCGCGGCGCCCAGCTCCGCCGCGCGGCTTTTCAGAATGAAGGTCTGGTTCACGCGTTGGATCTCCCGGGCGCGGCGGGGCCGTAGCGCACGGCCAGCAGCGTGATGTCGTCCGATTGCGGGGTGGAACCGGCGAAGTTCCGGACGGCCTCCAGCAGAAGTCCGATCGCCTCGCCGGGAGTGGGTGGGGAACCGAGGCGCAGCGTTTCAAGTACGCGATGCCCGGTGAACAGCCCGGCTTCTCCGTCCATCGCCTCGGTCACCCCGTCCGTGTAGAGGACGAGCGTGTTTCCCGGCGCCCAAACCCAACGTTCTTCCCCGTACTCCGCGTCTTCGATCAGGCCGAGAGGCGGTCCGCCCTCGGTATTCAGGAAGTCGGCGCCCGTGTCGGAAACGAGGACCGGCGGGTCATGTCCAGCCGTTCCGTAGCGGAGAACGCCGGAGTCGAGATCCAGCATCCCCGCGAACAGGGTGACGAAGATCGCGGCATCGTTCCGCTCGCACAGCCCGCGATTCACTTGTTGCAGCATCTGCTTCGGCCCGATTCCGGGATGAACGGACGCGCGGATCATGGTCATCGCCCGCGCCATGAACAATGCGGCGCCCACACCCTTTCCGGAGACATCGCCGACGAGGAACCACAACTGGCGGCCAAACAGGAAGTGATCGTAGAGATCGCCGCCAACGCGCCGCGCCGGCGCAAGCGAAGCCGCGAGTTGAAATGCCCCGGGAGAGCCCGCCTCGATGCGGTCCGGCGGAAGCATCTGCATCTGGATGGTGCGGGCGATTTTCAGTTCGCTTTCCTGGCGCTCCCTTTCCTTCGTCGTGATCTCCAGATTGCGGATGTATTCCCGGAGCGAATCGCGCATGTGATGGAAGGCCGCCGTCAGAGTGCCGACTTCGTCCCCGGATGCCACGGCGGGAAGCGGGGCTTCGAGATCTCCCGTGGCCATGCGCGCGGCGCCCGCGGAAAGGTCGCGCAAGGGCCGCGTGACGCGCCGCGACACCGCGGCCACAACGGCGCCCAGCGCGCCAAGCACCGCAACGAGGATGACGGCGTTCAAGCGCGCAAGACGCCGGGCGCCGGCCAGCAGGCGGTCCTCGGAATAGACCACGGCAATGAACCAGTCCGCCCCCCCGACCGGCCGGAAGACCGCGCGAACCCGCGTCCCAAGATAGGGGTCCTCGAAAGGTTCAAACGCCTCTTCCCGGCGGAGCATGCGGGCAACCACCGCCTCCGCGCGGGGATCGATCGCGGATTCGTTCTTCTGCAGCGCGGCGATCGTGGTCCGGAGCACGCCGGCCTCCGGATGAGCAAACACGTCCCCGCGGCTCGAGAGGACCATCGCGTATCCGAAGTCCCGAATGCTCTCCGACGCGATCAGTTCCGCGAGCCACTCGAGCGCGATGTCGGCGGTCACGACCCCTTCGAAGTTGTCCTTCCGCGCTTCCGTGAAGACCGGGACGGTGTACGTCGCCATCAACACGTTCCCGCCCCCTTCGTCGAAATAAGGCCGCGACCATCGCGGCGCCCGCGCACCGGCGGCGCTCGTATACCACTCCTTGTTCGGATAGTCGTAGGCGGCCGTGGCGAGGTCGGCGCGCGCAATCCCGGCGGGCGCCCGGTAAAAATACGGCGCATAGCGCCCCCGCTTGGCGGGATTGGCGGCGATCGTTGATCCGTAGACGCGCCGGTTACCTCCCACAAACGCGCGGACCACCTTTTCCAGCTCCGCGTTCGATGCGGAAGTATGGCCCAGCGTTGTCGCCAGCAGCCGGGCGCCCTCCTCCGCGGAGTTCAGCGCCTCCCTGACCTGGATCGCCTGGGATTCGGCGATCAGGACGGCCTGGCGTTCGGCATCGGCCACCGCCTGATTCCGCGCGATCCGGTAAGCGTAGAGGGAAGCGGACGAGAACAGCAGCGCGGTCGTTCCCGCGATCCAGAAGATCAGGCGCGATGTGACGCTTCGACGCATTGTTCCTTCCGAACGTTCATGCCGAAAACGCCCCTATCTTCCGGCTAATGCGCCGGAAATGCTGGATGCAGGGCGTTTTCAGGCTCGTCAATTGAAATGACGCCCCCAGAGTCTGCTGAAGCGGCCGCGGCCAGGTGCAGGAGGGCGCTCAGCCAGCCGCCGGGCACTGATGACATTGGGATGAACTTGTTGTAGTTCTTAAGTTCCAATTTGCCAGTGACCAACTGCGCCGTTGCTTCAAAATCCAGGTCTGCATGAAAGTCCGGAAAGAGTCTTGCCATACCGTCCACAACGAACTTGAAGCGATGGTGATCGGCCTTTCGGTCGCGCCAGTTTCGCAGGACGCTGAAAATATTGATGCCTGTCCGGTCGAGACGCCGTTCACTCCTGACTTGAGAGCCAAAGGTGCAGAGGGTCGGAATGTCGTATAGCCCGTAAGATTGGTAGCCCTCCAGGATCCGCAGCAGCGGTTCAGTCCATTGGGGCGGCAATAAGGAACTCTTGGCCGCGACTCCCAGGGCAAGAACGTCCCGAGCAGAGACCTTCTGATTGGATCTGTGCACAAGGAAGTCATCCGCGCCAGGAGTTCGTGAAAGTAGTTCCTCTTCCCCCATGAAAAGCCGCTCCCAGGAGCGGAAGCCTATTCCCGAAAAATCCTTCGGTCGCAGCACCCAGCGGAACTGTTCCACCTGGAGGCCGAACTCGATCTCTTCGTCGGCCTTTGCGCCGAAAAAACGTACTGTCGCAAGTCCTCCGTGGCGCTCAAACGCATGCGCCAGGCTGGAAGCGAGTGCGTCACGCAACAAAGCCAAGACATTGAGGAGCGTGGACTTGCCGGAGCCGTTAGGGCCCACGAGAGCGCAAACGCCCGATGGACTCCAGGAAACGTTGCGAAGCCCGCGATAGCCTCGAACTGAAAGAGTGAAGGGCGTCGCCTTCTTCCGGTTCATGGTTCCTCCCGATCAACAAGGGGGACGGTCCCCGGTAGTTTACAGACGACCAGCCAACTCGCCAAGAAAACCGACTCTGTAGAGGTTAATGATTCAGAAAGCCCCGATTTCTCAACGGCTATACTGAGTCGGTATGACAACCGACGAACTGCGCAGCCGCTTCCTTGAATTTTTTCGTGAAAAACAGCACGCCGTCATTCCGTCGGCGTCTGTTGTTCCCGAAAACGATCCGACGGTGTTGTTCACCACGGCCGGGATGCATCCGCTTGTGCCGTATCTGCTGGGTGAGAAGCATCCCGCGGGCACACGGCTGGCCAATGCGCAGAAGTGCGTCCGGACAGGGGATATCGATGAAGTCGGCGACAACCGTCACCTCACGTTCTTTGAGATGCTCGGCAACTGGTCGCTCGGGGATTACTTCAAGAAGGAATCCATTCCGTGGTCGTTCGAGTTCCTGACCAGCGCGCAGTGGTTGAACATCGATCCGGCTCGCATCTACGTCACCGTCTTTGAAGGCGATGCGGACGCGCCCTACGATGAGGAGTCGATGCGGCTCTGGCAAGACGTCTTTCGTACCCGAGGCATCGATGCGAAGGCCAACGAGCGGATCTTCGCTTATCCCAAGAGCAAGAACTGGTGGGGACCTGCCGGCGTCACCGGGCCGTGCGGCCCCGACACCGAAATCTTTTACGACACTGGCGCGACACACGACCCGGCTTTCGGCGCGGCGTGTCACCCCAATTGCGATTGCGGGCGGTTCGTGGAGATCTGGAACAACGTCTTCATGGAATTCAACAAGACCGCGTCCGGCCGGTACGAGCCGCTGGCGCAGCGTAACGTCGACACGGGCATGGGCCTTGAGCGAACGCTGGTGGCGCTCGGTGGAATGCAGACGGTATTTCAAATCGACACCTTCCAGGCTCTCCTCTCGACGATCGGTGCGCTCTCGACCAAGACCTACGGCAGCGATCCGGAGGACGACCGGGCCATGCGGGTCATCGCCGATCACGCACGCACGGCCACATTCATCCTGGGAGACCCGCTCGCGGTGACGCCATCGAACGTCGATCAGGGATACATCCTGCGCCGCCTGATTCGACGCACGGTTCGGTACGGACGGCAGCTGGGAATTGCCGGCGCCTTTACCGCGAAGATTGCGGAGGAAGTGGTGAGACTGTTCGGCGGCGCCTACCCGGAGCTTCAAAAGAATGCCGATCGGATCAAGACCGAACTCAACGCTGAAGAGGACAAGTTTTCGCGCACGCTTCAGAACGGTTTGCGCGAAGTGGAACGCGTCCGGCGGGATCTCGGCGATGGTCTGGAGATCTCCGGCGAGACGGCCTTCTACCTTTATGAGTCGTTCGGCTTCCCGCGAGAGCTGACCGAGGAAGTTCTTGGCAGGAAAGTGAACGGCGCTTCGTGGGATGCCGCCATGAAAACCCATCAGGATCGCTCGCGACAAGGCGCCGAGAAGAAATTCAAAGGCGGGCTTGCCGATCAATCGTGGACATCGACGCGCTACCACACCGCCACGCACCTGCTGCACAAGGCTCTTCGCGATGTGTTGGGAACGTCGGTCGAGCAGCGCGGATCGAACATCACCACGGATCGCATGCGGTTTGATTTTTCTCATCCGCAGAAGGTGACGCCCGAGGAACTGCGGAAAGTCGAAAACGTCGTCAATGAGGCGATCGCTCGGGACCTTCCGGTGCACTACGAGGAGATGACGGTCGATGAAGCCAAGGCGCGCGGCGCCATCGGACTCTTCGAGGAGCGTTACGGAGAGAAGATCAAGGTCTACGTCGTCGGCGATTTCTCTTCGGAAATCTGTGGCGGTCCGCACGTTGCGCACACTGCACAGATCGGCCGCTTCAAGATCGCGAAGGAAGAGGCCAGTTCAGCCGGCATCCGTCGTATAAAAGCTGTTCTTGAAAACGTCGGGCCTGACGGCGCGCCCGCAGCCCCGGAGTCCGAACCGGCCGGGATGCGTTAGTTGCTCGTATCGTTTCAAAACGATTTCGGCCGAATCGACTCCGCTGGAATCGCGTCCAACCGCAATCGGCGCTACGCTGACCCGGTCATCGATAACCTTTCCCTCTGAGGCTTCTCCACAGTTTTCGCATCTCGAGGCCGACGGAACATTTAAGGTTCTCAATCTGATTCCTGGCGAGTAGGTCTTCTCGATCGACTGGCTGTCGGATCAGTAAGCCTGTCCGCCTTGCCGGCCCCCATAGTTAGTTAGTCCGGCCGCTTGCCAAACGCCGGTGACCCCTTTATTCACATCCGTATGCCAAATGTACTCACGGTACGATTGCCGGGTTCGCTACTGGCAAAGGTCGACAAGAAGGCCGCCTCCTTGGGGCGGAGAAGGGCGGAGCGTGTGCGGCACTTGCTTGAGGAAGACGTTCGCGCCGCCAGCCCGAAGCCCAGGCGATTTGTTTCAATGATGCTTAAGGGCAAGTACACCTTGGGCAGCCGCAGCGACCACAAGGCCGGTCGGCTGGCCTTGGCTCGGCGCGCTAACGAGCGCCCGCGAGTGCAAGCCCGACAGGGCGCACCTAGAAAGTCATGAAAAAGATCGCTGATGCGGGGCCGCTCATCGGCTTCCTGGATCGGCGCGATGCGCACCATGAATTGGCATCCGCGGTGTTCGAACGCGAATCGCCCCCCTTTCATACATCGGAACCCGTGTTGGCCGAGGTGGCTGCGGTGCTCTGAACCGCAGAGGATGTATTGCGCATGGCCGAAGTCGGCGACCTCATGGTGTCGCTCGACTTGGAGAAGGAGGGTTCCGCCGTCCGGAAGCTGATTCTCAAATACAAGGACCAGCCTATGGATCTTGGAGATGCCTGCTGCGTGCGGCTGGCTGAACTGCTTCCCGGAAGCGTGGTCTACACGGTCGACGAGGCCGATTTCATGGTCTATCGAAAGAACGGGCGTCAGCCGGTCCCGTGCGTCTTCCCTCCCGCATCCTGATAAATCAAACCTTCAAGCCCACCGCGCGCATCAATTCGAGCGCATTGCTCTTCTGAACGACTCCGGGGTGCAAGACGTAGTCGAACGTCATGCGTCCATTCAGGAGTTGATCCTGGAAGTGTACGTTCTTCGCCTGGGGCTGCAGCGACTCGGCGACGCGGGTGAGCGCCAGGTCGTGCGTCGTTACCAGGCCAATGGCCCCGCGTTCCATCAAGCCCCGAACGACAGCCTCTGCGCCAATGGCGCGATCGTGCGAATTGGTGCCGTGAAGGATTTCGTCGAGCAGAAAGAGCACTGGCAACTCACCCTCCGTCAATTTCATCGTGTCATGCAGCCGTTGAATCTCGGCATAGAAGCGGGAGACGCCGGCCTGCAGCGAGTCCTGAACTCGCAGCGTGGCGCCGATGGCGACCACGCTCAGCTTCATCCTTTTGGCGCGAACGGGCCCGCCGGCAAGAGCGAGAACCGTGTTGATACCGACGGTCCTCAACAGCGTGCTCTTTCCAGACATGTTCGATCCACTGACCAGCAGCAGTTGAAGTTCGCCTCCGATCTCCAGCGAGTTTGGAACGCACGTCCTTTCCGGGATCAGAGGATGGCGCATCTCCTCGCCTTCGATGACCGGCCCGGCGTCAACGATTTCCGGAAACGGATCGTGGGGATGCTCGTATGCATAGCCTGCAAGAGCACAGAGCGCTTCAAACTCTCCAAAGTGTTCGAGCCAGCTTTTGATTTCCGGGCCATGGCGCAAGCGCCAGGCCTCGATGGCGTAGGCGAACTGCGTGCCCCACATCAGCGTTGCCGCGATCGGCGCGAAGAACTCGTTTCGACGCTGGTGGAGATAGCCGACGAGTTTCATGAAGTAGGCGATGTTTTCGGAGGGTTTCAGGCCTCTGTTCGCAAGGTTGGCCTGCAGCTCGCGAAGACGCGCGGACGTGTAGGATTCCCGCTCCATGCGTTTCAAGGCGAGCCCGAGGATGTTCAACTCCTTCGCGGGCTCACTGACCTGGTCGATGACCTCTTTGACTCGCGTTCGACAAGAGAGTCCGACGAGCGCCTCAACGAAGAGGACCGTGACGGGCGCGATCCTCAGATCGGTCAGGTAGCCGTAGATCGCCGAGAGCAGGAGGATTCCAACAAGACCGGCTAGCGCGACGCGGATGGCGTTCGAGTGGAGACTCGACCGGGCGTTAGCCCACGCGACCATGAATTCAGGATGAACTTCCGATCGAACCTCGTCGCCGATCAGGCCGAAATCTTCTCTAAGATCGAGACGGTTGCGGAGTTCTTCAACCGCGGCCTGCCGCTTCAGGATCTCGTCACGCGATGCGGGATGGCACAGCCATCGCGCCAGGGTCTCCTCGCCGGACTTCGTCCGCATCGTGCAGAGCAATTCGAATAACGATGCTTTACCAAGAATGTCGAGGTCTGTCGCGTAAAGATGACCTTCTTTCAGAAACTGGCTGCCGGAGTTTCCCTTGCCCGGCCATCGATCTTCCAGCCGATCGAGACCCCGCTCGTAAAACGCCACGGCGCCTTTCGCTCGCCGCCATTGCCGATGAAGGCGCTCGTGATAGAGCACGAGAACGACAAACAGCACGACAGGCAGGAGGGTAATCGCTCCCGGGAAGAGATGGATCGTGAACGCCTGCCAGATGCAGAAGATCACCAACCCCACCGAGCCGAGCCGGGCATAACCCACCTTGCCGATCCTCGCCCAACATTCATCGCGCAGCTTTTTGCGGTCACGGAGTCGATTCTGATATTCGTCCAGCGGCGTCATAGGGCAGTAGTATGACCGATCCTTCTCCGACGGCGGGCCCGTTCAAGTCCCGCTTGGCCGCCGCCGATGGACGCTATCGAACGGTGAATCGTGCAGGTGGGACGACCGCTCGCGCTGTCGCGAGAAGCGGAGTGGACAAAAGAAGAAGCAGCAGCCGTAGTGAAGCACGCATATTGTGCGTCGGTAGACGGCCCGGGCTGAAGAACGTAAGCGGAATCGCTGGCTACTTCACGAAGTGCTGACTCGATTTCTCGTTCTCTCCGCACACGAACTCGATCAACTCGTCGTCCGGCATCAAACGTTGGCGGATCGGTTTCGCCGTCCACGCGCGCGTGTACGCTTTGGGATCGTCGACAGTGACTTCGATCTCCAGGCTTCCGTAGTTCAAGCGACGGAACCGTTCGGTGACTTTTGCTTCCTCCGTCAGCGGTGCGCCGTTGACGTCGAGCCAGCCGTCATCCCGGAACCCGCTGGATTCGACAACGAGGGTGTCTCCGTCCCACTTACCAACGGAGTAGCCGTACCACCACGGTTGCGCGTTCTTTGCCGGAAGAGGGCGTCCATCGAGAAAAATCTGACGCACGCCGCTGTTCGCTTCATAGAGGATGACGATCAGGGATCGTGTCTGAATCATCTTTCGCGGTTGGGGATGGTTGTGGAGTTGCGTGATGCCGATCGGCAGACAGTGGGCATCGGGATTGTCCATGCTGTTGGCGGCGACGCGGTCCGCGCGCAGCTGAGCGGCCCAGGGACGAAGCGGAAGATCGCCCTCAAGACCTGCGCCGATGTTCCAGAACTGGCTCGTGCGCTGGAGCGGCGGGACGTCGCCGCCCACAATCGCCTGGCCGGTTCCGCCGCGCACGGTTTCCCAGACACCCGAAAAATCGGGCTTTCCTTCGGCGGTCCGCGGCGTCGCCGCGTCCATGGTGACGCGTCCGTCCTTCCCGCGCGGTGCAGTGGCGTCGCGAGACAGCGGCCATTGCGCCAAAGCGACCGAGGCCACGGCGGTGCTCAGAAGAAGGGAGAAGGCTGACTTTCGCATGGCGCGAGACTATCTCGCCCGCGGCCCTTCATTCAACCGCTACAGGGCCTTTGGCTTCGGTGCGGACTCCGCCCCGGGCGGTTCGGTGAACGATTCTACGGGAATGCGTTCATAACTCACATCGACGATCGTGAGCGTCTCGGTCCCTCCGGGCGCGTGAAGGACCACAGAGTCGCCTGCCTCCGACTTCATCAACGCGCGCGCCAGCGGCGACACCCAGCTGATATGGTTGCGATTGAGATCGACTTCGTCGACACCCACGATGCTCACGACTCGTTCAGCGCCAGCGGCGTTGGCATAGCGGACAGTCGCTCCGAAGAAGACCATCTCCGCCGCCCGCCCGCTTCGGCGAGCCTGCGGGTCCACCACTTCTGCGGCATCGATTCGTTTTGTCAGAAAGCGAATTCGCTTATCGATCTGACGCAGCCGCCGCTTGCCGTACTGATAGTCGGCGTTTTCGCTGCGATCGCCGTTGCTGGCCGCCCAGGCCACAACCTGTGTCACGGCCCGGCGCTCTCGAGTGAGCAAAAAATGGAGCTCGTCTTTGAGCCGCTTCAAGCCATCCGGGGTGATGTAGTTTTTGACTGGAGCGGACGGCGCAGTCCCACCCTCGGCGGTGCGGCCGTGCTCATGGCTGTCGTCGGCCGGCCTCCTCGTGAATCCCTTTCTCATACGGATTCCGATTCAATCACAACTGCCTGCCAAAGCGGTGAGTGGGAGGGGTTGAATCCGGAGTGAAGTCAGATCGAAACCGGAAAGTCTGTGCACAGTGACGAAGTTGCCTGGGGCGCTTCCGGTTCGTTTCGGAGAAAGAACGTCAGGGCTCCGTTTTCGGCGCAGAACCAAACCTCCTGGGCGCCTGCTTCAAAATAGAGTTTCTTCTTTTCCCGCATTTCCGATCCAGTATTGGCGGGCGACAGAACTTCGACGCAGATTTCCGGCGCGATTTCAAACACTATTTGTCCTTTGACCCGGGCAAAGCGCGCCTCCGAATACCAGCCGACGTCTGCAGCCCTGACGCCGTCGATCGTGGAAACAGGGCATTCCGGCAGAGCGTATCCGCCAAGCCTGACGCGAAGGAGGAAAACGATTTCTCCCTGCTGGGCGCTATGGCCACCAGAAGCGGGAGGCACCAGGAGAATATTTCCATGAGCATTGGTTTCAACCCTTCCACGCCATGGGGAAAGTTCCGGGTCTGCGCAGACAACCTCCCACCGTCGCCGATTGAAGGCGATTTGCTCCTCGCGAGGCGGGAGTTCAATGATTAACTGCATGGGCAGAATCATCCACCGGGAGTCGAATGGGAGACAACTGGAATTTTCCTTCTGCGGATGGATTCCGAAGCTTCATGGCTCCGGCTGGACGTAGAGGCACGCTCCCACGCCGGTTGAAAAGGATCCGCTTTCGACGAAGCCGATGACCTCCCGTTCGACGATCGTGCGAATCGTCTCATCGATCAACTCAAGGAGCAACGTGGCGAACGACAGAAGCGCGCTGGGCCAACGCGTGGAGAAGGTTGTGGATTCACAGGGGGGCGATGGGACAGCGCTTTGCGGGGGACGCGCACGTTCCTGGAGGCCAGTTGCGAGTTTTCAGTTTCTACTTCTTCGCGGCCATCAGCTTTTGGAGCAGAGCCGCAGCGGTGTCATGGGGGACGCTGGCGCTGCCGTCGAAGCCGAGGCCGGGGACTTTGCCCGAGGCGGCGTCGAGGGCGGAGCGGCCATTGCGGTCCTTGGCGAAAAGGTCGGCTCCATTGTTGGCGAGGAACTGAATGACTTCGTCGTAACCCTGAAGCGCTGCTCCGTAGAGAGCAGTGCGCCCGTTGTTGTCGGTCGCATTGACGTCGATTCCGGCCTTGATGCAGATCTTGATCGCTTCAATGATGTCGGCCTGCGTCTTGCGCCGTCCGGTCGTGTCTTCTTCTTTCGTGCCGATGCCTGCGGCCGCCATCAGCGGATTGATGTTGCTGTTGTTCTTCGTCTGTTTGGCGTCCGCGCCGTGCTCCACGAGAATTTGCATCACGACGTAATCGGCGGCCTTCGCCGCGCGCAACAGCGGCGTGGTCCCGGCGCCCAGCATCGTGTCGTCACCGCGATCGAGTTTCGTGCGGAAGGGAATCTGGCGGGACAGCGCCGCGTTCACATCCGCGCCTTTGGCGAGAGCGAGATGGATCACATCGAGGCTTGTCAGGACGTTGTCGGTCTCCTTCGGTGACGGACGATTGGATTGCGGCATTGTGTGGCAATCCACGGCGGCGTACAGCGCCGCCTCCCCGCTTTTGTGCTTCAGGTTTGGGTTCGCGCCTTTCTCAAGCAGCGCAGCTGCCGCATCGTACTGACAATTGAGGAGCGCGAAGAGCAATGGCGTGTAGCCATCCTGGTCCTGCGCGTTGAGGTCTGCGCCGGCTTCGGCGAGGATCGGAATGCATCCGACGCAGCTGTCGCGTCCGGCAAAGAACAACGGAGTCAGGCCGCCAATCGGAAGCCACTTGTCGCGGGGTTCCGCGGTCTGCTGGCGTTCCCACCGCACCTCATTCGAACGCATATTGACGTTCGCGCCGTGCGCAATCAGTTCCTTCACCATGGCGGGATGATTCTCGGAGACGGCCCACATGAGCGCCGTCTGTCCGTGCCAGTCTTCCTTCTGGTCGACCTTCGCGCCGGCGTCGAGCAGGACGCGCGCCGCTTCCACGCTGCCGGTTCGCGCGGCGGTCATCAGGACTGTTTCTCCTTCGGTTCCCGTTTCGTTCGCGCTGGCGCCCGCTTTGAGCAATCTTCCGATCATCCGGGGGCTTCCGTTCTGCGCCGCGAGGTAAAGCGGCGTGATGCCGTAGCGCGTCGCTTTCTTTGCGTCGGCGCCGGCCTGAAGCAGACGATCTGCGAGTTCGAGGTCGTCGGCGCGAACCGCCCAGTGCAGGGCGGTGGTCCCGTCGATTTCGGCGGCGTTGACGTCGGCTTTCTGTTCAAGCAACCGGAGGACCGCGGCGCGGTCGCCCGCCTTGGCCGCTTCGGCCAGCTTGGCGTCAGGACCGACCGCAAACGCGAGAGGGGTTATCCCTAGAAACAATGCGAGCGTCAGCGTTCTTAGGGAGCGCGCATTTCTTGAAGATCGTGGGCGGTCATAGACCGCCCCTACAGGAGTGGGCATCGGGTTCCCGACCTTCACAGCGCGTCCATCTTTCCGGTGCTGTCTCCCAACTTGTCCATGGGGACGCCGACCTTGTCGAGCAGCGTCAGGAGCAGGTTCGTCATCGGGGTGTGATCGGGATACTTCAGGTGGCGCCCGCCTTTGAGCGTGCCCGCTCCTCCGCCGACGGTGACGAGCGGCAGGGGAAAATGGTTATGCGCGTTGCTGTTCGACATGTTGCTGCCGTAAAGGATGATGGAGTTGTCGAGCAGGTTCGAATCGCCTTCGGGCGTGGACCGCAGCTTCTCGAGGAACTGCGCGAACAGCGAGACGTGGTACGTCTGAATCTTCGCGTTCTTCTCGATCTTGGCGGCCTGGTTCGAATGGTGCGAGATCGCGTGATGACCGTCCTGAACGCCCACCTGCGGATACGTGCGATTGCTGATTTCGCGCGCGACCATGAACGTCGACACGCGTGTGATGTTCGCGCGGTAGGCGAGAACCAGCAGGTCGTACATCAGCTTCACATGATCTTCGTAGGCGTACGGAATGCCCGCCGGAGCTTCCGGCAGGACGAGGTCCGCGGTCTGCTCACTGCCGGCGCGCTGGACGCGGCGCTCGATTTCCCGGACGCTTTCGAGATAGTCGCTGACGGTGGCGCGGTCGCGCGATCCGAGTTTGCTCTGGAGTTCCTTCGATTGGGAGACCAGCGTGTCGAGGATGCTCAGATCCTGCTCGTTGCGTGCAGCGCGGGCGGAGGCGCTGCCTCCTGCTCCGAACATTCGTTCGAAGACCTTGCGGGGATTGATCTCCATCGGCTGCGGCGTAGTCGCTGTTCTCCAGGAAACCGTGTTCATGTAGATGCAGCCGTAGTCGCGGTCGCAGGAGCCGATGAGGCCGGAGTGGTCTTCGGTGCCGAGTTCGATCGACGGGAGAAACGTGTCCTGCCCGATTTTAGCGGCGGCGAGCTGGTCGGCGGTGACGCCCGCGAAGGCATCCGCCCCCTGCGTCGGTTTCGGCCGGACGCCGCTGAGCCACGTCGTCGGGCTCAGGGAGTGGACGGCTGTCGTATCGGCCGCGGCGTGTCCGAGGCCGCTGATGATGTTCAGGCGATTCCGGAACGGTTCGAGCGACTGAAGGATCGGCATGAACTCGAAGCCCTCGCCCTGCGTCTTCGGCGTCCAGCGGTCCATGATCGCCCCATGCGGCAGGTACACGAAGCCGAGCCTCGGCTTGATCTTCGCCGCCGTCCTGCTCTGCGCCATGATGGCCGGAATCATGGAGTCGAGCAACGGGAGCGCGAGCGTCGCGCCGGCGCCGCGCAGGAACGTGCGGCGCGAAAGATGCTTTTTCGTAATGAACATGTCTGCCTTCTCCTTATTCCTGGGACGCGCGGGCTTCCGCGGGAACGGCCTTCATCTGAAACGGCGCGCTCTTGACGATGTTGAGAATCAGCGAAGAAAACTTGTAATTGCCGGACGCGGAATCGCGAACGATGCTGCGCACCGTCGGCTGGTCGTAGTATTCGAGGCCGCGGCCCAGGGCGTAAGTCATCAGCTTCGAGGTCATGGTGCGGACGAATTGATCGGGCTGCTCCATGACCGCCTTTCGTAACGTTACTGCGTTGTTCACAGCCTTGCCGTTGGCCAGGACTCCGGAAGCGTCTATCGGTCCGGAGGCGTCCTTGACCCGCCATTCGCCGGTGGCGTCGAAGTTCTCGAGGGAGAATCCGAGCGGGTCCATCACCGCATGGCACGACGCACACGCAGGGTTCTTCCGGTGTTCTTCGATCAATTCCCGAACGGATCGGGGCTTCGAGATTTCGTCATTTTCCTTGAGCGGCGGAACGTTCGGCGGCGGCGGGGGCGGCGGCGTGCCGAGGATGTTTTCGAGAATCCATTTGCCGCGGAGTACGGGTGACGTCCGGTTCGGATAGGACGTTACGACAAGGACGCTGCCCTGGCCGAGCAGTCCGCGCCGGTTTTCGTCCGTGAGGGTCACGCGTCGGAAGTGACTGCCGTAGACGCCGGGAATGCCGTAGTGACGCGCGAGCCGCTCGTTCACGAACGTATAGTCGGCGTTGAGCAGGTCCAGCGCGGACCGGTCTTCCCGGACGATGCTCTGGAAGAACAGTTCGGTTTCCGTCCGGAACGCGCGGCGTAACGCGTCGTCGAAATTCGGGAAGGTCTTGCCGTCCGGCCGTGCGCTTTGAAGGTTGCGGAGGAAGAGCCATTGGCCGGCGAAGTTGTCCACGATCGCCAGGGCTTTGGGATCGGCGAGCATGCGGCGAACCTGCGTTTCGAGAATCCTGGAATCCTTGAGCTTGCCCTGCTCCGCCAGCCTCAGGAGTTCCTCGTCCGGAACGCTGCTCCAGAGAAAGAAGGAAAGCCTTGAAGCGAGTTCGATATCGCTGACCCGGGAGACCTGCCCAGGGCGCGCATCGGCGGGATCGGGCTCCGTCCGGAACAGAAATTTGGGCGAGGTCAGCATCCACTCGAGGGCGGACTGAACGCCGGCTTCGAAATTCCGCGTCGCACCGCGTTTGAAAAAGCGCAGCAGCGTGTCGACATCGTCGGCCGTCGGTTGCTGGCGGTAGGCTCGCCGCGCAAGCGTCGTGACGATCTCGCGAGCACAATCGAGTTCGGGGCCGGCCTTCGCGTTCGGGCAGGAGAAAATGCGTTTGCGGCTTGGCGTCTGTCCCGATCCGGTGGCTTTGAACGGTCCGGAGACGTTCACGTGATCCACACGCGGAATGCCATTCATGTTCTGCAGGTCGTGATCGCGCGTGTGCGGCTGAAGCGGCTCGTCGGACTTCGAAGAGTTCTTTCGCAGGAACGTGACGCCGATCGAGTGGGGGCCGGCCTTCACGGGGGTGCGGACCTTCGTGCGTTCGTCGATGGCTTCGGCGGCGGTCGCGAAGTTCGCGTCGGACAGGCGATTGTCCTCAGGTCCACCGATGCCCGTCATGAAGATGCGTTCGCCGTCGACGGTGACTTCGAGCTGGTGCGGCCATTCGAGTCCGGTCATGTAGCCGAGAACGTTCCGCAGCAGGACGACGTTGATGTCGTACTCCGCGTCAAGCGGGAAGTTGTGGTGGATCAGGATGCCGCCGCGCGTTCCGAGCGGCAGCCCTTCGATGTGGTCTTCCTGCGCCAGGTCGGGCGGATTGCGGTAAACCTGCGTGACGGGAATTGTGGCTGGATCGCCCACCGCGAGCGCGCTGATTTTGCGCGCGGCGACGAGATACTGCTCAAGCAGTGACGGCGAGACGCGCAAGGCATCGGCGATGTTGTCGAAGCCGTCGCTTTCGTCGTCGGCGGGCAGGAGTTCGCTGACGTCGATCTTCAGGTCCAGGACGTCGCGGACCGCGTTGCCATATTCGGTGCGATTCAGGCGGTGCAGGGATGCCCGTCCCGGATGGACGGAGGCGGCGCCGTCGAGCGCGGCTTCGAGCGCATCCACGAAGGCGTTCTTGGTCTTTTCATCCGGTCGTGGACGGCCCTGCGGAGGCATCATTCCGCCGCGCAGTTTCTTCGCGACTTTTTCCCAGGTTTCGGCATCCGCGTCAAGGTGAGCGAAATCCAGCTTTTCGAGGGAAAGGCCCCCGGTCTTGCCCCGGTCGTTGTGGCAACTGACGCAGTACTGGTCGACGAGTGCGCGGTCGGGCGACGGCGCGGGGGCTGCGGTCGAACGGCCGCCGAGTGCTGCAATCGATGCAGCGGCGATCAGGGCCAGCGCCCAGACCGTCGTGCGGGCGGCCAGGCTGGTTCGGATACGGTGCAAGAGTTGCCTCCGACAAAAGACGTTTTGTCTCTATCTAAGGATGGGGTCCGTTTTGCGGAAACCCTTTAAATAACTGGTGGTTACTCTATCGAAGGAGTGGAAGAGGGTCAAGGCGCCGGGTGCTGTGCTGGATCTTCAGCAGAATCCACCAAAAGGATTTGATTTTTGACACGGCCCATGAGAAAAGGCCCGCTAGTCCATTTGGCGGTTCCCATGGAGAACAGGGACCTTTAGGGCAACGAAACGCGAGGCGACGAGCGGCTGCGAGTGCGAGCCCGATAGGGCGAAGCCAGAAATTGACGAGCGGCTGCGAGTGCGAGCCCGATAGGGCGAAGCCAGAAATTGAC
>JADMIO010841998.1_pt1 | contig 36922 bp, 34 predicted proteins | sample 8958161 | NCBI WGS metagenome assembly JADMIO01 (sample SAMN16585339, study PRJNA669376) | soil metagenome | isolation source: Crop rotation soil | place: USA: Cullars Rotation, Alabama | collected 2011
CTTTCCCCTGCTGGCGGCCGGCGGCGACCTGCGCGCGATCCAGGAGCTGCTCGGCCACGCCTCGCTGTCGACCACCCAGATCTACACCGCGGTCGACAGCGACCGCCTGCTCGAAGTCTATCGCAGCGCCCACCCCCGCGCCTGACCGCGCTTCGATGACCGCGGCATGACGCGGGCCGCGCAGCCCCCTTGCGGCCCAGCGCGAGTTCGGCTCATCGTGCTCGCAATCTGGGGATCAGGGGGCAGCCATGGCCGGGCCACACGAAAATCTCGAACATGCCGAGCATGCGCAGCATGCCGCTCACACCGACAACAAGAAGATCGCGCTGATCATCTCGGTGCTGGCGCTGTTCCTCGCCTTCTCCGAGACCTTCGGCAAAAGCGCGCAAACCTCCGCGCTGAACTTCCAGATCGAGGCCTCGAACCTGTGGAACTTCTTCCAGGCCAAGAACATCCGGCGCACCGCGCTGATCGTGGCAACCGAGGCCGCCAAGGTCGAGCAGGGCTTCGCGACCGACGAAGGGCGCAAGGCCGCGCTCGCCAAGCAGATCGAGGAGTGGACCAAGACCGCGGCGCGCTACCGCTCCGAGCCCGAGGCCGGCAACGGCAAGGGCGAAGGCACCGTCGAGCTGTCGCGCCGCGCCCTGGAAATGGAACACAATCGCGACCACCAGCTGAACAAGTACCACAATTTCGAGTTCGCCTCGGCGGCGTTCCAGATCGGCATCGTGCTGGCGTCGGCCGCGGTGATCACCAGCATGATGTCGCTCGCCTATGCCGCGATCGGCGTCGGCCTGGTCGGCATCGTGCTGACCGGGACCGGGCTGTTGATGCCTGAGTTGCTGCACGACATCCTGCACTGGCTGGAGCAGTTGTTCACATCGGGCGGCGGCGGGCACCACTAATTCCGGCAGCACATGGCCGGATTGCTGCAATCGGTCCGGAAAATATCCTACGCTGCCGGCCACAGATCGTTGCGAAAGGCAGTGCGTGACCCGGATCGTCCGCTTGGTTCCGTTTCTGCTGTTCAGGCTGGGGCTGTTTCCAACCTGGCGGCTGATCCCCCGGCGCTTGCGCAAGCAGATCGTCGAGCGGATTGCACCGCCGCCGCCGCGTCACCGGCGACGCCTGCCGCGCCCGGTCGGTCCGTTGATCCTGGTCGGCCTGCTGCGCAGCAGCACCGGCTTCGGCTGGGTGGCTCGCTTTGAGGCGGCGCTGGCGCGCGAGGCCGGACTGACGACCTACGGCATCGACGTCGCGGAGGCGTTCGCCGCCGAGGACATGATCGATGCAGGCCCGATCGAAAACGCGCCGCGCCAGCTCGGATCCGCCCCCGGCACGCTGCTGATCTTCCTCAACCCCGAGCAATTCGGCTACGCCGCGGCGTTTCAGCCGCCGGAAATCTTCGAGAACAAATACGTCATCGGCCATTGCGCCTGGGAGCTCGAGCGCATCCCGGAGGCGTGGCGCGAGCCGCTCACCCTGCTCGATGAAATCTGGGTGCCCAGCCAGTTCGCGCGTGAGGCGTTCCGCAACAGCGGCGTCACCATTCCGTGCCGGGTGGTGCCGCATGCGTTCACCGCGCCGGCGCAGCTCAAGCCCGACCGCGCACGGTTCGGCATCGACGCCGAAGCCTTCGTGGTGCTGACCGCGTTCACGCTCCGCTCCGGCCTCGAACGCAAGAACCCAATGGCCGCGATCCGCGCCTTCCTCAAGGCCTTCCCGCACGATCCCGGCACCCGGCTGGTGCTCAAGGTGTCCGACACCGACATCGAACCGGAAAGCTGGGAGCGGTTGCGCAAAACCGTTGCCGGCAACCCGCGCATCATCGTGCTGACCGAGCTGTTCAGCGACCTCGACATGTGGGCGCTGATCGCCAGCGTTGACGTGGTGCTGTCCACCCATCGCGCCGAGGCGTTCGGCATCGTCCCGGCGCAGGCGATGCTGTGCGGACGGGTCGCGGTTGCGACCGGCTGGTCCGGCAACGTCGACTACATGGAGCCGCAAAGCTCGATTCTGCTGCCCTACACGCTCAAGCCGGTGCACGACCCGTCCGGCAATTACGTGGTCGAGGGCACCCGCTGGGCCGAGGTCGACGAGGACGCGACCGCCGGCGCGCTGGCGCGGCTGCGGGCCGATCCCGCCGGGCGCGACGAGCTCGCCCGGCGCGGCAAGGCGCATATCGAGGCGCTGTTCGCCCGCCAGCGCGGCGAGCTGTTGGCCACCATGCGGGACTGGGTCAAGCCGGGGTAGACGAGCCCGGCGCCGGCGGCGGCGGATACGGCCGACGGGCGGGATGCCGCAGGCCCTGGATATGGCGGCGGAGCCGGATCAGCCGGCCGATGAAGCCGGCGTCGCCGTCCGATTGCAGAGCCGACGCCAGCCGGCTGCGGTATTGCACGAGGATCGCGCGGACCTGCATCTTGATCGGATCGGTGATGGCGTGCGCCCAGGCCAGCCAGACCATGACGCGCTCGTAGAGCCAGCGGAACCAGGCCATCTGCAGCAGCTTGGGCCGCGTCACCTCGAAGAGGAAGGCGGTGACCGCGACTCCCACCAGCTTGGCCATCAGCAGCACAACGCCGGCGGCGAACCACTGCTTCTGCGCCAGGAGCCACAGCCCGCCCAGCTTGAACGGCACCAGCAGCCCGACCGGCACGATGAACACGATCAGCGTCAGCGCCGGCGGCAGGCTAAGGATCGCCGCGGCGAGCCGCGCCTTCAGCGCCTTGAACGGCAGCCGCGCGACGATCCACGCGACGATCGGCTGGAGGTGACGCCACAGCCAAGCCTCGACCAGGAACAGGATCGCAAGCAGGACCAGGAGCGGTCGCAGCAGCCGGCGCATGCGCGATAGTTTAGCATGGCCGGCCGGCCACTCGCTTTAGCCTTTCGCCTCATCCAGAAGCCCTTGATGGATTGTCCGAAAAGCGGCCCGACAGCGATGCCGCCGGACTATAGTCGCACCGAACAGCAACGAGCCCGCCCCATAGCCGTCGACCCAGCGTCAGCGCAATGGCCTCTCCGTCGGCATCGACATTCCACGACCACCAGCGCGCCCGAAGGGAGCGCTGGGATGCGATCGCGCGCGCCAACCCGTATACGCTCGGCTCGTACTACCATCGCACCATTGCGCAGATTTATCGCAAGATCGTCCCAGCAGGGGCCACGGTGCTCGAAGTCGGCTGCGGCAGGGGCGATCTGCTGGCCGCGCTCGAACCGTCGGCGTGCGTCGGAATCGATCTTTCGCCGGAGATGGTGGCGGCGGCATCGGCCCGTCACCCGACGCTGGAGTTCCAGGTTGGCGACATTCACGAGGCCGATCTCGGCGAGCGCACCTTCGAGTTCATCATCCTGTCCGACGTCATCAACGATCTCTGGGATGTCCAGTCGGTGCTGGAGCGGCTGCGGCGCCACTGCCGGCCCGATACCCGCGTGGTGTTCAATTTTTTCTGCCAGCTCTGGAAGCCGCCGTTCTCGCTCGCCAAACGCTTCAAGCTGGTGACGCCGACGCTGCTGCAGAACTGGTTCACCGTCCACGATCTCGACAATCTTCTGACGCTTACGGAGTTCGAGGCGATCCGGAGCTGGGGCGAGATCGTCTGCCCCATCGACATTCCGCTGGTTGCCGGTTTCGCCAACCGAGTCGCCGCCAAGGTGTTTCCGTTCCGCCACCTCGTGCTCAGCAATTTCGTGGTGGCGAGACCTGTGACCCGGCCGCCGTCCAACCCATCGCCGGGCGAGCCGCCGCTGGTCTCGGTGATCGTGCCGGCGCGCAACGAGGCCGGCAACATCGGACCGCTGCTCGATCAGATGCCGTCCATGGGACGGGGCACGGAGATCGTCTTCGTCGAGGGTCATTCGACCGACGACACCTACCAGGAAATCGAGCGGGCCATCCGCGCGCATCCGGACCGCAACTGCCGCCTGCTCAAGCAACCGGGCCGCGGCAAGGGCGATGCGGTTCGGGCCGGCTTCGAGGCGGCGAGCGGCGACATCCTGATGATCCTGGACGCCGACATCACCGTGCAGCCCAAGGACCTGCCGCGGTTTCTCGATGTCCTGGTGTCGGGCCGCGGCGAATTCGTCAACGGCGTGCGGCTGGTCTACCCGATGGACGACGATGCCATGCGGTTTGCCAACCTGGTCGGCAACAAGCTGTTCTCCGGCGCCTTCAGCTGGCTGCTGGAGCAGAAGATCCGGGATACGCTGTGCGGCACCAAGGTGCTGTGGGCCAGAGACTATCGGCGGATCGCCGCCAACCGTGCCTACTTCGGCGAGTTCGATCCGTTCGGGGATTTCGACCTGCTGTTCGGAGCCGCCAAGCTCAACCTCAAGATCGTTGAAGTGCCGGTGCGGTACCAGGCTCGCCAGTACGGCACCACCAACATCCAGCGGTGGCGCCACGGCTTGATCCTGCTGCGGATGGTCCTGTTCGCCGCCCGGCGGCTCAAGTTCTCCTGACAGCCGCCATGACCGCGACACCGACGCCCGTCGAGCCCCGCACGCCTTCGCGCAATGCCCTCGTGCTGGTGGCGCTGCTGCTGGCGATTCTGCCGGTGCTGGTTGTCCTGGTGCCCAGTCTGTACCGCGGCGCCGGCGGTCCGTTCTACGCGTGGTACCGGATCGACCCGCAATACGCCTATCTGCTGAATTCGCTGATGGTCGATTGCGGCCAGAACCCGCGGCACATCGATCATCCCGGCACCACGGTGCAGGAGATCGGCGGGCTGATCATCGGTGCGATGGCGCTGCTGCGCGGACACAGTCCGATCTGCCCGATCGAGGAGGTGCTGAGCCAGCCCGAAATCTATCTCGCCGGGCTGGTGACGATCTTCGAGCTTGGCATTGCCGCGCTGATGTTTGCGTTCTCGCTCCGGCTCTATGCGCTGGGCAGGAACCTGTGCGCGTGCCTGGCCTTCCAGTTTTCGCTGGTCGGCAGCACGACCGTTGCCGTCCAGCTCGACCGGTTCACGCCGGAACCGATGATGATCGCAACGGTGCTGGCGATGGGCCTGGCCGCGCTGCCGCTGCTGCTGCGAAGCCGCGCCGAGCGGCCGCATGACGCGATCCTGCTTGGCGGGCTGTTCGGCTTCGGGCTGGAAACCAAGCTGACATTCGCGCCGCTGGTACTGCTGGTGCTGCTGTTCAATTCAGGAAAGTCCAAGCTCAAGTTCCTAGCGGCCGGCGCCGCCGTCTTCATCGTGGCGGCGCTGCCGATCATCAACATGAGCCGCAAATTCCTCGGCTGGGTGGTTGGCCTGGCGATCCATTCCGGGCGCTATGGCGAGGGCGCGGTCGGCCTGCCGCCATGGACCAGGATGGCGGCCGCCGCGCGCGACCTGGCCTGGATCAACCGGCCGGCATTCCTGTTCAGCGCCTGCGGGCTCGCAATCGCCGCCTGGATGATCCGCCGCGATGGTCGCGCTTCGGCGTCGGCGCGTTTCCTGCTGATCGGATTCGCGGCGCTGGCGCTGCAACTCCTCCTCACCATCAAGCACACTGGGTCGCACTACATGCTGCCCGCCATCGTGCTGGCCAGCGTCGGCTGCGGCATCGCCGCGACCGCGCTGGCCGGGATCGGGCGCGCGCTTTCGGTGATCTATGTTGCCGCGGTCATCGCACTGGCGATCCCGCCGGCGCTAGCGAATTTCCGGCACTACCGGTCCGATCTGCCGGCCGCCGCACAGGCCGATCGGCAGGCGGACGAGGCCATCCTCGATATCGCCCGGCAGAGTTGCGGCGCGCTGGCGTTCCACGACGACCATAGCGACCCCGCCTCCGCGCTCCGATTCGGCCACGCCTTCGCCGGATCGAAATTCGGCTCGGAGTTGCTGCGGCTCCACCCCGATTACCTGTTCTACCACCGCCAGTGGGATGTCTTCATGAACATGGACAAGGTGCTCGGCAGGGAGCCGCCGAAATCCGCAAGCGGCAAGCCGCCCTGCACGCTGGGGACCGCGAGAATCGCCGAAGGCGGCGCCCGCGACTTCAGGCTGCTGGCGCAGCGCGGCGCTTACCGGCTCTACGCCATGAAGCCTTGAGGCGGGGGAGCCGCAACGCGACGGACTGATGCATGATCCAAACTGATGGAATCGCCGGGGCGCGCTCGGCAGCGCTTCAACCTAAAATCATATTGCTCTAGAACTCCTCCAGCAGCCGGCCGAGCCCGGTGATCTTGTCGTTGATCTGGTTCTGCCGAAGCGCGTGCCAGTAGGTCGCGGTGTTGATCGCGATCACCGGCTTACCGAGCCACATCTCGGCCGCGGCGGCGAGCTTGACCATGCTGAGGTTGGTGCCGACCTGGATGATGGCGTCGACGTCAGGCCCGTCGAGCCCGATCAGCCGCTCGCGCAGCAGGTCGGGCGGCACCTCGGCAATCGCGGTCCAGCTCTTGCACTCGAGATAGATGTCGCGGACCACATCGAAGCCGGAATCGGTGAAGTATTTCCGCACCTGCTCGTTGGCGACCGGGTAGTACGGCGACAGGAACGCGATGCGCTTGACGCCGCCATAGGCCTTCAGCGCCGCGGTGCAGGAGTGCGAGCCGATGCTGATCTTCACGCCCGCGGTGTTCTCGACCTTGTCCTGGAACGCGTCGGCGCCCTTGGCGCCGCCGTAGAACGTCACCGCCGACATGCCCATCACCAGGTAGTCCGGCTCGCAGGTCATCACGCTGCGCACCGCGTCGAGCGTGTTGTCGCCGATCACCAGGGTGCCGGCCATGAAGGTGTCGTTGCTGACCGCCTTGGCGTTGGGCGTGAAGATGCGGCTGTAGTGATTGGTGACGCCGGCCGGCCGCATCATCTCGAAATCGGGCTGCACGATGGTGTTGGTCGACGGCCCGAGCACGCCGAACTTCTTGCGCCAGCCGAGAACGTCCCGCATCGCTGTTCCTCTATGATCGCCAGGCGGCATTTTGCTATGTCTTTGCCGCAACGGAAAGCATGTTTGCCATGGCCCCTGAAACCGACCGCGTCGTGGTCGTCGGCGCCGGCCCGGTCGGGCTGGCTGCCGCGCTGGCGCTGACCCGCCGCGGCCTGCCGGTGACGCTGCTCGCGGCCGAGACCGAGCTGGTGATGGAACTGCGCGGCTCGACCTTCCATCCGCCGACGCTCGACCTGCTCGACGAGTTCGGCATCGTGCCAAGCATGATCGAGGTCGGGCTGAAGGCGCCGACCTGGCAGTTCCGCGACCGCGAGACCGGGCCGGTCGCGACCTTCGACCTGTCGCTGCTCGCCGGCGACACCAATCATCCCTATCGCGTGCAGTGCGAGCAGTGGAAGTGCATGCGGTTCCTGGAGGCCGAGCTGCGCAAGCTCGGCGCCGACCTGCGCTTCGGCCACGAGGTCACCGCGGTGGCGCAGGACCGCGACGCGGTCACGGTGACGGCGAGCACAGCGTCGGGCCCGGTCGAGGTGACCGGCCGCTACCTCGTTGCGGCAGATGGCGCGCGCAGCGCGGTGCGCCGCTCGCTCGGCGTCGAGTTCGAGGGCTTCACCTACGCCGAGCTGTTCTGGATCGCCTCGACCGAATTTCCGTTCGAGCGGACGCTGACCGACATCGCCTACGTCAACTACATCGCCGACCCGCTGGAATGGCTGGTGCTGCTCAGGGTGCCGGGCCTGTGGCGCGTGCTGGTGCCGGCGCCGGAAAGCTCCGACAAGGACAAGCTTTTGTCCGACGAATACATGCAGGGCATGCTGCAGCGGGTGGTGAGCCGGCCCGAGCCGTATCACATCGCGCACCGCTCGATCTATCACGTGCATCAGCGCGTCGCCAAAAGCTTCCGCCACGGCCGCGTGCTGCTCGCCGGCGACGCCGCCCATGTCAACAATCCGCTCGGCGGCATGGGCATGAACGGCGGCATCCAGGACGCCTTCAACCTCGCCGACAAGCTCAAGGCGATCTACGCCGGCGCCGACGACGCGCTGCTCGACCGCTACGACCGCCAGCGCCGCACCGTCGCGGTCGAGGCGGTGCAGGCGCAGACCCACCGCAACCAGCAGATGATCAGCGAGCGCGATCCCGACACGCGCCGGAAATCGCTCGACGCCATGCGCAGGATCGCCGCCGACCCGGCCCAGGCGCGGGACTACATGCTGCGGTCCTCGATGATCGCGAGCCTGCGACGGGCGGCGGAGATTCAGTAGCGCCCGCTGCCATCAATGCGGCGGCTGTTGTTGCGCCCTCTCCCCTTGCGGGAGAGGGCGGCCACAGCGCCGTCACTCCTGCGCCTGGTACTTGGTCTCGCTGCTCCAGTAGTCCGGGAAGCCGACGATGCCCTGCAGGTCGGTGAACGACACCGCGGCGGGCGGCGCGGCCTTCGAGCCGGGCTTGAGCGCGGCCAGCGTGCCCTGCATCGCCGAAATCGCCGACGACATCAACATCACCGGATAGAGCGCGAGCTTGTAGCCGACCTCCTGCAACTGCGGTGGCGGCAGCACCGGCGTCTTGCCCCCCGGCACCATGTTGGCCATGCACGGCTTCGTCATCGCCGCGCAGAACCGGCGCATCTCGTCCTCGGTTTCCGGCGCCTCGAGGAAGATGATGTCGGCGCCCTCGGCCTCGAAGTCGCGGCAGCGCGCCAGCGCCTCGTCGAAGCCGTGAACGGCGCGGGCGTCGGTGCGCGCCATCACAAGGATGTCGGCGCTGGCCTTGGCGTCGACCGCGGCGCGGATCTTCATCCGCGCCTCGGCGCGCGACACCACCTGCTTGCCGCGGGTGTGGCCGCATTTCTTCGGGCTGACCTGGTCCTCGATCATCACGCAGGCGGCGCCGGCGCGGGCGTATTCGGTCACCGTGCGCTGCACGTTGAGCGCGTTGCCGTAGCCGGTGTCGCCGTCGCCGATCAGCGGCACCGCGCCGGCCGCGGCGCAGCAGTTGCGCAGGCTGTCGAGCATCTCGGTGAACGAAATCAGCCCGGTGTCGGGCAGGCCGAGCCGCGCCGCCGACACCGCAAATCCGCTCATGAACGCGACCTTGAAGCCCGCGGCGGCGATCAGCTTGGCCGACAGCGCGTCGTAGCAGCCGGGCATGACCTCGATGCCGGGGCGGCCCAGCAGCTCGCGCAACCTCTGTGCGGGGGAAACAGTCATCGGCGGCCTCGTGCTATCGCGGCGGCGCGATGCCGGCCGCCTTGATCGCCGCCGCGAACGATTCGTAGTCCTTCTGGAACATCGCCGCGGTCTCCTCCCGGCTCAAGCCGCCGGGCACGATGCCGAGCTTGGAGAGCCGCATGGCGATGTCGGGCGACCGGGCAAACGCCGCGACCTCATTCCGGATCTGGTCGACGATGGCGTCCGGCGTTCCGGCCGGTGCGGAGAATCCGTTCCACGAGGCGAACTCGAAGCCCGGCAGCGTCTCGGCCACCGCCGGGATGTCCGGCGCGGCCGGAATCCGCCGGGCGGTGCCGACCGCGAGCAGCCTGATCTTGTCGCTGTTGATGTGCGGCAGCAGCGCCGACGAATTGCCGAAATAAAGGTCGACCTGCCCGGAGCTGAGGTCCGACACCGCCTGCGGCTCGCTCTTGGCCGGGATCATGACCAGGTCGATGCCGGCGCGCGCGAACAGCAGCACCGGCGCGAGATGGCTGATGTTCTGGGTGCCGGCCACGGTGAAGTTGAGCTTGCCGGGATTGGCCTTGGCGTAGGCGATGAACTCCGGCAGCGTCGCGACCGGCAGCGAGCGCTTGATCCCGATCATCTGCGTGCCGGTACCCACGTTGGTGATCGGCACCAGCTGCTTGATCGGATCGAAGTTGAGCTTCTGCACCTGCGGCGTCAGCGTGATGTTGGCGCCGGCGGAGAACAACAGCGTATAGCCGTCGGGCGCCGCCGCGGCGACCTGGCCGGTGCCGAGCGCGCCGCCGGCGCCGGGCCGGTTCTCGACCACGAAGCTCTGGCCGAACTTCGTCGAAAGATGCTGCGCGGCGAGCCGCGCCATCATGTCGGTGTTGCCGCCGGCGCCGAACGGCACCACCACGGTCACCGGCCGCGACGGCCAGTCGGCGGCGGCAAGCGGTCCGGCCGGCGCGAGCGCTGCTAACAGCGCCGCTGCCACCATCAGTAACTTCAACACGCGAGGCATGCCATCTCCCGATGTCGCGGGCTTCCGGCCGCAGGCCCGGAGAGTTCGCCCGGACACTCGCCCACTTCGCCGCCCCTGGCAAGCGCTCCGGTTCGACAAGCGCCGGGGCGTTGCTATGATCGTTGCGTCCGCATGACCACCATCCCCACTATTTCCGTCCACGGCGCGCAAATCCCGGCGCTCGGCTTTGGCACCTCGCCGATGACCGGTGCGGTCGCTGTCGACGAGGTAGTCGCCGCGCTGAAGGCCGGCTATCGCCACATCGACACCGCGCGCAAGTACGGCTCCGAACGCGCGGTTGGCGAGGCGATGCGCGCATCCGGCGTGCCGCGCGGCGAGATTTTCCTGGTCACCAAGGTGTCGCACGAGAACCTGCGCGCCGCCGACTTTGCCCGCTCGGTGGATGAAAGCCTGAAGGCGCTTGCGGTCGACCATGTCGACCTCCTCATGGTGCACTGGCCGAACCCGGAGATCGCGCTGAGCGACACCATGCCGGCGCTGGCCAAGGCGAAGCGCGCGGGCCTCGCGCGCGACATCGGCGTCGCCAATTTCAACATCGCGCTGCTCGACGAGGCGATCCGGCTCTGTCCGGAGCCGCTGGTCGCGCTGCAAGCCGAGTACCATCCCTATCTCGATCAGGGAAAGCTCGTGAACGAAGTGCGCCGCCGCGGCATGGCCTTCGTCGCCTATTGCCCGCTCGGCCGCGGCCGGCTGTTCAGCGATCCGGTGCTGGCCGAGATTGCCAAGGCCCGCGGCAAATCGGTGGCGCAGATCGCGCTGCGCTGGTCGGTGCAGCAGGGCGTCATCCCGATCCCGCGCTCATCCAGGCCCGAGCGCATCACCGACAATCTCAAGGTGTTCGACTTCGCCCTGTCCGACGCGGAGATGGCGCGCATCTCGGCGCTGAAGCGCGCCAACGGCCGCATCGCCAACCCGGTCGAGCGCGTCGCCGGCGGCTGGGACTAAACGATCAGCCTTCGACCACGGCAAAGCTTGCCGGCGGCTCGCCGCGCTGGTGGCGCTGCCACATCAGCGTGAACGCTGCCTCGAGATTTCGGGTCGTCCTTGCGGTGTCGAACAGCGGACAACTGTCGCGGTTCCGCGCCAGCTTGTCCCGCAGCGCCGCGAGCCGGACCGGATCGCGAGCCAGCGAAAGCGCCAGTTTCTCGTAGTCCTCGATCGAATCCGCCACCAGCTCCGGCAATCCGGCGGCGTGCAGCACGCTGGCGCCGACGCGGCCTGCGAAGGTCGTGCCAAGCAGGGTCACCAGCGGCAGCCCCACCCATAACGCTTCGCTCGCCGTGGTGTGGGCGTTGTAGGGCGAGGTATCGAGAAACAGATCGGCCAGCCGCTGGCGGGCCAGATGCGCCTCCACCGGCACGCGCGGCGCGAACACTAGGCGCTCCGGCGAGACGCCGCGCCCTTCCGCCTCGCGCCGAAGGTTGCGGGCGACATCCGCGTTGGTCTCCAGGAGCCACAGAACGCTGCCCTCGACCTGTTTGAGCAGCCGCATCCAGACCACGAACATCGTGGGTGTGATCTTGTAGTTGTTGCAGAACGAGCAGAACACGAAGCCGTGCTCCGGCAGGCCCGACCCCGCCCGTGTCGGGCCAGGTTCGGCAACCTGCCGTGTGGAGTCGTTGGGCTGATAGCTGCCGGGCAGCACCGCAACGCGCTCCGAATAGAACCGCCGCTGGTCGTCCGGAATCACGACGCCGTCGGCCAGGATGTAGTCGATGTATGGCGCGCCCATGGTGCCGGGATAGCCGAGGTAGCTGACCTGGATCGGCGCGGCGCGATGCGCGGTCACGCCGGTTCTCGCGTCAGCGGTGTGGCCGTTGAGATCGACCAGAATGTCTATCTCCATGTTGCGGACCCGCTTCGCGATCTCCGGGTCGGACATCGACCGGCCGTCGATGAAATGCTCGAAGGCTTGCTTGATGCGCCGGCGCATGCCGACGTCCCGGTCCGGCCCACAGGACAGCGCCGTGGTCTCGAACCGCGACCGGTCGTGATGCTCGAAAACGCCAGCCATCAGAATGGCCGTGACATGATCGTGCAGATCGGAAGACAGATAGGCGACGCGGATGCGATCGTGACGATACCGCTCGCCGCGCCACAGCGGTTCCGCGGGCTTGAACTTTTTCGCCACGTAATCCCGGGTGCACTTGAGCTGGTCGGCCGGTGACGAGGGAATCGACAGGATGGTGAAAGGCGCGGCCACCGAAGGTTTTGCCGAAAGCTCGGCGAGCAGGCGCGCGCATTCGGCGTCATGGCCGTTCCATGCGCAGGCGTGCATGGCCGAGTGCAGGCGGTCGCCCCACGCGTAGTCGAAATTGGCATCGAGCGCGAGCCCGCGGTCGAACGCCGCGGCCGCCTCGCTGTGACGGGCCATCTTGGCCAGCGCCGTGCCGCGGTTGACGTGGGCTGCGGCGGCGTTCGGCGCGAGAGCCGCCACGCGGTCGTAGCTCGCCAGCGCCTCGTCGAACCGCTGGAGCTTCATGTGGACGTTGCCGCGATTGAGATGCGCGGCAGCGTAGTCCGGCCTCGCTGCAATCGACCTGTCGAAGCAGGCCAGCGCTTCGTCATGGCGGTTGAGCGCGGACAGCACGTTGCCGAGATCGGACAGCGCCAGATGCGACTGCGGGTTGACGGCCAGCGCCCGGCGGATGGTCCGTTCGGCCTCCTCGAACCGGCCGGTCTGTGCCGCGGCAACGCCCGAGAAATACAGGGCGTCGAACTGCCCAGGCATCGCCCGCAGGATGTCACGGTAGATCGCTTCGGCTTCCGCAATGCGGCCGCCCTGGTGCAGCGCCACTGCGTGCCGCAGCCGGGCTCCGAGATCGGGAAGTCCTGTGCTCATGCCGGTCCGTTCCAGGCCGGTTGAGCGGCCGCCGCGACCCTAACATGCGCAACGGCGCGGCCCATCCAGGAGCGGCGGCGGCAACGGATTGGCAACCTTGATGGCCGACACTGGGCGTGTTTCGCGTGAGGCCCGTCATGCGTGTGGAGAAGGAGGCGTCGCCCGTCGAGATCGCAGGTCTCGGCATCGCGCTTGCCGCAGGCGGCGGCTATTTCATCCTGGTGGCGCTGGGCGTGCTGCCCGAGCCGTCCGGCAACGTCGCCAACGCTCCCGCTGCGATTTTCTGCGCCGTCGGTCTGTCGTTCCTGCTCGCCGGGTTGATCTGCTTTGTCCGCGCCAAGGCCGGCATGACCGGAGCGCAGGACGACCTCCCCGCCAACGCGCCGGACTGGCTCAAGACGTCCTATCGCGCTTTGGCCATCGGCGTGGCCGGCTCACTGGCGCTGGTCGGCACCTGGATCGCGATCGGCTCGGGGCCTCGCACATTCACCGTCGCGTCGCCGGCCGGCGAGATGCAGACCACGGGCGAACTGCTCGGCCGCACCGTGTTCGCGCTCGGCACCGTCATCGTGTGGATCTATGTGATCGCGCTGACGGTGCAGACCGTGCGCAAGTTGTTCGGGCGCTGAGCGACAGCCTGTCGTCATTCCGGGACGCGCGTCAGCGCCGACCCGGAATCCAGAGACACGAAGGCAATGAACGGCTGGATTCCGGGTTCGCTCGCTATCGCTCGCGCCCCGGAATGACGGCGGCGAGACTCACCCCACCTTGATCACGATCTTGCCGAAGTGCGCGCCCGAGGCCATGTGGTTGTAGGCGGCCTTGACCTCGTCGAAGCCGAACACCTTGTCGATCACCGGCTTGATCTTGTTCGCCGCGATGGCGCGGTTCATCGCCTCGAACATCTGGGTCGAGCCGACCGAGATGCCCTGGATGTTGGCGCGCCGCCCCATGATCAGCCGCGGGTCGAGCTCGGTCGCAGCCCCGCTTAAGCCCCCGATCATGGTGATCTTGCCGCCGAGGCGGATCGCGCCGAACGACTTCGCCAGCGTGCCGGCGCCGCCGACCTCGACCACGTGATCGACGCCGCGACCGGAGGTGAATTCCACCGCGGCCTTGTCCCAGTCCGGCGTCGACTTGTAGTTCACGGTGTGGGCCGCGCCGAGCTTCCTGGCGCGCTCGAGCTTGGCGTCGCTCGATGACGTCACCACGGCCTGGATGCCCATGGCATGGGCGAACTGCAAACCGAACACCGAGACGCCGCCGGTGCCTTGCAGCAGCACGCTCTGCCCGGCAACGAGCTTGCCGTGCTCCATCATGGCATGCCAGACGGTGACGCCGGCGCAGGGCAGGCAGGCGCCCTCCTCCAGCGACAGGTGGGCGGGAATTTTCACCACGCCCTCCTCCTCCAGCACGACGTATTCGGCCAGCATGCCGTCGGTGCCGCCGCCGAGCGCGCTCTGCTGCACGTCGGGCCCAGGCTCGCCGCCCGGCCAGCGCTGGAAGAAATTGCCGGCGACCTTGTCGCCGGCCTTGACGCGGGTCACGCCGGAGCCGGTCTCGACCACCTCGCCCGCGCCGTCCGACAGCGGAATGAGGTTTTCACGCACCGGCATGCGGTAGGTGCCGCGCACGATGCCGAGATCGCGGAAGTTCAGCGAGCCGAACGCCACCTTGACCAGCACCTGGCGATGCGACGGCTTGGGCTGCGGCCGCTCGACCTTGGCCAGCGCCTCGATCCCCGCGCCGCCCTTGGGCGCCTGCCATGCACGCATGAAAATCCTCCCTGATCCGCCCTGTAGAGTGGGTTAGGCGCGGAGCGCCGTAACCCACTGTCCAAATTCACGACGCAATTTCTGCGGTGGGTTACGCGCCTTCGGCGCTAACCCACCCTACGCCGTTGACATGAAAATCCATCCCTACTTCCCACCCAGGAAATCGCGAGCATTGTTGTCGTAGTCGGCCTGACGCAAGACCTTCTTCTGCAGGTCGCCGGGCGCGATGGCCTTGAGCTGCGACGGCTTGGTGCCCTCGCGCAGCGCCTTCAGCGCCGCATGCACGCCGGCGACGCCGGCCCAGAACGAGTGGTGGCCTTGCAGGCAGACCCGCACCTTGCGCGCCGCGAGATAGCCGAGGTCCATCATGTCCTCAGGCACGCTGCCGAGGAACAGCGGCTTGTCGACCGCCTGCGCCACCGCGTCGAGCTGATCGCGGTTCTTCAGGCCCGCCATGAACAGCATGTCGACGCCGCACGCCTCGTAGGCCTTGAGCCGCGCGATGGTATCCTCGACGCCGGTGATGCCGATGGCGCTGGTGCGGCCGACGATGACGAGCCGCGGGTCCTGACGGCCGGCCAGCGCCGCCTTCATCTTGCCGACGCCCTCCTCGATCGAAATGAGCTGCGCGTCATCGCCGCCGAACGCGGTCGGCAGCAGCGTGTCCTCGATGGTCAGCGCGGAGACCCCCGCGGTCTCCAGCTCCTCGACGGTGCGCTTGACCGACAGCGCGTTGCCGTAGCCGTGGTCGGCGTCGACGCACAGCGGCAGCGTTCCGGCGCGGTTGATGCGATAGGCCTGCGCCGCGAACTCGGTGAGCGTCAGCACGCAGAGGTCCGGCGCCGCCAGCACGCTGAACGAGCCGACCGAGCCCGCGAACATCATCGCCTCGAAGCCGAGGTCGGTGGCGATGCGCGCCGAGATGCCGTCACACACCGATGCCGGGAAAATGCAGCGCGGGCCACCGATGATGGCCCGCAGCGCCTCGCGGCGCGCCGTCCAGTTCATGACGCCTTACCCCGGTCGAGCGAACTTTAGCGATCCGTGCCGTTCTAGCACGTCCGCGCCGCACGCCAATGGGCCGGCCGAAGCTGCCGCGGCGCGCCCGGCGAGCATGGCCGATGCGCAGAATTGCGCCCCGCCGGGAAGCATTTTGCTAACCGGAATGCCGCATTTAGCGCGGGCGTTCGCTCGTCTTCACCGGTCGTTGTCGGATCGGCCTTAAGCCTCGGTATCCAGCGCAAGAGCCGTCCGCCCGGACGGTCGTGAATGCATGAAACTCGACGTCAACACGCTGTTCCTGGTGACGATGCATGTCGAGATCATGCTCGGCCTGCTGCTGTTCTTCGCCTGGGCGCAGAACCTCGGCAAGCAGGCCCTGGCGTGGTGGGGCAGCGCTCACCTGATGCGCGCGGTCTCGATCATGCTGTTCGGGTTGCACGGCTCGGTGCCGCCATCGCTGTCGATCGATTTCGCCAACGCCGTGCTGTTCGGCTCGTTCGCGGTGACCTGGAGCGGCGCGCGGGTGTTCGACCGCCGCAAGCCGGATCCTGCGGTGGCGCTGATCGGCGTGGCGATCTGGTTCCTGATCTGCAACATCCCGGCGCTGGCCAGGATCGACGAGCTGCGCGTGCTCGCCGGCGCCGCCATCGTCACCGGCTACCTCTGGCTCACGGCCTACGAATTCTGGCGCGGCCGGGCCGAGGCGCTGGTGTCGCGCTGGCCCGCGATCTTCATGCTGTTCGCGCATGGCGCGCTGTTCCTGCTGCGCACCCCGCTCGGCGCCTCGCTGCACGTCACAGCCGGCAGCAATTTCGCGCTGAGCGGCTGGCTCGAACTGCTCAGCCTCGAATCGCTGCTGTACACCATCTCGATCGCCTTCATCCTGCTGGCCATGGCCAAGGAGCGCACCGAGTACGGCCACCGCACCGCCGCGCGCACCGATCCGCTGACCGGCGTCGCCAACCGCCGCGGCTTCGTCGAGCAGACCGCCATGTCCCGCCGCACCGCCGTGCCGCTGAAGCCGTCGGCGGTGCTGCTGTTCGACCTCGACCATTTCAAGCTGATCAACGACCGGTTCGGCCACGCCATTGGCGACCGCGCGCTGCGGATATTCGCCGACGTCGCCCGCGAGCAGATCGGCGGCGCCGGCGTGGTCGGGCGCTGGGGCGGCGACGAATTCGTCGCGGTGCTCCACGACGCCAACGGCGAGCAGGCGGCAGCGCTCGCCGAGCGCGTCCGGCTGGCGTTCGAAAGCGCCGCCACCGAGATCGATGGCCGGCCGGCGTCGGCGACGGTGAGCACCGGCGTGGTGTTGAGTCCGGCCGCGCCGTTCGACCTGTCGTCGCTGTTGCTGCTTGCCGACGAGGCGCTGTATCGCGCCAAGACCGGCGGCCGGAACCGGCTGTCGATTGCCGCGCCCAAGCCGCCCGGGCCGGACGACGGCGGCGGCACGCCGGAGCCGTCGACCAACGTGGTGCGGATCGGCCGCCGCACCGCGGCCTGACGGCACGACATCGGTCCTGACTAGTGCGCTGCATCCGCGCAGCGTAGCATTCCCGCCTCGACGCCAGCGATCGCCCTGCCGCAGCGGAACGATCGCATCGCCGGGCCATGGGCGGACATGATTCATTACCTCGTCACCGAACGATACCGCTCCACGATCACGGACCTGCTGCGCGGCCTTCCGGAGCTCAAGAGCACACTGCGCTGCCTCACCTATGAGGAGCTGTTCCTGCAGTTGAGTGGCCCGATCGGCCACACCATTTTCACCGATCTCGACCGTCTCAGCGCGTATGAACGCGAGATGCTCGGCAGGTTTGCCAGCGCGCTTCGCCAGGCTGCGCCGGCCGCTCGATTGCTCAACGATCCGGTCGCGACGCTCGATCGCCTGCCGCTCCTTGCGGCGCTGCATCGCATCGGCATCAACGATTTCACGGCCATACGCCTGGACACCGGCGCGCGTCCGGCGCGCTTTCCGGTGTTCATACGAACCGAGGATGGGCACTTCGGCCCGGAGACGGACCTCTTGGCCGACGAAGCCGCGTTCGACGCCGCGCTCGCCGATCTGCAAGCGCACGGCCGCCCGCTCGGCGGCCGGATCGCGGTCGGCTTTTCCGGCGGCCGCCACCCTGATGGCAGGTTCCGGCGCTACGGCGCCTACAAGATCGGCGATCGGGTTTTTGCCGAGGAGCTGTTCGTCAGCGAGCGCTGGGTGGTCAAGGACGCCTTCGCCCATTGGGATGCCGCGACCATTGCCGAGGAGCTGGATTATGTGCGCGGCAATCCGCATGAAGCGGTGCTGCGCAAGGTTTTCTCGCTGGCCCATGTCGATTACGGCCGCGTCGACTACGATGTCGTCGACGGCCGCGTTCAGGTGTTCGAGGTCAACACCAATCCGTCATTCTCGATCAGGCCCTGCGAGGATGCGCGCAGCGAGCGCCGCGCGCTGGCACGGCGGTCGACGATCGATGCGTTTCGCGCGCTCGACACGCCGCTTCCGCAGAAGGGCCGGGTCGGATTCGTGCGACCGCTGCCGCGCCCGCACGGGCTGCGCTGGCCCGGCGGCCGGCGTTTGATCGCCAGCCTTGCCCGGCGAATCCTGCGATAGAGGCGGCCCTAAAGCTTAGTTGCTTCAGATTGAATCGCCGTTCGTCCCCGCGCAAGCGGGGACCCAGCGTTTGGCCAAAACTGGGCTCCCGCTTTCGCGGGAGCGAACGGAGCTTGGTTCAGCGCAAGACAATTACGCTTTCAGGATCGGCCGAGCGGCGTCCCCGCCAGCGCGGCCTGGATTTCCGCGTCGGTGAAGTCGTTGGCGGCGGCGATCAGACTGTCGTCGAGGAAGCTCGCCGGATCGACGTCGGCATCAAGCAGCCCCAGATCGCGGTACACCTGCGCCAGACGCGCCCACACGTCCCGCTCCAGGTCGCCGAACGCCTCGGTGACCGGATAGTTGAGGACGACGGCGGCATCCATCAGCGCCTGTCCGGCGGCGTCGTCGGTCCACTCCTCGGGGACCGCGGTCCGGCATAACCCCGAAACCCACTCGGGATCGAGCCTGGCGGCGCGCGTCGCCATCGCCCAGACGCGGAGGAATTGCTGCAGACGCGGGCGCAGCTCAGCCACGCGCGTGCTCAGCACGGTGAATGTGTTGGCGGGATTGATCTTCAGCCGCGGCGGCGTCAGATCCCGCATGGCGATTCCGAACGCGCCCAGCACGGTCGTGTCGTTGATGCTGGCGGCGTAGGCGACGATCCGCTTCTGCTCGATGGCGCTGGCGACATCGGGGCCGTGATCGCCGACGACGATTGCGCTGACCTCACCGATACCGATGCCGGCGGTGTCGAGAACAAGCTGGGCCGTGACGAGGTCGCGTTCGCTGGCCAGCCCGATGGTCTGTCCCTTCAGGTCCGCGAGCGAGCGGATCGGCCCGTCAACCACGACAGCCAGCACGTCCGGCGCGCGCTGCATGGTTTCGTAGATGGAGGCGATCGGCAGCCCCCGGCTCGCCGCACGCAGCGTCTGCGGCGCGTCCAGCATGACCACGTCGGCGGCGCCGCTCAAAAGCAGTTCGGCGAAATCCACGTTGTCCGCCAAGTCGAGATAGTTGAGCTTGAGGCCGGCCTTTTCGAACAAGCCAAGTTCCCGCGCCACGATGGCCGGATACCTGGTCGTGGTTAGATTGTTCGACAGCACGATATTCAGTGTTTGCGAGCCGGACGGCTGCCTCGATGACGCCAGCCCGCGCGCGCCGCGCTGAGCCGAATCCCGCATACCAGCCGTGGTCGGACCCCGTCGCATTCCATGCCTCCCCAAATTCCCAACGCGGCACACCTGTGCCCACGGCAGTCAGTGTATTCCGAGCACGAGGCAATCGCCAGCCGCGGCTGCGCCGGTCAAGTCAGCTTCAACAGGCCGGCAAGGGTCCGTCCAAGCACCGCCTGTTCGACGCCATGCGGCAAGCCGAGTTCCCGGATCGCATCCACCGGCCTTTCGCAGCCCATGTCGAACGGGTAATCGCTGCCCAGCACGACGTGGTCCGCGCCGAGACGGTCCATCAGGAAGCGGAACGAGCGGCCGTCGTGGACCAGGCTGTCCGCGTAGATATGTCTCAGGTAGGCACTCGGCGGACGCAGCAGACGCGCCCCAAGCTCGGCCCGCGTGGCGTAACCGCGATCCAGCCGCCCGATCTGGTACGGAAAGAAGCCGCCGCCGTGGGCCAGGATCACGTTCAGCCCCGGCAGCTCTTCGAACGTGCCGCTCAGGATCAACCGCGCGGCCGTCACCGCCGTCTCGCTCGGGAAGCCCACCAGATTCCAGAGGTGATAGTCGGACAGGCGATGCACGTCGCCCGAATTTTGCGGATGCAGGAAGAGCGGCGCGGCAAGCCGTGCCGCCGTCTCCAGCACCGGCCGGAACTCCGGCAAGTCCAGATCCCGACCGTTGACGTGCGTGCACACGGCCGCGCCGCGCAGCCCCAGTTCCAGGACCGCCCGCTCAAGCTCCCGTGCCGCCCGAGCCGGATGCTGCATCGGCAAGGTCGCCAACGGCGCGAACCGGTCGGGGTGTGCCCGCGCCAGCTCTGCGAAGCCGTCATTCGTCGCACGCGCGATCGCCTCGCCCAGCTCCGGCGGCGCCCAGTACAGGAAAAATTCCGGCGGCAGGCTCAGCGCTGCGGCGTCGAGCTTGCGGCGATCCATCGCTTCCAGGATCAGCTTCGGCTCGTACAGGTGTGGGCGGATCGCCGTGTCCGGCTCGATCGCCACACCGGGCGGCGGCAGAAACCGCAGCCGGTCGACGTCGCGGTCCCGCTCCACCTCCACGATCTCAGCGAGCGCGCCGCTCCGGATCAGCTCGGCGAAGCGCGGCGGGCAGGCATGGAAGTGAACGTCGATGCTCTCCACGGGGCTCCCCACCAGCGACCCCCGACCGGCCACCCGCGCACACGACGTGCTTACCATAGTCGATGTGAAATGTCGGAACGTCGCCCCGGCCGGGGCGCAAGCGCGCGCTCGACGCTCGCAAGCTCAAATCACGCCGCGTCTTCGAGGAATTCCTTGAGGTCGACGCGCCGGCGCGGCATCGGGATGTAGTATTTGCCGGCCCGCACCATCGGCCGCGGCTTCAGCGTGATGCCGAGCAGGCGCTGCTGCAACGTCTTGGGCGAGATCGGCTTGACCAGGAATTCGTGAACGCCGAGCCGGATCGCGGTGGTCACCCGCGAGCGCAGGCCGATGTCGGTCAGCATGATGATCGGCAGGTTGGGCTTCGGGAACACGCCGGGCGAGCGCACGATGCCCATGACCTCGGGCCCATCGAGGATCGACATGTCCCAGTCCAGGATCATGACATCCGGGCTGACGCTGCGGATGGCGTCGATCGCGGCGAGGCCATCGCCGGCTTCGTAGGTGGCCTTGCAGCCGAGATTGGTCAGCATGGTCCGGGTCAGCCGGCGCGTGAAGGCGTTGCTGTCCGCGATCAGGACAACGAGGCCTTCCATCGCCTTCTCGATCTGATTGCTAACCATGCGTTAACCTGGAACTCGCCGGCCCCGGAACTTTCGGACCCTAGCAGCCGCACGCTGTGGTTCCGCTAAGCCGATCGGTCGATTTTTATCGAGTCCGTTCAGGCGGCGGCGAGACGGCGCGGCCGCAGCAGCAGCCAGCCCACGATCGACAGGTTCACCAGGTTCCAGCCGAGCCCGTTGAGGAAGGCGGCCTGGTACGAGCCGGTCAGGTCGAACACCAGCCCCGACATCCAGCCGCCGAGCGCCATGCCGGCAAGCGTCGCCATCAGCACGATGCCGAGCCGGAAGCCCGCTTCGCGCGGCGCGAAATATTCGCGCACGATGATGGCATACATCGGCACGATCGAGCCCTGGAACAGCCCAAACAATCCGGAGATCACGTAGAGCGAGATCAGGCTGTCGAACATGGTGTAGAGCAGCAACGCCAGGCCCTGCAGCGCCGAGCTGATCAACAGCGCCGACACCCCGCCGATACGGTCGGCGATCATGCCGCCGACCACCCGGCTGATCAGCCCGAAGCCCAGCATCACCGACAGCATCTCGGCGCCGCGGGCCGGCCCATAACCGAGATCGCCGCAATAGGCGACGATATGCACCTGCGGCATCGCCATCGCGACACAGCAGGCGACGCCGGCGATGCATAGCAGCACCTGAAGCGTGTTGGGGGAGATGCCAAGCGAGGCCAGCGCGCCGGCCGCATTCGATGACGCTTCATCGTCGTGATGGCGCGGCGCGCGGCGGCGCAGCGCCAGCGCCAGCGGCAGGATCACCGCGACGCAGATCACGCCGGTGCCGACCTGGGTGGCGCGCCAGCCGTTGGTGGTGATGAAGTGCTGGATCAGCGGCGGCCAGATCACGCCGGAGAGGTAGTTGCCGCAGGAGGCGATGGCGACCGCGATGCCGCGCCGTCGTCTGAACCAGTGCGAGATGTCGGTCATCAGCGGGCCGAAGGTCGCGGCGCTGCCGAAGCCGAGCAGGCCCTGCGCCAGCGCGAGCTGCCAGATCGTGCCGGTCAGGCCGGACAGGATGTAACCGGCGCCGAGCACCGCGCCGCCGAGCAGCACCGGCATGACGATGCCGAAGCGGTCCGACAGCCGGCCCATGACGATGCCGCCGGCGCCGAAGCCGATCATGGTCAGCGTGTAGGGCAACGAGGCTTCGCCGCGCGCAATGCCGAAGTCGGCCTGGACCGCCGGCAGCAGCACGACGAATGACCACATGCCGACGCTGCCCATGGTGCCGAGCACCAGCGCGATGGCGAGGCGCGACCAGGCGGCGCTGGAATCGATCAGGCTTGCGGGCGACGGCCCGGCTTCGATCGCGATGGCCACGTTCGACGAATTCCCGGCAAAAGTTGCGCCTCTCCTAGCACCGCTCGGTGCGGGCGTCATCGCGGCGCGGCGCGGAGCAGCGATGAAATTCCTGCGACCGACGCATTCGTTCCGTTGAAGTCACGCCGCCGCAAGCGCCGCCTGGATCTGCGCCCAGACCGCGTCCACGGTGACGGACCCGATGCAGGGCGCCGGCTGTTGCGGCCGCAGCGGGTAAATGCAGCGCCAGTTGCAGTGAAAGCAGGGCATCTCGTGACAGGCGATGCGCAGGCTCGCGCCCGGCGCTCCCGATTGCGCCGGATACGGCAGGAACCGGCCGAAATGACCGCCGCCCAGGATGGCCACCGCGGGCACGCGCAGCGCCGCCGCAAGGTGGACCGCACCGGTCTCGTTGGTCACGACGAGGCCAGCGCCGCCGATCACGCCGGCGAGCTCCGACAAACGGGTCCGCCCGCAAGCGTCGAGGATCGGGATGTCTCCTGCGACGCGCACCAGCTCGCGTGTTGCGGCGGCCTCCGCCGCGACGCCGCAGACAATTCCACGCCACCCGGTCTGCGCATGGAGGCGCGCGGCGATCTCGCCGAACCGCGCCATCGGCCACTGCCGGATCGGATCGGCGGCGCCGGGCGCCAGCACGAAATACTTCCGGTCGGCCGGTTGCCAGCGCGGCTTGCGGATCATGGATGGCTCAAGCTCCGGACCGCGCAACGCCATCGATGCGTCGAACTGGCGGGCAAACTGCCAGTTCCGCTCCAGCTCGTGGGCGGCGGGGTCCATGGCGGGCGCCAGCGCCGTGTACCAGCGGTCGGCAATGGCCTTCACAGCCGGCCTGACGTTGGCGTTGTCGCCGCGCTGGCCCAGGCGCACCGGAGCGCCGGTGGCCCTGACCAGGACGTCGTCGGTCCAGACGTTGCGCGAATACATCGGGTTGATCGCCACCTCGAAGCCGCGCCCGGCGATCTCGCGGACGGTGGCGCGGCGGTACCGGCCGTCGCCAAACAGCCGCGCCGGCTCGACCGCGATCACCTCGTCGAACAGCCCGGAGGCTTGCGCAAAGTCGCTCCATTGCGACGACGCGATCAGCGACACCCGGTGCTCCGGCCGGGGATAGCGCTTGCGGATGGCACGCGCGCCATCAAGCCACAGGATGAAGTCGCCGATGTTGTCGGTTCGCACCACGGCGACGCTGCCCGGCTGGCGCGGCGTGCGGCGCCGCGTCAGGATCGCGGCATGCAGATCGGCAAGGCGGCCGATGGCGGCGCCGGCACGAAACAGCGCCAGGCGGGAGCCCATCATCGGCGTCGGCGCGGCCTGGTCGTTGCGATGTCGATCATCGGCCGCATGATAAGGGCATGCCTGCTACAGCCCAAACCGGATCGCCAGCGCGCGCAACCGCTGCCACAAACCGATCCGCTCGAGGACGGGCCGCAGCGGACCAACAACTGCCCGCAACGCCGGGGCCACCGCGAGCAGGGCCGCCGGCGGCGACGGCTCGCGGAGATAGTCGTTCTCGAAGGCGTCGGCCGCCTCGCAGCGCGCCACAACAGCGGGATGGCGCAGCGGAAACCCAACCGCGCCGCTCGGCACGCGATAGCGGCTGTCGATGGCCGCGGTGTGGGTCGCGGTGGCGCCGAAGCCGAGGTTGCTGACCAGGTTGACACTCGGCACCGCCGACAGGCCGTCGCGCACGAACATGCAATACGCCCATCGATAGCCCCAGATATCCGGGCGGCCGCGCCAGACCAGGTCGAAGCATCGCTGCCAATGGCGCGCCAGCGCCTTGTCGCCGAACCGCTCGCCGAGCCAGCCGCTCGACCGGCGCTCGCGCCAGCCGGGCATCGCGAAATCGAAATGCCGCCAGGCCCGGCGCCAAGTCGCCCAGCCCCAGCAGTGCGGCAGCCGCGAGAAGTAATAGCTGTCCGCGGTGCGGACCGCGCCGTTCTGGAAATTGTCTCCCGAGATCATCATGACACGCGGATCGGCGCGATAGCGCTCCAGCAATTCGGTGCAGAACGGAAAGAAGCTGGGGTCCGGCAGGCAGTCGTCCTCCAGGATGATCGCCGCCTCGACCTTGGAGAACGCCCAGTCCAGGCCGCTCGCCACCCGGACGCCGCAGCCCATGTTGGCCTCGGCGTATTCGCGGTGGACCTCGCAGGGCCAATCGACCGCGTCGGTCACGGCGCGGGTGCTGGCGCACAGCGCAGCCTCGCCGGCGCGGCCCGGACGCGGGCCGTCGGCCACCACCAGCAGCGTGGCCGGACGCGCGGCACGGATCGCCGCGAAGGTCCGTGCGGTTTCCGCGGGGCGATTGAAGATCAGAAAGACGACGGCGGCGGACATGGATGCGCCCGCTAGTGCAGCTTCGGCCCCTTCAGGAAGCGGGTGCGGTCGCCGGACTTGATCCTTGTCTCGATGGTCTTGCCATCGCGGTAGATGGTCATCGGGATTTCCACGCCCGCGGCGCCGAGCGACCAGACCTTGCGGTAGAGGCCTGCGAGCTCGCTCACCTGCGCGCCCGCGACCGACAGCAGCACGTCGCCGGTGCGCAGATCGGCGCGCTGGGCCGGTCCCTCCTTGGCGAGGCCGACGATCACCAGCTTGTCCTCGATCGCGGTGGCGTAGAGGCCGAGCCACGGCCGCGGCGGCGTGTTCGGCCGGCCGAGCGTCAGCAGATCGTCGAAGATCGGCTTCAGCAGGTCGATCGGCACGATCATGTTGAGGTCGCCGGGCGGCCCGTGCTCGCGGCCCTCCTGAAGCTGCAGCGAACCGATGCCGATCAGCTCGCCGCCCGATCCGATCAACGCCGTGCCGCCCCAGTTGGGATGCGACGGCGCGGTGAAGATCGCCTCGTCGACCACGTATTCCCAATAGCCCGCGAACTCCTGCTTGGCGACGATGCGCGCCGCGACCGACTTCTGCCGGCCGCCGGCGCCGCCCACCACCACACGCTCGCCGACCGAGGCTGCGCTCGATTGCCCGATCGGCAGCGCCGGCAGGTCGAGCCGCGCCAGCGCCTGGACCAGGCCGAAGCCGGTGGCCTGATCGTAGGCCAGCACAGTGCCGGGGACGGCGCGACCGTCGATCAGCGTGAGCCAGATGGTCTCGGCCTCGGTGATGAGGTAGCCGATGGTGAGCACCAGCCCGTCGTTGCGGATCAGCACGCCGTTGCCGGTGCGCTCGGTGCCGAGGGTGTCGGCGGTGAAGGCATCGGCCGGGACCACGGCGCGAACGCCCACCACCGCGCTCAACGCCGCTTCGAGGTCGTAGGAATAGTCCTCGAGTTTCGGCTGCGCCGACGCCGGCACCTTCCAATCGCTCAACGACGCCATGCGGCAGGGTCCTTGTTGCGGAGGTCCTTGTTGGCCGGGAGTGCCAGTATCAGGGATAGAAGGTCGATCACAAGGCCCGAAATCGGGCAAAGCATAGACCCTTCGCCGGAACCGGTTCCAACAGCCGCCGGGGACTCGCGGACCAGCGGTCGCGCGCTTCGGCAATCGGCAGACAACCCTGCAAATTCAATTTCTTACAATGGACCGACTCAGATATGCAGCGGGCGTCCGGGGCACCGGCCCCGGCGCGCGAGGTGCGCCCCATGCTGCCCGGAATCCGGCTGATCGCTGCGAGCTTCCTGTGGGGATTTGTCGTGGTCTTTGCCGGACTGCGCCTGGCCACCTCGCTGCACAACGCGCACGAGGCGCTGCCGATCATGGCGGCGCACGCCGCGGCTGTGGTGCCGGCCAGCGCCGATGAAGCGCGACGGATTCCGCCTGTCGTCCCGGTGCTGTACGATCTTCGTTTCGTATCGAGTGCGCCGTCCGCGCTGGCGCTGCCGGCAAGCCTGATCCAAAGCGCCCCGCCGATCGCCGAAACCGAATCCATCGCGGCTGCTGCGGTGGTTGCCACGCCGGCGGTCGCAGTGCCCGCCGTTGCGCCGGCTGCTGCCGCCAAGCCCGCGCCGGCAGCGCCGGTGACCAGCGAGCACGCAGATGCCGCCGCCGCAGCGTCCGAGGCGGCCGCGGCGGAGCTCAAGCTGGAGCCCGCAACCAAGCCGGCGACCCAGCCAATCCTGGCGCTCGCCGCGCCGTCCGAGCAGCCGCCGGCGGCCAGCGAAGGCCCGAGGCCATGGACGTCGCCGGTGACCGAGGGCCCGGTGCCGGCAGCGGGTCCCCGCATCGCTGCGCTTCCGTCCGAGGAGCCGCTACCCGAGGAGCCGACCGCAGCCGGTGCTGAGCCGGAGCAGAGCGAACCCGAGCCGCCCGCAGCCACCGCGGAGCCCGGACAGAGCAAGCCCGAGCCGACCGCAACCACCGCGGAGCCCGAACAGAGCAAGCCCGAGCCGACCGCAGCCATAGCGGTGCCCGAACAGAGCAAGCCCGCGCCGCCTGCGGCGAAAGTGGAGCCGAAGCGCAGCGAAGCCGCGCCGGCCGCCGCGCCGCGCCGGCACATCGTGAAACGCGCGGCGCGGCCCCGCGGCATCGCCGCCAGAGCGGTAAGGCATGCTGCCGCGGCCAAGCCGGTTGCAAGCGCCAAGCCGGTAGCCGGCGCGGCCAAACCGGTCGCCAAGGTGGCGAAGCGGCGCATCCGCTACGTCCACCGCCTGGCGCGTGCCCCGGCCGATCCGTTCGGCTCCTCCAGCACCAACTACGGCACCAATTTCGGCAGCAGCTCCGGAAACAGCTTCGGCAACCGCTGAACCGGCGCGGCACGGGACGTTCGTATCAAACCGGTTCCCAAGACCGCCGAACCTGCTTTAACTGCCGGCATGGTCCCGCTTTCGGTCCTCGACCTGTCGCCGGTCACCACCGCCACCTCCGGCGCGCAGGCGCTGCGCAACAGCCTCGACCTTGCCCGCCACGCCGACCGTCTCGGCTACACCCGCTACTGGGTCGCCGAGCACCACAACCTGGCCAACATCGCAAGCTCGGCGCCCGACATCATGATCGGGCAGATCGCCGCGGTGACGCAGCACCTGCGGGTCGGCTCGGGCGGCGTGATGCTGCCGAACCATGCGCCGCTGCAAGTCGCCGAGCGCTACAAGGTGCTTGAGGGATTGTTTCCGGGCCGCATCGACCTTGGGCTCGGCCGCGCGCCCGGCACCGACCCGGTCACCTCCTACGCGCTGCGGCGGCGGCAGGACGATCCGGCGAGCGACGACTTCCTCGAGCGCTTCCAGGAGCTGATCGCGTTCGAGCAGCGGCTGTTTCCCACCGACCATCCGTTCCGCCGCGTCCAGGCGATGCCGTCCGACGTGCGGTTGCCGCCGCTCTACCTGCTCGGCTCGTCGGCCTACAGCGCCCAGCTTGCCGCGCATGTCGGCGCCGGCTTCTCGTTCGCGCATCACTTCTCCGATTTCGATCCGGTGATGCCGATGCTGACCTACCGCGAGCAATTCAAGCCATCGGCGATGCGCGACAAGCCGCTGGCGATCCTTGCGGTGCATGTGGTCTGCGCCGACAGCGACGCCGAGGCCGACCGGCTCGCGAGCTCCGTCGACCTCAACTTCGCACGGCGCCGCCAGGGCCAGATCCTGCCGATCCCGAGTCCGGAGGAAGCCGCCGCGCACGACTATTCCCCGACCGACCGCGCCTGGATCGCGCAGAACCGCGCTCGCCTCGTGGTCGGCGGCAAGGACAAGGTGCTGGCGCATGTCGCGCCGCTGATCGAGCAGACCAAGGCCGACGAGTTGATGATCACCTCGATGATCTACGATCACGAGGCGCGCAAGCATTGCTACGCCCTGCTGGCGCAAGCGTTCGGGCTGCCTGCGTCCCACTGAAAACGAGCCCCGGCGCGGAGCCGGGGCTTCAGTGGAACCCCCAGCGCGTCGCTTGTTTTCGCGACCTTTGATGTTTGGTCGCCGCCGCCCACGAAAAGTTCAGGGCAGCAACGCGGTATTCCGGCCGAGCGCTGGGCGCGGTTTCAATCCGGCCGGGCCGTGATAAGAAAGCCCGCCCGGCCGGCGGCATTGCTGTCGCCCGGGACCAGGGCAAACGGTCCTGGCCAGTCCAGTTGCGAACATCGGGAGGTTCACTTGGGTAAGCAGTTCACGCTCACCGCGTCCGACGCCTTCAAGCTTGGCGCCTACCGGGCCGATCCGGCCGGCACGCCGAAGGGCGGCATCGTCGTCATCCAGGAGATTTTCGGCGTCAATCAGCATATCCGGAAAGTCTGCGACGACTTCGCGGCGCTGGGTTATGCCGCGGTGGCGCCGGCGCTGTTCGATCGCAGCCAGAAGGACTACCAGTCCGGCTACACCCCTCCGGAGATCGAGAAGTCGCGCGCCTTCGTCGCCAAGCCCGACTGGGACGCGATGATGCGTGACACCGACGCCGCGATCAAAGAGCTGAAGTCCGCGGGCCCGGTCGGCATCGTCGGCTTCTGCATGGGCGGCACCATCGCGTTCCTCGCCGCGACCCGGCTGTCGGGGCTCAGCGCCGCGGTCGGCTATTACGGCGGCCGCATCGTTGCGTTCGCCGACGAGAAGCCGAAGTGCCCGGTGCAACTGCACTTCGGCGAGAAGGACGCCAGCATCCCGATGACCGACGTCGAGACCATCAAGCAGAAGCGCTCCGGCGACTGCGAGATCTACGTCTATGCTTCCGGCGGCCATGGCTTCCATTGCGACGAGCGCGGCAGCTTCGACAAGCCGAGCCGCGACCTGGCCTGGCAGCGCACCAAGGATTTCTTCGCCAAGCACATGAAGAAGTAGCGCGCTTCAAGCATCGCCGACCAAGCACGGCCGCGCGGCAACCCCGCGCGGCCGTTTTGTTTTTGGCGTATGCTCGGCGCTGAAAAATACTCCGCTCGTTCGTCGCAGTCGCATCAGGCTCAGGACCCGATCATGCGATTTGGCATCTGGACGCCGCTGCCGCACACCACCCGGCCGGAGCCGCGGATGGAGCGGGCGATCGAAGCCCTGAAGGGCGGCCCCGCGGAGGGCCCGAGCGACGCCTCGTTCGAGTTCGCGGTCGACGTCATTCAGCGCGGCGAGCGCCACGGTTTCGAAGTCACCCTGATCGCGACCCGCGAATTGGGGCCAGACCTCGAGGCCTGGACCACGGCGGCGGCGCTGTCCGGCCAAACCCGTTCCATCGAGCTGATGGTCGCGGTGCATCCCGGCATCCTGACGCCAGCGATGGCGGCAAAAATGGGCGCGAGCCTCGACCGGATCAGCGGCGGCCGGCTGTCGCTCAACATCGTCAACGGCTGGAACGTCGACGAGTTCAACATCTTCGGCAACGGCGCGTGGCTGACCGGCGAGGACGACCGCTACACCCGGATGGACGAGTACATCACCATCATCAAGCGGCTGTGGACGGAAGACTCGGTGGATTTCGACGGCCGCTTCTACAAGCTCGCTGGCGCCAGCCTGCCGCTCAAGCCGCGGCAGCAGCCGAACCCGCCGATCTATGCGGCGAGCCGCTCGGCGGCCGGCAAGGAAACCATCGCGCGGTATTGCGATCACTGGTTCGTGCCGGACTGCCGCGACTATCGCCGCTACGACGACACCCTGGCGCTGATCGGAACCGAGATCGCCGCGATGCGAGAGAGCGCGCGGCGGCATGGCCGCACGCTCGGCTACGGGCTCAGCGCCCATGTGATCTGCGCGCCGACCTTGGAGCAGGCGCGGGCTTCAGCCGACGCGTTCGAGGCCTACGGCAATCTCGCCCGCTATAACCGCAGCGCCAGCGCCGGGCTCGGCGCCTGCCTGGTCGGCACGCGCGACATGATCATCGAGCGGATCGACGCCTACCGGCGGGCCGGCGTCGAACTGCTGCTGCTGCAATTCCACCCGATGATCGAAGGCCTGGAGCAGTTCGTCGCCGACATCCTGCCGCAGGTGACGCGCTCGCAACCGTTGCGGCGGATCATGCCGGCCGCCGAGTGAGCGGATCGGCCAGAGCCAGAGCCCGCGGTCAGAACCAGCGCTCGGAGACGGTGATGGTGTCGCCGGGGCACAGCGGGCTGGCGAGCGGCAGCTTCAGCTTGGTGGGTATGCCATGCACCATCCGCGAGATGATGACCTCGTAGCGGTAGCCGCGCGGGGTGAAGCCGCCGGCGATGGCAATGGCCTTCTCCATCGTCATGTGCGGCACGTAGGGGTATTGCCCGGGATACGTCACCTCGCCCAGCACGAAGAACGGCCGGTGCACCTCGACCTCGACGGCGACGCTCGGCTCGCGGATGTAGCCCGCGGCGAGCTTGGTCTTGATCGCGCCGGCGAGCTGGTTGGTGGTCAGGCCACGCGCGGTGACGGCGCCGATCAGCGGCAGCGCCACCTGGCCCTGGGCGTCGACGATGTAGTTGTTGCTGAGCGTGTCCTGGCCGAACACCACGATGCGGATCTTGTCGCCGGTGTCGAGCGTGTAGGGGCCGTCGTCGATCGCCTCGACCACCGGCACCACCTCGCGCACCCTGGCGATGGTGGCCGACGGCGGGCGCGGCGCGCCATACATCATCATGTCGAGCTCGGAGGCGTGGACCGGCTCGACCGCGACCGGCTCGACCACCGGGGCGTCGGCGAAGATGCGCGGCAGGCTGCGGGCGCAGCCCGACAGCGCCAGCGCGGCGAGTAGCACGACCAGGAGGCGGCGAAGCCGCATGCGAATCCGGACCCGCGACGAAAGTTAAGCCGCATTAACACCGCAGTATGGTTAATGAAGCCTTAGTGCCATGCTGGGGCATCGCCGGGGGGCCCCGGCGGCGAGGTTCGGACCCATGCTCACAATGCTCAAGCGCGAGGTCCAGGTGCCGGTGGTGTGGATCACCGGCGTCCTGTTCCTGCTGTTCGGCAAGGACTGGTTTGCCGCGGCCACCGACCGGCCCAGCCTGACGCTGCTGCTGTTCGGCTGGCTGTTCGTGGCGATCCTGTGGGGCGCCTTCGGCGTGGTGCGGCATGCCGAGCACCTCGCCGAGAAGCTCGGCGAGCCTTACGGCACCCTGATCCTCACGCTGTCCGTCACCATCATCGAGGTGGCGTTCATCGTCACCGCGATCGCCACCAGCACCGGCAGTTCGACGGTGGCCCGCGACGCCATGTGGTCGGTGGTGGAGATCATGCTGAATGGCACGATCGGCCTGTGCCTGCTGATCGGCGGATTGCGCCATCACGAGCAGGTCTACAACCTGCCCGGCGCGCGCGCCTTCCTGTCGGTGGTCATTCCGCTCGCGGTGTTCGCGCTGGTGCTGCCGAGCTTCACGGTGGTGGCGCCCGGACCGATCCTGTCGACGCCGCAGGCCATCACCATCGCGGCGCTGACGCTTGCGCTCTACGCCATCTTTCTCGCCATGCAGACGGTGCGGCACCGGAGCTTCTTCCAGGATCCGGTCGGGGCCGACGGCGAGGTCATGGCCGAGACCTCGCATCACAGCGAGCGTTCGGTGGGCTTTCACACCGCGGGCCTGCTGGTGACGCTGGCGCCGGCGGTCTATCTCACCGAGCAGCTCGGCCACATCGTCGAGCACGCGGTCCACTCGGTCGGCGCGCCGACCGCGCTGGTCGGCGTGCTGGTCGCCGTGCTGGTGCTGGCGCCGGAAATGATGGGAGCGCTGCAGGCGAGCCTGCGCAACCAGCTGCAGCGCGCCGTCAACATCGCGCTAGGCTCGGTGCTCGCCACCATCGGGCTGACCATGCCGGCGGTCCTGGTGCTTGGGGTGCTGAAAGGAACGCCGACCGTCCTCGGCCTCGATCACCAGCAGATCGTGCTGCTGGCGCTGACGCTGGTGGTGTCGATCCTGACGTTCGGCGGCGACCGCACCAACATGCTGCAGGGCGCCGTCCACGTCGTCATGTTCCTGGTGTTCGTGCTGCTGCTGTTCCATCCGTGACGGCGTGAACTTCAGTGCGCGGCAACGCCGGTGCCGATCGGGCAGGACACGCCGGTGCCGCCGAGCCCGCAATAGCCCATCGGGTTCTTCGCCAGATATTGCTGGTGGTAGTCCTCGGCGAAATAGAACCCCGGCGCGTCGAGGATCTCGGTGGTGACCCCGCCGTAGCGCTTGGCGGCCAGCGCCTTGGCGTACATCGCCTTCGACTCCTCGGCGGCCTTCTTCTGTTCCGGCGTGGTGGCGTAGATGCCGGAGCGATACTGGGTGCCGACGTCGTTGCCCTGGCGCATGCCCTGGGTCGGGTCGTGGTTCTCCCAGAACGTCTTCAGCAGCTTGTCGTAGGAGATCTTCTTGGGGTCATAGACCACCAGCACCACCTCGTTGTGACCGGTGCGGCCGGAGCAGACCTCCTCGTAGGTCGGATTGGCGGTCTCGCCGCCGGCATAGCCCGCCGCGGTGACATAGACGCCGTCGCCCAGCTCCCAGAACTTTCGCTCGGCGCCCCAGAAGCAGCCCATGCCGAAGATCGCGGTCTGCAGCCCGGCCGGATACGGACCCTTGAGCGGATGGCCGTTGATGAAATGCGTGGTGGCGGTGCGGATGGGGGTCGGGCGGCCGGGCAGCGCCTGGCCCTTGGCCGGCATCTCCGCCTTCTTGGACAGGAACATCGTCGATTCTCCCGTTGGGTTTGGGACGATACTGACGCAAATATAGGCGCGACCGCGGCTTTCGGCACCGCTTCCGCGGTCACTTTCCGGCAAGGCGGCGGCTTGCCGCGCTCACGGCCGCGCGAGCGGCCCATCCCCGCTGTTTCCCTTCCCGCTCCAGCCACTTATGCTGCCGCCGATGCGGATACCGTCGGGAGGCCCCATGACCAGCTTGAAGACCGTTGTCGGCGCTTGTCTTTTTGCCCTGCTGGCAACGGGGCCGGCGCGGGCGCAGAGCGCGCAGACAGTACCGCCCTATGGGCCGCCGATCGGGATCGAGAACGCCCGCAAGATCATGACCGCCGCCGAAGCCGAGGCCGTCAAGAACAACTGGGCCGTGGTGATCGTCATCATCGACAGCGGCGGCTACCCGGTGATGCTGCACCGACGCGACGATGTGCAGCTCTCCTCCATCGACATCGCCCAGGGCAAGGCCCGCACCGCGCTGATGTTCAAGCGGCCCTCCAAGGTGCTCGATGACGCGATCTCCGGGGGCGGCCCGGGCCTGCGGTTCCTGGCGCTGCCGAACATCGTGCCGCTCGAAGGCGGGCTGCCGATCGTGCTCGACGGCAAGATCGTCGGCGCCATCGGCGTCTCCGGCGTGCTGTCGTCGCAGGACGCCCAGGTCGCCCGGGTCGGGCTCGAAAGCCTGAAATAGCGAAAGGCCGGCGGGTCGGGGGCGGCCGGCATGGATCAGCGCGTTCACATCGTCGTCGTCGAGGATGAGGCGACCCAGCGCCAGTTGCTGGTCGACTATCTGGACAAGCAGAACTTCCGGGTCAGCGCCGCCGACGGCGGCGGCGCGCTGCGCCGTCTGGTCGAGCGCGAGCTGCCCGAGCTGGTTCTGCTCGACGTCGGCCTTCCCGGCGAGGACGGCTTCGCGCTGGCCCGCTGGCTGCGCGAGAAGAGCTCGCGCATTGGCATCATCATGGTGACCGCGGCAGCCGATACCGTCGACCGCGTGGTCGGCCTCGAAACCGGCGCCGACGACTACATCGGCAAGCCCTACGAGCCGCGCGAGCTGCTGGCCCGCATCAAGAGCGTGCTGCGGCGGGTGACCGGCGCGCAGGCCGCCTCAGGGCCGCGGCTGCGGATGGGCCGCCGCGTGCTCGACCTGGAGAAGCGCATCCTGGTCGATCCCGCCGACGGCAGCGAGGAGAACCTGACCGCGAGCGAATACGACCTGCTGAAAGTGTTCGCCGAGAACCCGAACCGGCCGCTGACCCGCGACTGGCTGCTGGAGGTCACCGCGCACCGCGAGATGGAGGCGTTCGACCGCGCCATCGACCTGCGCATCACCCGGCTCAGACGCAAGATTGAGGTCGATCCGGCGCACCCGGACTCGATCCGCACCGTGCGCGGCGTCGGCTACATGTTCGTGCCGCCGAAGGATTGAGACGCAATGCCACGCGCCGCGCCGCATCGCCGTCGGGCCGCCAATCGGTGACGATCACCCCGCGGCATCCTTGACGTTCGCCATGTGCGGTCATCAGTAGAGAGTTTCCGCAAGCCCGTTATCGAGCCCGGCGTACAAGTTCGCGGCAACGCCCGGAAGATTACTTTCCGAGCCAACCACGTGCCGCTTCGCCGCCCCCACGATGGCAATCAAGCCGATCGTGACCGCGCAGACCACCGTCACAGCGACAATGAACTGCAGGCCGGAGATCCGCGGTTTTTGGTGCCGTTCGCTCGGTTCAGAGGACGAACGCATTGTTGTATGGGCGGCAAGGACTGTGCGCATGATGCCCTCGTTGTCGGTTGTGGGCGAGAGCTCAAGCTGGCACTGACCTGCCGCAAGATGAATCACCAAATGGTATCGCGCGGCTCAACTTCTTATTTGCAGCAAAACTGCGCCCGGTCCGCCTTGCGGCTGCCGCATCACGTGCAAAATTGCCGCTGGCGCCACAGAAGGGTCACGCCTTCATCTCAACCTTGATGCTGGAGCTGCCACTGACGCGGCAGATCAGCACGCAGGCTACCGCTGTGGTCCCGAAAGACGCAGCTCACGCTCGGCACGAAACACATTGCTGTGCAGGCCTGCAATCCACTGACGGCCACTCGATGTGACATTGAGATATCGGATAGCGGCCTGGATGTGCGGAGAGATGCAGTTCCAGTAAAATTGGGGATATTTGTCGACCAGATCCGCCGGCGAGTCATAGCCGAGTCGTTTGTTCAAGCCGATCTCTTCAAATTCGTAGTAAAGCGCATTGGTTTTTCTCAAATAGTGAGGATCGCCGAGCTGACCGATGAGGTCGGCAGCCCGCAACAGTGCCCCGTCCTCGTCCATTTCCTTCTCGTCGGTGGGCGATGAATACGGAAATCGCGTGAACCCGATCGCACGTGCGATCCGTGCGCCATCGAGTTCCTCGATTGCCGCAACACGATCCAGGACGAATAGCTGCGACCGCTCCACGTGATAGGCCGCAAGGGCGGCATCGGAGGACCCCCGCGGCAACGAAACCTTCCGGCCCGTCCCATCAACAACGTAGCCATCATTCTCATCGCCTTTGACGATGCCACGGACGTAGCCAATGTCATGCGTCAGGCAGGCGACAATGAAGTTCGAATAGTCGGTCGGTGTCGAAGGCATCAACAACGCACGGCCCTTGAAGATGTCGTGACCGGCCAGAGTGACGAGCATCGTATGCTCAACGTTGTGATAGAGGGCATCGCTACTGCCGATGCATTCGAGCGCCAATCGGGCGGCGAACGGGATAAGTTCAGCCAAGCGCGCATGCGAGGACCCGAACCGATCCTTCATATCGGAGGCGAGGAACGAACCCAGGGCGTCTGCCGCCAATTGCGGTAGCGTAATCATGCCTCGAGGCCGCAATGCTCATTGCCGCGCACTGGTCATGGATCGGTGCTTTGCCGGTCCAAGCACCACTGCACAAACGTATAGTCTGTCTAGTCATTTCTACTAGCCGCGCCCGCGCCGGGCACGCACGCCTTGGCATCGCTTGCGCGACCAGCGGATCGCGCTAGCCGTGCGCGCCGTCGATCTCCGCCAACGCACGGCGCAATTCCGCGGCGAGCGGACCCAGGCCGTCCTGACAGAGCGCGCGGTCGCCGGCCTTGCCGGCCTGCTCCAGCGCTGCCGCCGCGGTGCCGACGCCATTGGCGCCGATCGCCCGCGCCGCGCCCTTGAGCTTGTGGGCGGCGGCGGCCAGTGCCGCAAGGTTGCCGTTGCGCGAAGCGCTGTCGATCTCGCGCTGGGTTTCCACCGCGGTGTCGCGGAACTTGCCGAGCAGCGAGTCGATCGCGGCACGGTCCTCGCCGAGCCATGCGCCCAGCACGCTGCGGTCGATGGCGCTGACGCCCTCTTTGCCGTCGCTCGCGGCGTGGCCGTTGCCGGAGCGATCGACCGACAGCCAGCGCTCCAGCGTGCCGCGCAGCCGGTCGATGTTCACCGGCTTGACCAGATAGGCGTCCATGCCGGATTCGATGCAGCGCTCCTCCTCACCCTTCAGCGCGTTGGCTGTCACCGCCACGATCGGGGTATGGCCCTTGCGACCGCCGGCCTCGGCCGCGCGGATGCGGCGGGCGAGCTCATACCCATCCATGCGCGGCATGTGGATGTCGGCCAGCACCGCGGTGTAACGGCCGGCCGCCCAAGCCTCCAGCGCTTCGACGCCGTCATTGACGCTGTCGGCCGCGACCCCGATCAGATCGAGCTGGCGCACCAGCACCTCGCGGTTGACCGGATGGTCATCGACCACCAGCACCCGCAGCCGCTCGCGCCGCGACGGCCGCGCGGTGCCGGGCTTCGGCGCCGCAGCCTCCGGCCGCAGCAGGGAAAG
>JADMIO011434989.1_pt1 | contig 36920 bp, 35 predicted proteins | sample 8958161 | NCBI WGS metagenome assembly JADMIO01 (sample SAMN16585339, study PRJNA669376) | soil metagenome | isolation source: Crop rotation soil | place: USA: Cullars Rotation, Alabama | collected 2011
GCCGCGACTTCAAGTCACGTGAATTCCAAGCTTCGGATCCCACTGTGCTGGAAAGGGCCGACCGCCCTACGAACGCCGCAAGCGCCCGCGCAGCCACGAGGATAACCGCGTCCGCGCGAGGATGATGGAGTTCGCCTCGGTGGTGCTGATCGCAACAGCATTTGCTGGGTTCGCCTACACGATGGTCGAACAGGCACTTGCCAGTCCGTTCGCCGCAGTCCGGAGCGCGCTTAGCAACTGATCGTCGGAACTCGCGGTAGAGCGGCGTCCACGCTATGCGACGGCCGATGAACCCGCTTTACGAACGGATGAAGACCAGCGTGTTTGAGCGCATGTCGGCGCTCGCGCTGGAACATGGCGCCGTGAACCTCGGCCAGGGATTTCCCGATTTCGGCTGGCCTGAGGATATCCTCGATGCTGCCGCGCGAGCGCTGAAGGCCGGCTCGAACCAATATCCGCCCTCGCGCGGGCTAATGCCGCTGCGCCAGGCCGTTGCCGACCATTACGGCCGTCACTTCGGCCAACAACTTGCGCCGGAGCAGGTGTGCGTGACGAGCGGCGCGACCGAAGCGCTCGGGGCGGCGATCCTCGCGGCGGTCCGGCCAGGCGACGAGGTCGTCATCTTCACGCCCGCATACGACAGCTATGCGCCAATGATCCGCCGGGCCGGCGGGACACCGGTCGAAGTCGCCCTCCAACCGCCCGAATGGCACATCGACCGTGACGCACTCGAACGCGCGATCAGCCCGAAGACGCGCGCGATCCTATTCAACAATCCGCACAATCCGAGCGGTCGCATGTTCGATGCGGACGATCTCGAAGCGCTCGCCTCGGTCGCTCGCGAACACGACCTGATCGTCATCAGCGACGAAGTGTGGGAGCATGTCGTCCTCGACGGCCGCAGCTTCACTCCGCTTGCGACCCTTCCGGGAATGGCGGAGCGGACCATCAAGATTGGATCGGCCGGCAAAATCTTCTCGCTCACGGGCTGGAAGGTCGGCTGGATGGTCGCCGCCGCTGAGTCGGCGAACATCGTCTCCCGCGCGCACCAATTCCTGACCTTTTCGACCGCGCCAAACCTGCAGGCCGCCGTTGCTTATGGGCTAACCGACGGGGACGGCTGGGTTAGGCCGATGCGCGACCGCTTTCAGCGTTCCCGAGATCGGATGACCGAAGGCTTGCGGCAGGCGGGATTTTCGGTGCTCAATGCGGCTTCGACCTATTTCCTCTGCGTCGACCTGGCGGCATCGGGAATCGCGCTTGACGACGAAACATTCGCGACCACCGCCGTAGAGCGAGCGGGGATTGCGGTCGTGCCGCTGTCCGCTTTCGCCGAGAGAGATCCGCCGAAGCACCTCGTCCGCCTCTGCTTCGGCAAGAAGGACGAAACGATCGACGCAGGTATTGCTGCAATGGCCAAGGCGAAGGAGCTGCTGGCATGAGCCCCGCCGACGAAGCTGCGCAAATCCTCGACCTCGCTGGAATCGAATCCGCGGGCAGCCTTGTCAGTTTCTCTCCCATCGACGGGAAGCCGATCGGCCGGGTGACGGTCGGGGATCCGGACCGGGCGGCAGCGCGTGCGGCAGAGGCGTTCCGCAAATGGCGCACCGTGCCGGCGCCGCGGCGCGGCGAGTTCGTGCGGATCCTCGGCGAATGGCTGCGCGAGGCGAAGCCAGTGCTCGCCAAGATGATCACGCTCGAAAGCGGGAAGATCCTTCAGGAAAGCCTCGGCGAAGTGCAGGAGATGATCGACATCTGCGACTTCGCGGTGGGGCTCTCGCGTCAGCTTTATGGCCTGACCATTGCCAGCGAGCGGCCCGAGCACCGGATGATGGAGCAATGGCACCCGCTCGGGCCGGTGTTGGTAATCAGCGCGTTCAACTTCCCGGTCGCGGTCTGGGCATGGAATGCCGCGCTCGCGCTGGTGTGTGGCGACCCGGTGATCTGGAAACCGAGCGAGAAGACTCCGCTGTGTGCCGCGCTGGTGATGCGCCTGGTCGGTCGAGCCTCCGACCGGTTCGGCGAAGCGCCAGACGGACTCGTGCAACTGGTCCAGGGCGAACGGGCAATCGGCGAAGCGCTGGTCGACGATCCCAGGATCGCTCTAGTCTCCGCCACGGGTTCGACCGCGATGGGGCGGATCGTGGGACCGCGAGTTGCGCAGCGGTTCGGCCGGGCCTTGCTCGAACTGGGCGGCAACAATGCGACAATCGTATGCCCGTCGGCGGATCTCGAGCTTGCCACGCGAGCAATCCTGTTTTCGGCGGCGGGAACGGCCGGGCAGCGCTGCACGACCCTTCGTCGGCTAATCGTCCACGAAAGTGTCGCCGACGAACTGGTCGCGCGTCTCAAGACACTCTTCGCAAGCGCGAAAGTTGGCGATCCGCGCCAGAGCGACACACTGATCGGTCCACTGATCGACCAAGCCGCATTCGAAGGCATGAAGAAAGTTCTCGGAGACAAGATTGAACGCGTCGATGCAATTTCCGGCGGATTTTACGTGCGCCCGGCGATTGTCGAAGTGTCGGCACAGGAAGGGAGCGTCCTCCAAGAAACGTTCGCGCCGATCCTTTATGTGCTGCGCTACCGCGACTTCGACGAAGCCATCGCTCTCAACAACTCGGTCCCGCAGGGCCTGAGCTCTTCGATCTTCACCAACGACCTCCGTGAAGCCGAGCGCTTCGTGTCGGCTTCCGGTTCCGACTGCGGCATTGCCAACGTCAATATTGGCCCATCGGGCGCGGAGATCGGCGGAGCGTTCGGCGGCGAAAAGGAAACGGGCGGAGGCCGAGAAAGCGGGTCGGACGCATGGCGAGCCTACATGCGGCGGCAGACCAACACCGTGAATTACGGAAGCGAGCTACCGCTCGCTCAGGGTATTCGCTTCGACATCGCCCCATAGGGCGAGGGGCTGCTCGGCCATCATCTTCGGCCAGGCGCGCCGGAAGTCCTGTCTCCATGGGATGAGTGCGTCGGCATCGAGCGGAGGAGAGATCAGGAATCCCTGTCCGACGTCGCAGCCGAGTTCGCGCACGATCGCGAGTTGCTCGAGCGTCTCGATCCCTTCGGCTGTAGCCGTGAGGCCGAGGTTGTGGGCCAGCTCGGTCATCGATTGGACGATCAGCCGGCAATCGCGCGAACGGGTAACGTCGGCGACGAACGCCTGGTCGATCTTGAGCTCGGTGAAGGGCAACTGCCGAAGCTGCATGATCGACGAATACCCAGTGCCAAAATCGTCGATCGCGAGCCCGATGCCCTTGATCCGGAAGCGCGTCAACGTGTCCATCAGCTTGACGAGCGGCTGGGTCGCGCCCTCCGTGAGCTCGAGGACGAGCCGGTCGGTTGGCACCTCCAACCCGCGGCACATGCGCTCGACCAGGTCGGGAAAGTCGAGATGCTGCAGGCTCAAAGCCGAGATGTTGAAGGCGATGGAGGTGTCGAGCCCATCCTCGCACCAGTCGAGCCATTGCCTCAGGATCGTGCGCAGGCCCCATTGGGTTAGCTCATCGATGAGCCCGTGCTGCTCGGCCATGGGTATGAAGCGCGAGGGTTCGACAGAGCCGAGCTCGGGGTCGTCCCACCGCATCAGCGCCTCGACGCGGACCAGCGATCCGTCACGGAGCGAAACCTTGGGTTGATAGACTAAATGGAGCCGCTGCTCTTCAAGGGCTGCCGCAAACGCTTCGAGCAGCTGGTCCTTGGAACGGCGCGTCATGGCACGAATGTCGCCCTCAACTGGCTGAGGACGTCCTGGAGAACCTCGAACCGGACCGGCTTTTCGACCGGGCCCTTCATGCTGAGGCCGAGCGCTTCGCCCAGCCGGAAGGCGGATTCGAGGACCCGACGGTCGAATCCGCTGACGATTAGGACCGGCGCTTCATAGTCCTGGTCGGCAAGGAATCGGATCAGCTCGACCCCGTCCATTCCGGGCATTCCGAGATCGAGCGCGACCATGTCGGGCCGGTCGGCGAGGAAGCTGTCGCGAAACTCCTGATCCAGCGCGGTGATCACGGGGTCGAACCCGCTATCCCTGGCCGCTTGAGCCAGAAATTCTGCGAGCGCAGGCTCGTCGTCAATCAGCAGCAGACGCGGCTGCGGCATCCGTTTCTCCCCGCGCACGGGCGTACGCACCAAGTGCGTTGCAAATCAACACCTGGAAACGCTCTTTTAACCACGTCGCCGATAAAGTCCCATTTTGGAGCGGATTCGCGCACGAAAGGCGCTTGCACGAATGTTCGGATCGATCATCCGCAGGAAAGCGGGCGCCGGCGTATCGGGCAGCGACCCCGCTTTCGAATCGACGACCGTTTCGCTCTCCACCGCAGTTCCGCGGCCGGCGGAGCGCCGCGAGGAGGAGCGCGTCTCCGCAATGCTCCGCGTCGGCAAGCTCATTGGGGCTGCCGGCGATCAACAGCTGATCAAGATCAAGAACATGTCGGCGGGCGGTCTCATGGCGATCATGAACCCCGTTCCGCGCGTCGACGATCGGGTCGCGATCGAGCTTTCGTCGCAGAAGATCCCGGCGACCGTGGTCTGGACTCGCGACGACGTGGTCGGCCTCAAGTTCGACCAGAATGTCGATCTCGGCGAGCTTCTCGCAGGCCGCAAGCCGCGCCTCGGCTTCCGTCCGCGGCCTCCGCGGCTCGAGATCGCCTGCAAGGCGTCGGTGCGCCTCGGCAAGGTCTATTACACCGTCGACGTGCACGACATCTCGCTCGGCGGGATGAAGGTCGAGCCGATCGAGGAATATTGCGTCGGCAAGAAAGTGGTGGTCGTCGTCGAAAGCCTTCGCCCCATCAAAGGCGAAGTGCGTTGGTACTCGGACCGCAAGGCCGGCATCGTTTTCGAGAAAGCGCTCGACTTCGACGAACTCGCCGAATGGGTGGGCAAGCGGCTCGAGCTCGCCAGCCTCAAGGCGTCTTACAAACAAGGCTGAGCAATCCTATTTCCGCTTCGAAGCAAGAAGGAGCGGAAAATCATGGCCGAAGAAGTCGCAGTCCTCGCGGGCGGATGCTTCTGGTGCACCGAAGCGGTGTTCCTGGACGTCGTAGGCGTGAAGTCCGTTGAAAGCGGCTACACCGGCGGGACGGCCGCCAATCCGACCTACAAGCAGGTATGCGGCGGCGATACTGGCCATGCCGAGGCGATCCGCATCGCCTTCGATCCGGATCAGCTTAGCTATGACGACTTGCTCGACATCTTTTTCGCGACGCACGACCCCACCCAGCTCAACCGTCAGGGCAACGACGTCGGCACTCAGTACCGCTCGGCGATCTTTCCCCAGAATGAGGAGCAGGAGCGCAAGGCGCGCGAAGCGATCGCCCGGAACAACGCCGATCACGGGAATCGTATCGTCACCACGATCGAGCAAAAAGGCGAGTGGTGGCCCGCGGAGGATTACCACCAGGACTATTGGGCGAACGAAGGGCAGCGCAATCCCTATTGCATCGCCGTCATCCCGCCGAAGCTTCAGAAATTGAGGAAGAGCTTCCAGGCGCGTGTCAAATCGGCAACAGCGCAGGCCTGATTTTCCGGCCGAGGCGGAATTGCCTTGGAAGCGTAACAGGTTGGTGCAATTCAAGGAGCACTAACAGGGGGAGGGGCGGCGCTCGGTCCGCCCCTTTTTCTTTGGACTAATGCCGATCGGCCGCTGCCCTTCGCAAACGATCGTTGATGGCCTCGCCGAGGCCCTCGTCGGGCACCGGAGCCACGGCGATACGCGAGCTTGGCGACGCATCCGCTTCGTGAAGAAGGTCGAAGAGCCGCGCCGCCGCCTCGACTAGATCACCCGATCTGCTCAGGCTGGCATCGCCATCCACGTCCGCAAATCCGATCAGATATTCTCCGGTTTCCGCCTGTCGAACGTTCAGTCGAACCGGCTTCGACGGCGCGTAATGGATGGCAAGTTGGCCCGGCGCTTCGATGGAGCCCGGAGCAGACCGCTCGGCATCAACCTCAATGGGCCCAAGGCGCAGCAGTCGGAGTGCTCCTCCCGTCGCCGCAACGATGGTCGATTCGATGCCGCGCTGTGTGGCGCCTGCATCGATGACCAGCGGAATGCGCCCTCCAAGGCTTTTCAGGACATGCTCGGCGCGCGTGGGGCTGACTGACCCGCTGGCGTTCGCCGATGGCGCGGCGAGCGGACGCCCGACGGCGTGTAGCAGGGCCTGCATCGCAGGATGCGCCGGCACTCGAATCCCGATCGTCGGCAGGCCGGCAGTCACGATCGATGCTATCCCTGACCCTTCGCATGCCCCGACGACCAGCGTCAGCGGTCCCGGCCAGTGTTGCCGTGCGAGTTCCAATGCCGCCTCGTCGAACGCACCGATGCGCTGAGCCGCATCGAGATCCGGCACATGAACGATCAGAGGGTTGAAACTAGGCCGGCCCTTGGTTTCGTAGATGCGCGCGACCGCTTGCGCATTGGTTGCGTCGGCGGCGAGGCCGTAAACCGTCTCAGTGGCAATCGCGACGGGCTCACCCGCGAGGATGAGCTCCGCCGCCTCGGCAATGCTTTCGTCGGTGAACGGAACGACCCGCGTCTCCATGCTGACGCGGCTAGAGGATTAGTCACTCTGCGGGAAGTTCAGGCCCGCTCGCGCTCCAGCAGCTCGGCGGGATCGACTCCGAGTCGGCGCATACGGGCGCGAATCTCCGGCCATTCCTCCTTGAGGAACCGACTGCGTTCGCTGTCGCTAAGGCGAGCCCGTGCGCCAGCCGCGACAAACATGCCAACGCCGCGCTTCACGACGATCAGGCCTTCGTCCTGGAATCCCTGGTAAGCCTTTGCAACAGTTAGCGGATTCGCCTGCTCCTCAGCCGCAAGCGCACGCACCGAGGGGAGGGGGTCGCCGTCGCTGTATTTCCCCGCGAGGATCGCATCGGCGATGATCTCACGGAGGCGGACATAGACGGGCTTTTCATGCTGTCTTCCGAGCGTCATGGTGTCATAATACACCGGATCGCGGGAAGTTCAATGGCTTAGGTCAAGCAGTCGGCGCTTCCCACGCCGTCCAGACCTCCGACAAAGCTGGCCGCTCCCGCTCCTTTATTTCGCGAGCCGGGTGCCCGATGAAGACGAAGCCCGCGATCCGCTCAGCCGGCCCGCAAAAGGCCGCCCGCACGCGTTCCGAATAGGTCCGCCATCCCGTCACCCAGCCCGCGACATAGCCGAGCGCATGGGCGGCCATGATCAGGTTCATCCCGGCGGCGCCCGCGGACAATTGCTGTTCCCACACCGGAATCTTGTGTCCCTCGATCGGCGCGGAAACGAGGACCACGAGTTGGCCTGGATAATGGGCGAACTCGTTTTCCTTTTGGCGATGCGCGTCGGTTGCCTGCGCGTTCTCTTCCTCAAGCGCTCGTTGCAGTAGCGCCGCGAACGCATCGCGCTGATCATCTGCGACGGTGACGAAGCGCCACGGATGGAGCTTCCCATGGTCGGGAATGCGCGCCGCGATCGTCAAAATTCGCGCGAGTTCTTCCTGCGCGGGACCGGGCCCGATGAGCTCCCGCGGCTTTGCCGAGCGGCGGGTTTCGAGCAGCGAAAGAGTCGATGAAAGGTCGTTGAGCATGTGCCGCGCCAAATAGGGCCCGCGGCTCTCGCCAACAATCCGCTTCACAAGCCCGATTTGCTCGTTACGGTCGCGGTCGCTGCGCCTCCGGGCGTTTAGGGGAGAGTTCGATGGTCGACACGCCCGGCGCGGAAGCGCCGTCCTCGCCTGACATCACGCATGTTGATCCATCCGCCGAAAAAACATGGATGGGCCATCCGCGGCAGCTCGCGCGGCTGTTCTCGGTGGAGATGTGGGAGCGGTTCGGCTTCTACGGAATGCGGGCGCTGCTCGTCCTTTATCTCGTCAAGCACTTCCTGCTCGAACAGTATCAGGCCAGCGGGATCGTCGGCGGCTATCTCAGCCTCGTCTATCTGACTCCTGTCATCGGCGGCTGGCTCGCGGATTATTACCTCGGTTCGAAGCGCTCCGTGAAATGGGGCGCGCTGGTGATGGCGGCGGGTTATCTGCTGCTCTGCTTCGGCGGCGACCAGGCCAAGCCGTACGCCACGATTGGCGGCCAGCGGTACGAAGTTCAGGTCGACCGCGGCAAGTCGTTGCTGGATTCCACCGACACCAAGCAGTGGGTCGTTGCCAACGGCCAGAAGCTGCAGATCCACGGCATGCCTGACGGGTCGGTGCAGCTGCTTTCACCGACCGGCCAGGTGGCGACAACCGTCGCCAAGGAGGACTTCAAGCCGGGCGCTGAAAGGTCGCCTTTCTATCTGACCCTGATGTTGTTCGCGCTCAGCCTGATCGTGATCGGCAACGGCTTCTTCAAACCGAACATCTCGACGATCGTCGGGTCGCTCTACAAGCAGGGGGATCGACGCCGAGATGCCGGGTTCACCATCTTCTACATGGGCATCAACATCGGCTCGATCGGCTCGCAGATCCTCTGTCCGATCTTCGCCAACTGGTTCGGCTGGTGGGCCGGTTTCGCGATCGTCGTCGTCGGCATGCTCATCGGTTACGCGCTCATGCAATTCGATGGCGGGCGATTGGCGGGCTATGGCGAACCGCCCAAGCGCGACGGACCGGATCGAGCGCTGCTGATCTATGCGCTGTCGATCCTCTCCGCGCCTTTGTTCTGGCTGATCTTCCGCAACGTCATGAACACGCCCGAGGCGGCCGCGGGGAGCGGCCTCTGGGGCTATATCGTCGCGACGCCGTTCCTCGGGAAAGTCCTGTTCATCACCTTCCTCGCCGCGGTGATCGGCATTCCGATCTGGTCGTGGAAGGTTGGGACCAAGGTTGAGTTTCAGATGATGCTCGCCGCCATCATCCTGGTCATCTTCAACGTCACTTTCTGGACGCTGTTCGAGCAGGCCGCTTCGTCGCTGACCTTGTTCGCCGACAGCAACACGACGCTTCATTTGTTCGGTTTCTTCGTCTCCGCGCCACAGACACAGAATTTCAATCCGATCACGATCGTGGTTTTCGCGCCGATCCTCAGCTGGTTCTGGATTTGGCTCGCGAAGAGAGGTTGGGAGCCTTCAATCCAGGTGAAGTTCGGTATCGCCTTGCTTCTTGTCGGCCTCGGTTTCGTCGTCCTCGCGTGGAGCAAGACAACCGCCGGTGCGGACGCTCGCGTCGCTTTGTGGTGGCTCGTCCTGACCTATTTCCTCCATTCGATCGCGGAGCTTTGCATTTCACCGGTCGGTCTCAGCATGATCACGAAGCTGTCGATCGCCCGGGTCGTCGGGATGATGATGGGCGTCTGGTTCCTGTCGATCTCGATTGGCGAATATCTGGCGGGCGCGGCGGCCCAGGCCGCTTCGGTTCAGACGGTTGGCGGTCAGGTCACCAATCCGCAGCTCGCGCTGGAGAGCTACGCACATACCTTCATGGTCGGTGGTGAGATGACGATGATCGCGGGCGTGATCCTTCTCGCGATTTCGCCTTGGCTGCGCAAACTCATGCACGGAGTGAAGTAAGGATGCGCATACTCGCTGCGACCGCCGCCGCCTTGTTCATCTCGGCCTGCGCGACCACGCCGCCGCCCGCGCCAGCGATCCACATCAACGAAGACCCATATCCATCGACCTACGTCCGGTACCCGGGCGCGCTCACCGTCATCCGCCACGCAACGGTGTTCACTGGCGATGGGCAGCAGATCAACGATGGCACCGTCGTCTTCGCCAATGGCGTGATCCAGGCTGTCGGCGGACCGCAGGTCCCGACCCCGGCCGGTGCTGTAGAGATCGACGGCACGGGCAAGTTCGTCACGCCCGGAATCATCGATGTCCACAGCCACCTCGGCGACTATCCATCCCCCGGCGTTGAGGGGAATTCCGACGGCAACGAGGCGACGGATCCGGTGCATCCCGACGTCTGGGCGGAGCACAGCGTCTGGCCACAGGATCCCGGCTTTTCCCGCGCGCTGATCAACGGCGGCATCACGACCCTCGAAATTCTTCCCGGCTCGGCGAACCTCTTCGGGGGTCGCTCCGTGGTGCTCAAGAATGTGCCCGGTCGCACGGCGCAGGATATGAAGTTCCCCGGCGCGCCTTACGGCCTCAAGATGGCGTGCGGGGAGAATCCCAAGCGCGTCTACGGCAGCCACGACCACATGCCGCAAACGCGGATGGGCAATATCGCGCTTGCTCGCGAAACCTGGGTCAAGGCGGTCGCGTACAAGAAGAAGTGGGACGAATATTACGCCAAGGGCGGCGACATGCCCGAGCGCGATCTCGCGATGGATACGCTCAAAGGTGTGCTCGAAGGCAAGATCCTGGTGCAGAACCACTGCTATCGGGCCGACGAGATGGCCAACATGATCGATATGTCGAAGGAATTCGGCTACCACGTGACAGCATTCCACCACGCGGTCGAAGCCTATAAAATCGCCGATCTTCTCCGCGAAAATGACATCTGCGCGGTGATGTGGGCCGATTGGTACGGCTTCAAGATGGAAGCCTACGACGCGATCAAGGAAAACATCCCGCTGGTCCATAATGCGGGCGCCTGCGCGATCGTCCACTCTGACGATCCCAATTACATTCAGCGGCTGAACCAGGAAGCGGCGAAGGCGCTCGCCGATGGTATTCGCGCTGCGATTCCGAACCTTTCCGAAGCGGTTGCGTGGGAGTGGCTCAGCCGCAACCCGGCGAAGGCGCTCGGGATTCTCGACAAGACGGGCACCTTGACGGCGGGGAAGGGCGCCGACGTGGTGATGTGGAACGGCGATCCGTTCAGCGATTATTCGCGGCCGCAGATGGTGTGGATCGACGGCGCCGAAATGTACGACATGAACGATCCGAAGAAGCGGCCCGTCAGCGACTTCGAGCTCGGCCAGCCCGGCGAAGGAGACGTCAAATGAGCCGGCCGGTCGTGAAGCAGAAACGCATTTCGTGGCTCGGCATGGCCGGCATCCTGTGCGGGGTGGCGGGCGCGCTGATCGGCTGGAAGGTGAGTGCCGAGACCATCGCGATCACCGGCGGCACGGTCGCCCTCGGCGATGGGTCGGAGCCGATTCCCAATGGAATGGTCGTGATCCGGGACGGTCGCGTCGTCGCCGCCGGCAATATCCGCATGAAGCTCCCGGCGGACACCCAAGTCATCGACGCGACGGGCAAGTGGGTCACGCCCGGCATCGTCGCCGGCTTCTCGCGGCTTGGACTCGCCGACGTGGATCTTTCCGCGGAAGGCGCGGACGACACGACCGCCAACGGACCGTTCAACGCGTCGGTGGATGCGTCGACGGAAATCAACCCGCTCGACACGACCATCGCCGTGAACCGTGCCGATGGCGTAACGCGCGCGCTCGTCGCACCGCAGGCCGGCAAAAGCATTTTCGGCGGGCAGGGCGCCGTGATTGACACCGGCGCGGACATGGACGCGATTACCGCCGCCCGGAAGTTCCAGTTCGTCGAGCTCGGCCAGTCCGGAGCGGAGAAAGCGGGGGGATCGCGTGGATCGGCGCACGTCTTCTTCCAGAATGCGCTGCGCGAAGCCTCCGAACTGAGGCGGTTCGCAGCACCGATCTCCAGCGCGGCCGCGGAAGCCCCTAGCGGGCTCGAACGGCCGATCGTGCGCAACCCCAATGAGTCTCGCGAATATGGTCCCGATGCGCGGCGGAGCCAGGATGTGCTCCTCACCCGCTTCGACGCGGCCGCGCTCGTCCCGGTACTTCAGGGCCGTCAGTATCTTCTCGTTCATGCCGAGCGCGCGAGCGACATCCTCCAGGTCCTTGGGCTCAAGCGGCAGTTCCCGGCTTTGAAACTGGTCATTGTCGGTGGGACGGAGGGCTGGACCGTGGCCGACCAGATTGCGCGTGCCGGAGTCCCGGTGATCGCCTCGGCGGTCAACGACCTACCCGCGACCTTCGAACAGATTGCCGCGACGCAGTCGAACGTCGGACGCATGCGCGCGGCCGGCGTCCAGGTCTCGATCGGGATGATCGACGATAACGATACCCGCAGCCTGTTCATGGAACGCCAGTATGCGGGCAACCTCGTTGGCTTGCAGCGCATCCCTGGCGCGACCGGTGTCAGCTGGGGCGAAGCGCTGGCCATGATCACCTCGAAGCCCGCCGAGGCGATTGGAATGGGCGGCGATATCGGCAGCCTCACTCCGGGCCGTCGCGCGGATGTGGTGATCTGGTCGGGCGACCCGCTCGAGGGATCGAGCGCGGCAGAGCAGGTGTTTATCGATGGAGTCAAACAGCCGTTGGATACGCACCAGACGCGTTTGATGGAGCGCTATCGCGACCTCCAGCGCCGCGATTTGCCGGAGGCGTATCGGCACTGACCCTCGCGCGATTGGCGCACAGGGGCTAAACGGCGCGCGATGACACGCAAGTTCTTCGGTACGGACGGTATTCGCGGCACCACGAATGTGGAGCCGATGACGGCGCAGACCGCGCTCTGCGTTGGAATGGCCGCCGGCGCCCATTTCCTTCGCGGTGATCATCGCCACCGCGTCGTGATCGGCAAGGATACCCGCCTGTCCGGCTACATGATGGAATCGGCGATGGTCGCCGGCTTCACCAGTGTCGGGATGGACGTCGTGCTGCTCGGGCCAATGCCGACGCCCGCGGTCGCGATGCTGACGCGCTCGATGCGCGCGGATCTTGGGGTCATGATCTCCGCGTCGCATAACCCGTTCGCCGACAACGGCATCAAGCTGTTCGGCCCGGATGGATACAAGCTCAGCGACGACGCCGAGCGGGCGATCGAGAACCGGCTCGAGAAGGGGCCGAAGCTCGCGAAGCCCGAGATGATCGGCCGCGCCCGCCGCATCGACGATGCCCGTGGCCGCTACATCCAATTCGCCAAAGACACGTTTCCCGAACAACTTCGGCTGGATGGCCTGAAGGTCGTCGTCGATTGCGCGAACGGCGCCGCTTACCAAGTTGCGCCTGAGACCCTGTGGGAGCTCGGTGCCGAGGTCATCCCGCTGGGCGTCAAGCCGGACGGCCTCAACATCAACGACAATGTCGGCTCGACTCATCCCGTGCTGATGCAGGAAACGGTCGTTGCAAGCGGCGCCGACATTGGACTTGCACTAGACGGCGACGCCGACCGCCTAATCGTCTCCGATGAGAAGGGCCAACTCGTCGACGGCGACCAGCTGATGGCCCTCATTGCGCTCGGCCTGCAGTCTCGCGGGGAGCTTCGCGGCGGGGCGGTGATCGCCACTGTCATGTCGAACCTCGGCCTCGAACGGAAGCTCGGCGACGCGGGTCTCAAGCTCGTGAGGACGGCAGTCGGGGACCGCTATGTGCTCGAAGAAATGCGCAAGAGCGGCTGCAACGTCGGCGGCGAACAGTCAGGCCACATCATCCTGACCGATCATGCAACCACTGGAGACGGCCTAGTCGCGGGTCTTCAGGTGCTTGCCGCGCTCGTGCAGTCCAAGGGCCGCGCAAGCGACCTTCTGCGCCAATTCGAGCCGCTTCCTCAGTTGCTCAAGAACGTGCGGTTCAACGGCGGAACTGAGCCGCTCGAGGTGGACAGCGTGCGGAAACGCATCGCGGCCGCAGAAGCCGAGCTCGAAGGCAAGGGGCGGCTGCTCATCCGCAAATCGGGTACCGAGCCGCTGATTCGGGTGATGGCCGAGGGTGAGGACCCGGCGCTGGTCGAGCGGATCGTGGACGACATCTGCGAGGCCGTTCAGTCCGCCGCGTGAACGCTTTCTTGGTAATTTCCGGCGCAACGACAATCTCGTGCGCATGGAAAACTTCGCCCCGAAGAAGGGTTCGAAGGCGGATTCGGTGACGAAACCCGCACGAATCCTCATTGTCGCCGGCTCCGACTCGGGCGGCGGCGCCGGGATTCAAGCGGATATCAAGACGGTAACCATGCTTGGCGGCCACGCGATGACGGCTGTCACGGCGGTCACGGCGCAGAACACGCTTGGCGTGAATGCCGTCCATCCCGTGCCCGCGGAGATGATCCTGGCTCAGATCGACGCCATCATCAGTGACATCGGCGTCGATGCGGTGAAGATCGGCATGATCGGCAGCGCCTTCGCGGCCAAGCAGGTCGCAGTCCGCCTCCAGGAGCTGAGAAGCAATCAGCCCGACCTGCCGATCGTGTTCGATCCAGTGATGGTGGCGACGAGTGGCGGGAAGCTTGCTGACGATTCGACGATCGCCGCGTTCGGTCGTTTGATGGACGTCGCGACCTTGGCGACTCCCAACCTTCCCGAGTTGAAGCGGTTGACCTCCGAGGAGGACCCGGTCGCCGCCGCTCTTCACCTCGTCGGCGAGCACGACTGCGCGGTCCTGATCAAGGGCGGGCACGATGAGGGTGACGCCCTCGCAGACGCCCTGATCGAAGAAGACAATATGACCAGCTGGCAGGGCAAAAGGATCGACACCGCCAGCACTCACGGCACCGGCTGCACGCTGGCCAGCGCTATTGCGACCTTCCTCGGCCAGGGCGCGCCGCTCGCCGACGCCGTAGCGCGCGCCCGCGAGTTCGTCCGCGTCGCGCTCTATGAAGCGCCGGGCCTGGGGCAGGGCGCCGGGCCGATCGGACAGGTTGCGGTCCGGCTCGATGTCGGCGGCAGCCCGCGGCTCAACCAGGTGACGGTCACCGGGACCAATTACGAGCGGTCGGTAGATTTCTATCGCCGGCTCGGCCTCAAGCAGATCGTCGACAATCCGCCCGACTACGCGCGCTTCGAGGCGGAGGGCGGCGCGACTTTCTCTGTCCAGATCGATCCGGAAGAGAAGATCATCGCCACGACAGCGGTCTATTTCGAATGCGACGACCTCGACGAGCGCGTCGAACAGCTCGCTCGCGCGGGAATCCCGTTCGAGCACGGCCCGCGCAACCAGCCATGGATGTGGCGCGAGGCGCGGCTTCGCGATCCCGACGGCAACATCATCTTCCTCTACAAGGCCGGCGAGGCGCGTCGCTTCCCGCCGTGGCGGATGGAAAGCTAGACTTTTCCACAGCTTCTGTCGGATTGCCGTCTGGACGAGCTCATTTGCCGGAGTGCAAGAGTCCGACTCGATGCCGCGGCGCTGTTCCTTCAAGCTCGAGCTCGACTTTCCGCAGCCGCTCGCCGGCGTTGATGAGGCAGGGTGCGCCCCGCTTGCCGGACCGGTTGTTGCCGCCGCCTGCATCCTCGACCGGGAGAAATTCCCGCGCGGAATCGACGATTCGAAGAACCTGCCGCTCGAGAAGCGTGAGGCGCTCTACGCGCGCCTGATGAAGTCCGCCGTCGGCTGGGCCGTCGGAATCGCCTCCGTCGAAGAGATCGACAGCATCAACATCTATTGGGCGCGCATGCTGGCGATGACCCGCGCCGTCGAGGCGCTCGGCCTCGAGCCGGCGTGGGTGCTGGTTGACGGTAATGCGACCCCGCGCTGGCAGCGGCCGTCCAAGGCGATCGTCGATGGCGACGCCAAATGCCGCTCGATCGCGGCCGCCTCGATCATCGCCAAGGTGACCCGTGACCGCATGATGGCTGAATATGCGAACGAATATCCGGGCTACGGCTGGGAGCATAACCGCGGCTATCCGACGCCCGATCATCGCCGCGCTCTTCGCGAGCTTGGACCGACGCCGCTGCACCGCCGGAGCTTCGGCCTGGTTCGAACGATCGCCGATGCAGCGGCCCAGCCTGAGCTGGTTTTCGAAGAAATCGCGCCCGGCGAGTCCTTTGAGTCACACCACCAGCCATTGAGTCCGGCCACCCCAGCCTGACTCAATATGTTGTGTCCGGGTACCGCTTTAGAAGCCAGCGGTAGCACACCGTTCTGGCTCGTTAACCCTTGATTGCTTGACCACGAGTCTCGCCTGACTCACCTTCTGCGGTTCGAAGGGGGCAAGAGGCTCATGAATCTGGTTACGCGTATCGCGGAACGGCACGGCTCCTTGGCGCCCAACGCCACCGTCGAACACATCCTCCCGTTCAACGTCATTCTCCAAGGGGACTGCGTCACGGAAATGGCCCGGCTGCCCGACAAGAGTGTCGACATGATCTTCGCCGACCCGCCCTACAATCTCCAACTTGGGGGTGATCTCTTTCGGCCCGAGGGCAGCCGTGTCGATGCGGTCGACGACGAATGGGACAAGTTTGAGAGCCTCACTGCCTACGACAATTTCACTCGTGACTGGCTCGATCAGGCGCGCCGTATCCTGAAGGACGACGGCACGATTTGGGTGATTGGCAGCTATCACAACATCTACCGGGTCGGGACCCTGCTTCAGGATGCCGACTTCTGGATCCTGAACGACATCGTGTGGCGCAAGACCAACCCGATGCCGAACTTCCGTGGCACTCGCTTCACCAATGCCCACGAGACGTTGATCTGGTGTTCGAAGAGCGAGAAGGCGCGCTACACCTTCAATTATCGCGCAATGAAGGCGCTCAACGACGATCTCCAGATGCGGTCCGATTGGGTGCTGCCGATCTGTGCCGGCGCCGAGCGGGTGAAGGGCGACGACGGCGGAAAGGCCCATCCGACGCAGAAGCCGGAGGCATTGCTCTACCGCATCCTGCTTGCCTGCACGAAGCCAGGCGACGTGGTGCTCGATCCCTTCTTCGGCACCGGAACGACCGGAGCGGTCGCGCGAAGGTTAGGACGCCGCTGGATCGGCATCGAGCGCGAGACTGCCTATGTGAAGGTCGCGCACGAACGGATTGCGTCGACCCTGCCGCTCGACGAGAGCGCGATGCAAACTGTGCCGGACAAGCGCGAACAGCCGCGTGTCGCCTTCGGCCTGCTCGTCGAGAGCGGCATGGTGCCGCCCGGCACTAACCTCACTGACGCAAAGCGCCGCTGGACCGCGTCGGTGCGCGCGGACGGCTCGATCTCAAGCGGTTTACATGCCGGTTCGATCCACAAGGTCGGCGCGGCGCTCCAGGGCGCGCCCTCGTGCAACGGCTGGACCTTCTGGCACGTCGAGCAGGGCAGCGGGCTGCAACCGCTCGATGCCCTGCGGCAACAACATCTCTCCGCGCTATAGCGCGGACTGATGCGCACGCTCCTCCGCCCGACGGCCTTCGTCGATTCTCCATTCGGCCATGATGGAAAGGTCGCGCGGCTTGCCGGCGGGCTAACCTGGTTTGCAGCCGTCGAGCTGATCAAGGTTGATGGTCACAAGCGCACCTCGACCGAGCTTGTGCCGGTAGAAGACATCGAAAGCCGCTTCGACGACGCGATGGCGGCTCAATGGAAGGCTCTCACGAGCCCACGTGGACCTTTGCACCTGGGCGAGCGTACCATTCGTCTCGACCAGCCGCAGGTGATGGGCATCGTCAACGCGACTCCCGACAGCTTCTCGGACGGCGGTCAATTTGCGGATGCAGCGGCCGCTGCAGAGGCGGGCGCGCAAATGGCCGCTGAGGGCGCGGCGATCATCGATGTCGGTGGTGAATCGACCCGGCCGGGCGCGAAGCTGACATGGGAAGGCGATGAGATCGAGCGCGTGATCCCCGTCGTCTCCCAACTCGTCCGCGGCGGGACGGCAGTGTCGGCCGATACACGCAAGGCTGACGTCATGACGGCAGCCATCGCGGCGGGTGCTGGAATGATCAACGATGTCTCCGCACTAACCTACGACAGCCGTTCCGCAGGCGTCATCGCCGCTTCGTCAGTTCCCGTCGTCCTGATGCACCACAAAGGTGCGCCGGAGACGATGCAGGACGACCCGCGCTACGCTGACGTGCTGGTCGAGGTGTACGTGTGGCTCGAGGCGCGCATTGCGACCGCCGAGGAGGCAGGCATTCCGCGCGAGCGCATTCTCGTCGACTCGGGCTTTGGGTTCGGGAAGAACGTCGCTCACAATCTCGAGTTGATGAACGGCCTCGCGCTCCTCCATTCGCTCGGCTGCCCAATCGTCGTCGGCGCGAGCCGCAAACGCACGATCGGCGCGCTCTCGAACGAAGCCCCAGTCGATAAGCGTCTCGGCGGCAGCATCGCTTTTGCCCTGAAGGCCGCGGAGCAGGGCGCTCAGCTACTTCGCGTCCACGACGTGTTCGAGACTGTGCAGGCCCTGCGCATCTGGCGCGGAATGCGCGACCAGGCGCTGACTCCGCGACCCTAAGCGGCGGTGTCGATGCCGAGGTCGCCGAGCTTGCGGTAGAGCGTCGAGCGGCCGATCCCGAGACGCCGCGCGACTTCCGTCATGCGTCCGCGGTAATGGCCGATCGCGAGGCGGATCACGTCGGCCTCGATGTCCTCGAGCGGCCGCAGATGACCGTCGGTCGTGTAGAGCGTGACTCCGGGCGCTCCCGCTATAGCCTCATCGCTCCGCGCCTTGCTGATATTGGGAGCAAAGTCGGTACGCCGGCCCGAGAAGCGCGACTGGATCGCGATGTGCGGGAAATGTTCGGCGGTCAGCGAGCCGCTGTCGCACTGGAGTGCTGCGCGGAAAAGGACGCCGGCAAGCTGGCGGACGTTGCCCGGCCAGCCGTAGCGCATCAGCACCGTCAGCGCGTCGTTCGAAATCGACAGCGGCTTGAGGCCGGTCTGGTCGGCGAGCCGGTTGAGGAGGTGGCGAGCAAGCGCCGGAATGTCGCTGCTGCGCTCACGTAGCGAAGGCAGGTTGACCGTGGTTGTGGCAATGCGCTCGCGAAGGCCCTCGTGGAAATCCTCGGGAAGTGCGCGGCTGCTCGTCGCAATCACACGGACGTCGACCGAATGGCTGCCATTTAGCCCGACTGGCCGAACTTCGCCGGTTGCGAGCACCCTGTCCAGGCGCTCCTGGGTCTCGGCGGGAAGCTCCGCGATCTCGTCGAGCACGAGCGTGCCGGCATCGGCATGGACCAGCTTTCCGACCTTCGGCGCGAAGGCGCCCGGGAACGCACCTTTTTCATGCCCGAACAATTCGCTGTCGATGATATTTGCAGGGACAGCCTTGCAATCGAGCGAAAGCAGCGGACCCTTTGCGCGAAGGCTCGCGGCATGGATCGCACGGGCGACGGTTTCCTTGCCCGTGCCGGGATCTCCGATGATCAGGATCGGCAGCCGGTTGCGTGCCGACTTCGCGGCGACGGCGAGCGCCGAACGGAACTCCGGGGCAGCGCCGATCAGTTGCTCGAGCGCCAGCTCCGGCGCGAGCTTTTCCGAAACTGGTGCGAGCTCGCCGGCGGCTCGGCGGCGATCGGCATTCGCCGCCAGTGCATCGATAAGTCGCTCGGCCGCGACCGGACGCACGACGAAATCCGACGCTCCCGCGCGCATCGCTTCGACTGCGACGGAGACGCTCTCGCCTTCAGAAAGAACAATGATCGCAAGGTTCGGCCGATGCTCGCGAAGCGCCGCGATCAGTTTTGGACCATGTTCGGCATCCCAGGTTCCGATTAGCGCAGCCTGGACTTCGCGGCCGTGGGGACCCTGGAGAAGAGCGACGGCGGTTTCGCCATCCGCGGCGTTGACCGCGCTCCAGCCCGCACGTGAAGCGATCGCCGAGATGAGGCGCCTCTCATCTGCGTTCGAATCGAGCAGCAACAGCGAGCGTTTGGGTTCTTCGCGCATTTTCCGGCCTTTTCGCGCCGCAGCCTAGGCGCTGAGGAGTAAAAGGGGCCTTAAGGCCCCGCTCGCAGGGCTTGGGGAGCGCCGCCGGGCTTGTTATGGACGCCGGCGACGCGATCGCTGGAAGGGAATGCTTGATGGCCGAAGAGGAGTCGATTCTGGAGAGTCCGCCGACACAAGACGTGGCTGTCCACGTCCATGACTACACACGTTTCACGAAGCTGATGTCTCGGGGTGCAATCACCTGCTTCGTCATCGGCTTCATCGTGCTCCTGATCCTCAAATAATTCGCCGCTCCGGATGAAGATCGCCGTCCTCAAGGAAGAGGCAGGGGAGACCCGCTGCGCCGCGATTCCCGAGACGGTGAAGAAGTACCTCGCGCTCGGTGCCGAGATAGGGGTCGAGAAAGGCGCCGGCGAAGGGGCATCGATCTCGGATTCGGATTTCGAGGCGGCCGGCGCGAGCGTCGGCATGCGGAAGGACGTGCTTTCCGGCGCCGGGATCATCCTTTGTATTGACGGTCCTGATCCAGCTTCGCTCGACGGTGCTCCGAAAGGCGCCGTGCTGGTCGGAGCGCTCGATCCGGCGCGAAGGCGCGAGACGATCGACGGCTATGCGAAGGCGGGTCTCGAAGCCCTCGCGATGGAATGGATGCCGCGCATCACTCGCGCCCAGTCGATGGATATTCTTTCGTCGCAGTCGAATCTGGCGGGTTACAAAGCCGTGGTTGATGCCGCTGCGGCATATGGTCGCGCGTTCCCGATGATGATGACCGCGGCGGGCACCGTCAGTCCCGCGAAGGTATTCGTCATGGGGGTCGGAGTGGCGGGTCTGCAGGCGATCGCCACCGCCAAGCGCTTGGGTGCGCAGGTCAGCGCGACCGACGTTCGCTCTGCGACCAAGGAGCAGATCCAGTCGCTCGGCGCCAAGCCGATCTTCGTCGAGAATGTCGCCGGCATCGAGGGCGAGGGCGCCGGCGGTTACGCAACCGAGATGTCGCCCGAGTACCAGAAGGCACAGGCCGAGCTGGTGTCGGGGCACATCGCCAAGCAGGACATCGTGATCACCACCGCGCTCATCCCGGGCAGGCCGGCTCCTCGCCTCATCAGCGATGCGCAACTCGCCGCGATGCGCCCGGGCAGCGTCGTGGTCGATCTTGCCGCCGAAGCGGGCGGCAATGTGGAGGGCACCGTCGCCGGTAGCGAAGTCGAGAATCATGGCGTCACGATCATCGGCGCGTCGAACCTCGCGCGAACCCTTGCGGCGGATGCATCCGCCTTGTTCGCGCGCAACCTCTATAATTTCTTGTCGGCCTTCTGGGACAAGGAACAGGGAAAGCCTGTGCTTCCGGACGATGACGAAATCGTCAAAGCCATTCGCCTCACGCAGGGCGGCAAGGTCGTGAGCGAGCGGCTGACCGCCGCGTGAGCGACGCCGACATCCTCGTCATCGGCGGCGGGATCGCCGGCCTGTCCGCGGCGGCTGCGCTTTCAAGTCACGGCCGTGTCGCCGTTCTCGAGGCGGAGGAACAGGTCGGCTATCACTCGTCGGGCCGAAGCGCGACGATGCTTCATTACTTCCTCGGCGATCGCCTGGTTCGGGCGCTGACGCTCGCAAGCCGCCGCTTCATCGAAAATCCGCCGGAAGGTTTCGCCGATGTCCCTCTCGGTCATTCGATGCCCGTGCTTATTCACGCCCGTGAGGATGAGCGGGAGGCGCTCGATGCACTAGAGATCGAGATTCGCCAATTCGCCGCTCTCGATCGTCTCGACGCGGCGGGAGTCCAGACGCTTTGTCCGCTGCTCAAGGAAGACGCAGTCCACGGCCTCGTCGATCGCAATGCGATCCGCCTCGATGCGCATGCATTGCTCCAGAGCAATCTGCGGCTGCTGCGAAACCATGGCGGCGAGCTTCACGGCGGCACGCGGGTTTCTCGGATCGAACGGATCGGCAGCAGCTGGAAGGTGAGCAGCGAGAACGGCGCAGTGTTCACCGCACCCGCGATCGTCAATGCTGCGGGCTCGTGGGCCGACCGGATTGCGTTGCTTGCTGGCGTTCAGCCCGTCGGCTTGGAACCGAAGCGGCGGACCATCATCACCTTCGATGCGCCTCAAGGCACGAATCTCGACAGTCTCCCCTTCGCCAAGACCATTCCGGACGAGCTTTACTTTGCGCCTGAGAGCGGGCGCCTGTTCGCGTCTCCGATGGACGAGGTGCCGAGCGAACCCACCGACGCCCAGCCCGACGAATATGAAGTCGCGCTCGCCGCGCATCGCATGGAGGAGCGCACGACGGTGACCGTGCGTCAGATCCATAGCAAATGGGCCGGTCTCAGGACCTTCACCGCGGATCGCCACCCCGCCGTCGGTTTCGCGCCGGACGCGGAGGGATTTTTCTGGCTGGCAGGGCAGGGTGGTTTCGGCCTTCAGACCTCACCGGCGATTGCCCGCATTGCGGCTTCCCTGATTGCGGGCGATCCCTGGCCCGTTCGTGACATCACCGCTGAGGAGCTAAGTCCCGCTCGCTTCATCCGGCAGCCGGCATAGATCGACCCAACGGTCGGCTACGAGATTGAACAGGCGCTCCGTCGGCATCTCGACCGATGTGTTGCGTGAGCCTCCCGCCGGATAGACGACATCGAAAGCCTGCAACGAGACGTCCAGGTAGACAGGTAGCGGCTGCTTCAAGCCGAAGGGACACACTCCGCCCACGGGATGGCCAGTCACCTCGAGCGTCTCTTCGGGGCCGAGCATCCGCGGGCGAGCGCCGAACTCATCCTTGCACTTGCGATTGTCGAGCCGTGCATTCCCTCGAGTGCATAGCAGGAACAGATGCGCGCCGGCGCGCACCGCCAATGTCTTGGCGATCCTGCCCGGTTCGACGTTCAGAGCAATTGCGGCGGTGTCCACGGTCGCGGTGGTCCCTTCGACCTCGATGATCGGAAGGTCGGGCGCGTGCTCCGCGATCCAGGTCCGGACGGATTCGAGGCTCATTCGCCTACCAGGTGAAGCGCGATTTGGCGCTCGGGCGTCTTGCGGCGGTGCTCGAACAGGAAAATCCCCTGCCACGTCCCGAGCACAGGTTTCCCGCCTTCCACGGGAATGGAGAGTTGCGTCGCCGTCAGCGCCGAGCGCAGGTGGGCAGGCATGTCGTCAGGCCCCTCGTCGTCATGCTCGTAATCGTCGCCTTCGGGCGCGATGCGCTCGAAATAGCGTTCGACGTCGCGTCGCGCGGCGGGTGCTGCATTTTCCTGGATCACGAGTGAGGCCGAAGTGTGCCGACAAAAGAGTGTCAGCAGGCCGCTCTGAATTCCGCTCTCTTGGACGAATTTTCGCACGTCATCGGTAAATTCGTGCAGTCCGGCGCGACTCGCGCGAATCGGCAGGATCGTGCTGGCCTGGCGGAGCATAATCCAGCCGCTAGCCGAGCGCGCGCGAGGGCGCCAGCCGACAATCGGCTGCTCACAAATACAAACGCCCGCCAAATGCGGGCGTTTGCTATGTTTTTGATTCTTCTATTGTTTTAGCGCGACCTAAAGTCGGCCGCGGTTTATCAGCCGGCCGAACCCGTGTTGCCGCTTCCGCTGCCACCAGTGAACAGCCGCCTCAGCCAATCCCACATTTTACGTCCCCTATTCGGCACAAACTGCGCCATTGCAGTTGAGGGGACATTAACCTTAATCGTTATGGTTTACAAATGATTCACTACTTTTTCTTGCGCGTGCGGCCGCGCCTCGGGGATCAATTGTGCCGAATTGGATGAATTAGGCCGCGCTGCGCTTGCGGTCGGTCGAGATGCGCTTCGTCAGCGTTTCCAAGCTCATTGGCCGTCCAACCGCGAAGCCTTGGGCGATGTCGCACTTCATCTCGATCAAAAGGTCGAGGATCTCGCGATGCTCGACGCCCTCGGCCACGACCTTCCGTCCCAGTGAGTGGGCGAGCTCGATCGTCGACTGGACCATGAGCCGATCGCTGCGGTTGTCGACCATGCCTTTAACGAAGCTCTGGTCGATCTTGATCTCCGTCGCGGGGATTTTCTTCAGATATTCGAGCGTGGAGAGGCCCGTGCCGTAATCATCGATGGCGATGTTGACGCCGAGATCGCGGAGACGCGAGATCATCTCGAGTCCTTCACCACTGCCGGCGAGAGCCGCCGTTTCGGTCAGCTCGAGCGTCAAATATTGTGGAGCGAGTCCATGGCGCGCAAGCAGTGCCGAGAGCCGAAGCGTGAAGCCCTTGTCGGTCAGTAGGCGGGCGGAAAGGTTCACGGCAATGTCGAAGTCGCCGCCTCGTCGGGAGATTTGCGATCCAGTGGCTACCGCATTTTCGAGGACGAAATCGGTGAGTTTTCCGATGCGGTTGTGCTGCTCTGCCGCGGCGACGAACTCGGAGGCGGCGATCGGTCCCTTGTCTGGGTGAGTCCAGCGCGCCAGCGCCTCTGCGCCGACGATGCGCCGCGTCGCGATGTCGAGCTTCGGCTGGTATGCGACCCAGACTTCGCCGCGGTCGATGGCTTCATCGAGCTGGCTGAGCATCGAAAGCTTCCACGACGCGTTTTCGAGGGTCTCCGGATCGTGGAACTTCCACTTGAGGCCGTCGTGCGCGGCCTCTTCGGCGGCGACCAACGCACTCGCCAGTCGATTGGCTAGCGAGCGGCCGCTTCCCACCTCGACTCCGAAGGTGACGGATAGGTCGGCCGAAAGCTTTCCAAGTCGCGCCGGGTTCCGGAATACGGTGTGGAGCGCGTCCAGATGGTTGCCGAATGGCGCCGTGGGCTCTTCGAACCAGGCAAAGATGCCGCCGTCGCCCTGGTAGAGGACGCGCTCGGCCCCTCCCAGGCTCAGCCGGGAGACGATCTGGTCCACGAGCTTTTGTTCGCTGTTGGGCGGAAGGGTCGCAACGATTTCCTCATAATTGAGGACTCGAGCGGCGACCACCGCCTGAGACCGGCCTTCTCGGTTGCGGCGCAACGCGTCGAGGTTTGGAAGGCCCGATATCGCATTGACCAGGCCGCGCTGGCGCAAGGTTCGCCAGCTGCTCGCTGCCCAGATCGCAGTCAGAATGAACAACGCTGGTACGATGTCGATGAAGATCAGGTCGCTTTCGAGGAATATCGGGATCACCAGCAATGCGACCACGCCGGTTGCGAAAGCGAGGTTCTGGTAGGTCGCCCTTCGCAGCGACGCTGCGAAAGCTGCCAACGCCATGGCTGCGAGGGCGGCCCAAATCTTGCCAAGGCTAACGGGGACACCGGACTTTAGCGTCTCCGCGCCGAGAATCTGAACATACACCCCACCAATGCGACCGACGCCTGGCACAAAATACTGGTCACCGAGCAGATCGCTGTTCGTTCCGACGATCACGTTCTTGCCAGCCACGAGGCGTGGATTGAAACGTCCATCGATTACTTGTTCCGAATTGATGGTCGGAATGGTGTTGGAATCGATTGAGTAATCGACCGCGAATTGTCCACCGCGCGTCCGGCTCTCGGCGAGCGCCGCCGCAAGAGAGGGCAAGCGCTGTCCGTCCAAGTCCACGCTGTAAGGCAAGTGCCAGACGGCATTTTGATTGTTGTAGTCGATCGCAATTGAAGCGAGCTTCGCGTGTCGACTGAATAGCTCGAGCGGGCGAGGATTTTGTTGGGAAATACCCTCTGCGATGGAGTCTCCACGCACTGGCAGGGTCACTCGCCCGGACCGTTCGATGGCGCCCGCCAACAGCCGGTCGTCGGCAGGATCGCTGCGAGTCTCGAATGTGACGTCGAAGAAGATGTGCTTTGCACCCGCGGCAGACAGCTTGTCGATCAATTGCGCGTGGTAGCGCCGCGGCCATGGCCAGCGCCCGACGTCGCGAAGCGACTGATTGTCGACGGTGACGAGGACGATGTCGCCGCTCGCGGCGTGACGGTGAAAGTTGTTGCGGGCGACCCGCAGGGAATCTTCGATGGGGCCGCTCAAGACAATAAGCGTCGCTACCAGCCCAGCAACGGCTCCCCACAAGAGAATCCTCCACGGCGACCGTTCGGTCGTCCGTTCCCTGCGCCAGGGCACCGAGCGAAGTTCTCCAATCACGCCCGTACGCATGCGCGCGAAAAGGTTATTAAATCGCTAACCGTCTTACATTTAACGACCTGGCCGCACGCCAAATTCGAAAGCCTCTGTCCTACTCAGCCGATTTGTGCATGGATGAGCCGATGCGTTGGGAAGGGGCATTCCAGGCTGCTGAATTTCGCCTCGCTCTCGTGCGCGCCTGCGCTGGCACGCGTACGACCACTGCAATCGCTGCGTTTCGCCTGATTAGGGAGGCCTGATGGACTTCATCTCGATCCTGTCGATCTTCGTATTGGCCTGCTTCGTCGGCTATTATGTCGTCTGGTCGGTGACCCCGGCGCTGCACACTCCGCTGATGAGTGTCACGAATGCGATTTCCTCGGTCATCGTCGTCGGCGCGCTGATTGCTGCGGCAGCGGGCGGCCATGCGAGCTCGAAATGGCTCGGCCTTGTGGCCGTGGCGCTCGCCAGCGTGAACATCTTCGGCGGCTTCGCAGTCACTCAGCGCATGCTCTCGATGTACAAGAAGAAGGACCGCTAGGCCGATGCACACCGACCTGATTGTCGCGGTGCCGGCCTGGGTGCTCCTCGCTTACCTGATCTCAGGCGTCTGTTTCATTCTCGCGCTGAGAGGCCTTTCCAGCCCGGAAAGCAGCCGCCGCGGCAATCTCACGGGCATGGCCGGCATGACGATCGCCGTGGTGACGACGCTTGCAACGCACCCGATCGCGTCGCTTGCGGAGATCATCGGCGCGGTCGTGATCGGCGGCGGCGTCGGCCTCATTACTGCGCGCAAGATCCAGATGACTGCGATGCCGCAGCTGGTCGCGGCATTCCACAGCCTCGTCGGAATGGCTGCGGTGCTGGTCGGCTCGGCGGCCTACCTCAATCCGGAAGCGTTCGGGATCGCGGTTCGGGTGACGCCGATCGCAAGCCCGTCGTTCGTCAGCATCTTTCCGCAGAGCCGGATCGAGATGGGTCTCGGAGTCGCCATCGGCGCGATCACCTTCTCGGGCTCGGTCATCGCCTTCCTGAAGCTCAACGGCAACATGTCGGGCAAGCCGATCCTGCTGCCTCTGCGCCATGTCATCAATCTTGGCACACTGGCGGCGATTCTCGCGCTCATCGCTTATTTCACACAGGACCAGTCGCCGCTGGTGTTCGGGCTGATTACGGTGCTGAGCTTCGCGATCGGTTTCCTGCTGATCATCCCGATCGGCGGCGCCGACATGCCGGTCGTGATCTCGATGCTGAACAGCTATTCGGGATGGGCCGCGGCAGCGATGGGCTTCACGCTGCACAACACGGCGATGGTCATCACTGGGGCGCTGGTCGGAAGCTCGGGCGCAATCCTCAGCTACATCATGTGCCGGGCGATGAACCGCAGCTTCATCTCGGTGATCGCGGGGGGCTTCGGCGCAGTGGCATCGAGCGGTGACGCGGCTGCAATCGATCGTCCGTACAAGCGCGGATCGGCCGAGGATGCGGCCTTCCTGATGAGCCAAGCCGAGCAGGTCATCATCGTTCCGGGCTACGGCATGGCGGTGGCGCAAGCGCAGCACGCGGTCCGCGAGATGGCGGACCTGCTCAAGAAGGAAGGGGTTCGGGTTAAATATGCGATCCACCCCGTCGCAGGCCGCATGCCCGGTCACATGAACGTCCTGCTGGCCGAGGCAAACGTGCCCTACGACGAGGTCTTCGAGCTCGAGGATATCAATAGCGAGTTCGCGCAGACCGATGTCGCTTATGTGATCGGCGCCAACGACGTCACCAACCCCGCGGCGAAGAACGACAAGAGCTCACCGATCTACGGAATGCCGGTGCTGGACGTGGAGAAAGCGCGGACGGTGCTGTTCGTGAAGCGCTCGATGGGTGGCGTCGGCTATGCCGGCATCGATAACGAGCTCTTCTACCGCGACAATACGATGATGCTTCTCGGCGACGCCAAGAAGATGACGGAGGAGATTGTGAAAGCGCTCGGCTAGTGCGGCGCTCGGTGCTGTAGCTTCGTTGGAAGGAGGAAGGCGATGCGCATTCTCTCGGTTGTTGCGATGACTCTACTGTCTTGCACTGCAATCCCCGCCATCGCAGCACCCGCCGATATTGCTACAGCGGTCGCCGCGCCCGACCGAACGGCAGCGATGAGGCAGCTCGACCTGACGCGCAAACCCGTCCAGGTTCTGCAATTCCTCGGCCTCCAGCGCGGTGATCGAGCGCTCGATCTCTTCGGCAGCACGGCATATTACGGTCCGATCATGGCTCGAGCGGTGGGCCCGCAAGGCTCGGTCGATTCCTGGGAATCCGCGAATTTCGTAAACGGGCAGACGAAGAAAGCTTGGGCGCAGCTGCACTCGATGATTCCCAATCTTCAGCTCATCGTCAGTCCAGCGGCCCACATCCAACTTCCGGAAAACACTTATGATTTCGTGATGTTCAACCTCGACTATCACGATCTTTACTGGGAAAGTCCGCCCGACCAATTTGATTTTCCGAGGATGGATCCCGCGCCGTTCCTTCGGGCACTGTATCGGTCGATGAAGCCGGGAGCGACCCTCGGCGTCATCGACCATGTCGCCAACCCCGGCGGGGACGTGCGCAAGGTCGCGCAGTCGCTCCACCGTATCGATCCGAAGAAGTTGCGAGCGGATTTTGAAGCTGCTGGCTTTGTGTTCGACGCGGAATCGCCGCTCTTGCGCAACCCCGCCGATGACCACACGAAGATCGTCTTCGACCCATCCATCCGTTATCATACGGATCAGATCGTTTACCGCTTCCGCAAGCCGGCGGCTTAACGGGCCTCGTTCGGGCGCCTCGGCAGGTGGATGTCGGTGATCATGCAACGCAGGCTGCCGCCTCCCACCGCCTCGATGGTCGGGATGTCCGCCTCGACCAGCTCGCCGAAGCGTTCCATCACCTTCAGCTGTTCTGGTCGATAGCTCTGGCGGGAGGCTGAGGAGAGGGCGATGACCGGCCCGCTCCGGCCCTTCAGTTCGATGAGGTTGCAGGCAAACTGGCGCATCTGGTCGTAGTCCACTTCAATCACCGTCCGGCCGCCGCTCTCGATCTCACCGATCAGGATCTCGCGATATTCGGCTGCGATCGCCTCGATGCAAAGCACTGCGAAGCTGGCGCCGAAGCTCATCGCGACGTTGGTGTGGTAGATCGGCTTCCCCGAACGGTCATGGGCGTCGAACAGCAGCGTCGAATAGTCGAGTCGGTCGTCGAAGTCGGCGATCACCGTCGCATCCGTCCGGGGACTGAGGTTGGCGTAGGCTCGCCGCGCCGGTCGATCGAGGACGAGGCTGCCGGTGCCTTCGAGAAAATGTCCATGCTTTTCGTGGAAGCTGAGGTCCATCGTTTGCCGCACTTCGAAGCCACTCGATTCGAGGAGCGACGTCAGCGCCTCCGGGTTGCGTTCGAGACGTCTTGCAGCAGTCGCCATCGGGTACAGCACCATCGTGCCGTCGGCGTGGAAGGTGACCCAATTGTTCGGAAAGATGGCGTCGGGTTTCGCGGGATCCGGCGTGTCGTCGAGGAGGAGCACTTCAATTCCTGCGCCGTCCAGAGCCTCTACAGCCTCATCAAATTCGCGCAGTACCGCAGACACGTCCGCGTCGGCGTGGGCAAAGACGTTCGACTCCGCAGCCTCGGCGTGGAAGCCGAAGCTGGCCGGGCGCACCATCAGCACCGTTCCGCTGGTTTGAGCCTCGCCGATCACGTCCCTCTTTCGTTTGCAGCGATGCGCTTTGGCAAGCCCCGCAACGGCTCGGCGCAAACCGGATTCATCTTGCGGTAAATCGGCGTGTTACCACTTGCCGGTCCACGGCAGTTGGCGGACACTTTCGGGAGGGCCGAGTCTGCCTTGGCCCAACACCTATTTGAACTCGGGGGAATTCATTGCGCAAGCTGGGCATCGTCGGCGGCACGAGCTGGTCTTCGACCGCGCTCTATTACGACCACATCAACCGCGGGATCGCGCATCGGCTCGGCGGCCTCCACAGCGCACGCCTGGCGATCGAGAGTCTCGATCTGGCGCCCGTCGCGGAACTCGAGCACGCGGGCGATTGGGATGCGGTCGCGAAGATCGAGATCGATGCCGCGAAGAATCTCGAAGCCGGTGGCGCGGATGGGCTCCTGATCGCCTCGAACACTGGCCATAAGTGCTACGACGCCGTCGCGAAGAACGTCGACGTCCCGGTTCTCCACATCGGTGACGCGACGGCCGATCGCCTCGTTGCTGACCGACGCACCAAGGTCGCGCTGCTCGGCACCCGCTTCACCATGACCGAGCCTTACGTCCGCAGTCGTCTCGAAAGCCGCGGCATCGCGCTCGTCCCCATCGACGCCTCGTGGATGAAGGAAGTCGACCGGATCATCTTCGAGGAGCTCGCCGCGGGCCGCGTCGTCCGCGACAGCCAGCGCAAGCTCAAGACTTTGATCACCGAGCTCGCCAAGCAGAAGGTGCAGGCAGTGGTTCTCGGCTGCACCGAGTTGGTGCTTGCTGTCGATGTGAAGGCGAATGTCCTGCCGGTGTACGACACGACGGCCATCCACGCCCGCGCCGCCGTCGAGTGGATGCTCGCCGAGCCGGAGGAAGCGAGGGCCGCCGCCTGACCCCTCGCGTGACGCTGTGCTTGCCCCTATCTCGGTGAGGTGAGCAAGGCCGACCGTCCCGACCATCCGAGATCCGCCGAGCGCTTCAATGAGGAGCAGGCGACTTATGCCGTGCGCGGTGCCGACCAGCCCGACCTCGAGAAGGGCGTCGCCGCGATCCGCGAGGTGTGGAAGACGTTGCCGTCGCGGCCAGGCGTCTACCGGATGCAGGATGCGCGCGGGGACGTGCTCTACGTCGGCAAGGCGCGGGTGCTGAAGAACCGCGTCAGCAATTACACCCAGGTCGCCAAGCTTCCGAAGCGGCTTCAGAGGATGGTCGCGCAAACCCGCTCGATGACCATCGTCACGACGCGGACCGAGGCCGAAGCGCTGCTGCTCGAAGCCCAACTGATCAAGCGCTTTCGGCCGCCTTACAACGTGCTGCTGCGCGACGACAAAAGCTTCCCCTTCATCCTGCTGCGCGAGGACCACGAGTTCCCGCGGATTCAGAAGCACCGCGGCGCGCGACGCATCAAAGGCCAATATTACGGGCCGTTCGCGAGCGCCGGATCGGTCACCCGAACGCTTAACGCACTCCAGAAGCTGTTCCTCTTGAGAAGCTGTTCGGACAGCTTTTTCGCGAACCGCTCGCGTCCCTGCCTGCTCTATCAAATCAAGCGGTGTTCGGCTCCCTGCGTGGGGCGGATCAGCGACGAGGATTACGGCGAGCTGGTCGGCGAAGCGAAGGAGTTCCTCGCGGGCAAGTCGACAGGCGTGCAGTCACGCTTGTCGAAGCTGATGGCGCAGGCGGCCGAGAAGCAGGACTATGAGCTGGCCGCCGTCTACCGCGACCGCCTTCGCGCGCTGACCTACATCCAGGGTAGCCAAACGGTGCACGCGGAAGGTCTGGGCGACGCGGATGTCTTCGCACTCGCCTGCAAGGCGGGCAGCATGTCGATCCAGGCGTTCTTCATCCGCGGCGGGCAGAACTGGGGCCACCGCGCGTTCTTTCCGGCGCACACGAATGACGTGCCCGAAGCCGAGGTCCTCTCGAGCTTCCTTGTCCAGTTCTACGAAGACTTGCCGCCGCCACGCCGCATCCTTGTCGACCGCGAGCTTGGCGATCGAGAGCTTCTCGAGGAGGCGCTTTCGGCCCGCGCCGATCGCAAGATCGCGATCGAGCAGCCTCAGCGCGGTTCGCGGCGAAAGCTGATGGAGCAGGCGAAGCGAAACGCCGAAGAGGCGTTGGAAAGGCGGCTCGCGGAAACGACGACGCAGGGGAAAATCCTGCGCGAGATTGCCGACACCTTCGAGCTCAGCGACGTGCCCAAGCGCATCGAGGTCTACGACAACAGCCACATCATGGGCACGAACGCGACCGGCGCGATGATCGTCGCGGGGCCCGAGGGCTTCCGCAAGAACAGCTACCGCAAGTTCAACATCAAGCGGCCGGAGACCCAGCCTGGCGATGACTTCGCAATGATGCGCGAAGTGCTAGAACGCCGCTTCGCCAGGCTCGAGAAAGAGGATCCCGATCGCCAGAGCGGCGAATGGCCGGACCTGCTGCTCATCGACGGCGGCAAAGGCCAGCTCTCGGCAGTCTGCGAGGTCATGGAGGAGATGGGCGTTCACGATGTACCGGTCGTCGGCGTCGCCAAGGGGCCTCATCATGGCCGCGAGGGTCGGGAGGTTTTCCATCTGCCTGGCGGCCGTGAAGTGACCTTTCCGCCCAATTCCGCGATTCTCTTTTATCTCCAGCGCTTACGCGACGAAGCTCACAGGTTTGCGATCGGCACTCATCGGGCCAAGCGCGCAAAGTCCCTGACGACCTCGACCCTCGATGAAGTCCCGGGCATTGGTCCTAACCGCAAGCGGGCGCTGCTGATGCACTTCGGAACCGCCCGAGCGGTCAAAGGCGCGGCCCTCGACGACCTGGAGAAAGCACCCGGAATCAGCAAGACAATGGCGCGTCAGCTCTACGATTATTTCCATCCGCGCGGATGAGAAGCGAGACTCAAGCGATCGTCTGCGCCTTGCGCGCTTATGGCGAGCATGGCGCAATCGTTCGGCTGATGACTCCTCAGCAGGGACTGGTCGCCGCTTATGTTCGTGGCGCTCGCGGCCGGCGCATGCGACCGGTGCTGATGGGTGGCAATGTCGTGCAGGCGCAGCTCTCCGCGCGCACGGAGATGCAGCTGCCGCAGGCAACGATAGAGCTGATCCACAGCCGCGCCCCCCTGCTTTCGGAGCCGCTGCCGGCGGCCGTGATTGAATGGGCGATCGTGCTCACGGCGTCCGCATTGCCTGAAGGCCAGCCTTACCCGCTGCTCTATCAAGCGCTCGAAGGCCTGCTCGATGCCATCGAAGCGGCGCCTTCGGCGAGCGGTTGGGGCGCAGCGCTGGTGCGCTACGAGCTCCTGCTCCTCGCCGAACTCGGATTCGGCCTCGACCTCGAACGTTGCGCTGTGACCGGGACCAACGACAATCTGGACGCCGTGAGTCCGAAGTCGGGTCGCGCCGTCAGCGCCGCCGAAGCCGAGCCTTATTCGAAGAAGCTTCTCCCGTTGCCGCGGTTCGTGCTCGAAGGGAGCCGCGCGTCGTGGGACCAGATTGCGCAAGGTCTCGATCTCACCGGTCATTTCCTGCTTCGCGATGTCCTCACCGATCGCTCGCGGGTGGTCGTCGAAGCACGCATTCGCCTGATCGAACGCCTTCGCCGCGGCTTTGCCTAGTTGTTTGCTCATCGCCGCCCGCTAAAGATGCGCGCGTGAACACCGACACGCTCGCGATGCTATTCCCCAATGTCGCGGTCACGCGCGGCATCGCGGTGCGGGTCGCTGTGAGCTTCCTTGCCGAGCAGTCGGACCCGTCGTCCAACCGTTGGTTTTGGTCGTATCACGTCCGCATTGAAAACGGCTCGGACGTCGCCGTTCAGTTGCTCTCGCGAAGCTGGACCATCGTCGATGGGCGCGGGACCATCCACGAAGTGGTGGGCGAGGGCGTCGTGGGGGAAATGCCGCTTATCGCTCCGGAGGCGAGCTTCGATTATGTCTCCGGCTGTCCCCTCGACACTTCCGATGGCACAATGAGCGGAAGCTATCGCATGGTCGACGAGAATGGCAGTGCGTTCGACGTCGAAATTCCGCATTTCCAGCTGCTCAGCGCCTAAAGTGTGACTGCTGGTTCGCGCACACTCGTCCTCGCCGCGAACAGCCTTTGGTACATCACGAATTTCCGCACAGGGCTGGTCCGGGATCTTCGTGACGCCGGCTACCGACCCATCGTGGTTGCTCCTTCAGACCCGAGGACCGAGACTCGTCTGGCCGAGCTTGGGATCGAGTTTGTGCCCATCGAGGTGGACCGGAAGGGCCTCAATCCAATCGCGGAGTTGTTTCTCCTATCGCGGCTCAGACTCTTGCTGAGGCGTCTGCGCCCGTCCGCCTACATAGGGTTCACCATAAAGCCCAACATCTACGGAGCGCTTGCCGCCTCCACCCTCGGGATTCCGGTCATCGCGAATGTGAGCGGACTGGGGACAACGTTCATCCGGCCAGGCGTGCTCCAACGCATCGTTACGAATCTCTACCGCGTCGCATTTCGCCGAGCCGTGGTCTTCTTCGAGAATGCTGACGACCGGCAGCTGTTCATCGAACGAAAGATCGTCCGCGCAGAAAACGCGCGGCTGGTGCCGGGCTCCGGAATTGATCTAGACAGGTTCGCGGCCGCAGAATTGCCTTCGGAAGAAATCATCTTCCTGCTGATTGCGCGTCTCATCGGCGACAAGGGCGTACAGGAATTCGTCGATGCGGCGCGGGCACTGCGTCCGCGAATGCCGAATTTGCGCTTCCAGCTTCTCGGCGGCATCGATGAGGGGAACAGAACATCCATCCAACAGCCCGAACTGGACGCGTGGGTGGAAGAGGGCGTTATCGAATATCTGGGGGAAACCGACGACGTTCGACCCTTCATCGCGAGTGCCAGCGCGGTCGTTCTACCCTCCTATCGCGAGGGACTTCCGCGCTCGCTCCTCGAAGGCGCGGCCATGGCGAGGCCGCTCATCGCGACAGACGTTCCCGGCTGTCGCGACGTCGTTGAGGAGGGCGTGAACGGCTTCCTTTGTGAGCCGCGCGATCCCGCTTCGCTCGCCGATGCCATGGAGCGGCTCGGAAGCTTGCCGGAACAGCAGCGTTCCAGCATGGGCGCTGCGTCGCGGCGAAAGGTTCAGGAACAATTTAGTGAAGCACTCGTAGTCCGCGCCTATCTCGACGCGCTCGCCAGTCTTCAACGCAATTGAGCCAAGGCACGATGTTCGAACACTCTTCCAGACGGCATCGCGGACCGCGGGGCGCCCACGGCTGGCGCGCATATGCCGTCGGGGACATTCACGGCCGGCTCGATCTGCTTGACGAGCTGCTGACCAAAATCCACGAGCAACTGGCCCGTCGACCGGCGCACAAGGTGCTCCTCGTTTTCGTCGGCGACCTCATCGATCGCGGGCCGAGCTCCTCTGAGGTCATCGAACGGCTTCGCACCTATCGCCATGACGGCATCAAACCCATGTTCCTGCTCGGCAATCACGAGGAAGTGCTCCTGAGAATCCTCGGTGGCGAGGCGGATCTGATCACCAAGTGGCGTTGGTTCGGCGGCGCAGAGTGCCTGAAGAGCTACCGCGTGGACCCGAGCCAGCTCACCGGCCGCGACGAGGTAGAGGCGCTGCAAATCGTGAGGGATGCGATCCCGAAGGCGCATAAGGAGTTTCTCGAGAGCTTCGTCGATACCTGCCGCTTCGGCGATTACCTGTTCGTTCACGCCGGAATCCGGCCCGGGATCGAGGTCGATCAGCAGCGCCAGACCGACCTACGCTGGATCCGCGAACCCTTCCTCCTGGATGACACGGATCACGGATTCGTTGTTGTTCACGGGCACACGATCAGCCCCGAAGTTGAAGTATTTCCAAACAGGATCGGCATCGACACAGGCGCTTACCGGACGGGTGTACTGACCGCTTTGGCCATCGAGGGGTCACGGACGTGGTTCCTCAGCACTAAGGCCAGAGTTCATGAAGAGATTGATGCAATCCATTGATTCGGTCCATTTTGAAGGGTAGGTCACTCCTCTGCCGGGGTAGCGTTTCGGTTAGAGGGGAGATCGCGCGTCTAAGTTGGCGAGGTATGATCGTGTCCCTGGGTTCTGTCAGCCGTCCGTTCTTCGCAGCCGCAGCCATCGGCGCGGCAATCCTCATTTCGGGTTGTGCCGACAGTCGCGGCGGGTCGATTCCCTACGATCGGCCGCTGGCGCTCCCGGACGAGCCCAAGATCGAAGCGCTTGACTCCAACTATAAGATCGCTCCCCTCGACAAGCTGACGATTAAGGTTTTCAAGGCGGACGACCTGTCGGGTGATTACGACGTCGATCTTGCAGGCCACATCTCGCTTCCGCTCGTAGGCGAAGTGGAGGCGGTCAACCTCACGACGGCCCAACTCGACGACAAGCTGACCCAGCTTCTTGGACAAAAATATTACGAACACCCTGATGTCAGCGTGGCGATCAAGGAGTCGACAGCTCATGTCGTTACCGTTGATGGGGCCGTCAAAGAATCCGGACAGTTTCCCGTCGCTGGCTCAATGACCCTCGTCCAGGCGGTCGCACTCGCCAAGGGGACAAGCGACGACGCCAACGCACGCCGCGTTGCCATCTTCCGGATGATCGGCGGCCAGCGTCAGGCCGCAGCGTTCGACCTGACCGCGATCCGGCGCGGCGAAGCGCAGGATCCGACGATCTATCCAGGGGATATTGTCGTGGTCGATGGTTCGAAGGTCAAAGCCATCCAGAAACAGCTGTTCCAGAGCTGGCCGCTGCTGTCGATCTTCCGGCCATTCTGAGTGACGCGCGAGGCATTCGATTCGAGGGGTAAGACGCAGTGAACAACAGTCTAGCCGTCCCGAACCAGGGACCCTGGCCGATCGCTCCCCTCGACGCGGATGCGGCGCACCTCGGCCCGGGCCAGCGAACCTACTCGGCAACGAACATCCTCGACTTCGCGACGCTCATGCGGATCATTCACCATTGGCGGTGGCTCGTCCTCGGTGCAGTCGCGCTTGGCATCGCGGGAGCGGTGCTTGCGACGCTTCTGACGCAGCCCGTCTATCGCGCGTGGGTCACGCTCGAAGCCAACCCGCCGACGGTGCAGGTGACCGACGAGCAAAACCGCAACAATGACGCGCCCACGGTCGACAATTACGATTTCATCGCCACGCAAGTCGGCCTCGTTCAGAGCAGGAGCGTTGCGGAACGGGCGGCGCAGGAACTCAACCTCGCGAACAATCCCGATGTCGTGGCTCAGGATATCGATGCCTCGAAGCGCCTCAAGGTCGCGACCGCAGTTGTTGCCGGCGGTCTCGACGTCACCGCGCCAGAAACCGGGGAGCTGATCAAGTTCAGCTATGACTCGACCTCGCCGCAGCTCGCGGCAATGATCGCGAACGGGGTTGCCGACAGCTTCATCAATACCGCGCTTCAGCGGCGCTACGAATCGTCGGCATACGCGCGCAACTTCCTCGAACGGCAGATCAACAAGACTCGCGGCGATTTGGAGCGCTCCGAGCGGGCACTCGTGAGCTATGCGCAAGCGGAAGGGATCATCAACACGTCATCCGAATCGAGCAGCCCGAGCGGTTCGACCAGCGGCGGTGACACCGCGTCACTGCAGGGCGAATCGCTGATGAAGCTGAACGATGCGCTTGCCGAGGCCACTGCTCGCCGAGTGGCGGCAGAAGGCGCCTATCGG
>JADMIO011367117.1_pt1 | contig 36914 bp, 29 predicted proteins | sample 8958161 | NCBI WGS metagenome assembly JADMIO01 (sample SAMN16585339, study PRJNA669376) | soil metagenome | isolation source: Crop rotation soil | place: USA: Cullars Rotation, Alabama | collected 2011
GCCGCGACTTCAAGTCACGTGAATTCCAAGCTTCGGATCCCACTGTGCTGGAAAGGGAGCCAGGGAGTACGCGCTGTCCTGCGCAAATACGATTTACCCTTCGAAGATCGTGACATCATCAATGATCCGGTCCAACGCCAGGAGATGATTGAGAAAAGCGGCCAGATGCTCAGCCCTTGCGTCGAAGTCAATGGACGGATGCTTCCCGATATCAGCGGTGAAGAGGTCGAGGCGTTTCTGCTCGCCAACAATCTGGTTGAAGCCAACGAACGCCGGCCCGAGGCGCCCATCAACCAGCCTTGCGCCCACGAAATGCCCGGAGCCGCGCCCTTGCAATTCCGCCGTTAGAAGCCTGCCTTCCGAACAACCGCCTTACCTCCAATTTTGGCCGCGAAGATTTCTTTCGCGGCCTTTTTTTTGGAGCGCGGGACGGCTCGTCCGCGCGAATCCAGGTGGTGCCCGAAACCACATGGGTGAGGCAACAGTGGTCTGCGTTTTCTCTCGTTTGCAGACCGTTTTCGATTCACGCGGACAGGCTGTCTGGATCCAGACTGCGCCAGCCCTCTGGCGCTTTGATCGCGCAGGCAAAATGCGACGGGCGAAATGGCGATCGAGCCCTCCCTTCGCAACCGCAAAAGGCAGTAGAGGACTAAGAGGACTGCCGCACTCCCAAGACGCTTCGCGAGATCGTGGGCATCGGCATTTCCTGTTGGCTTCTGAATAAACTCGAAACGCGCCGGCACGGATGCCGGCGCTCCGAGGGATGGCAGCCGCACAAAAATTTCCGTTCGCACTCGAGCCCTGACGCTGGCAGAGTTCGCCCATGTTCCAGGCTGCCGTGCTGTTTTCCGGACGCGATTGGCTGTTGCCCGCGGCCGGTTTCGTGGGCGTGACGCTGGCGCTGCTCTGGTGGAGCTATCGCCGCGCTTCTGTCCGCGGACCCTGGCGCTGGTGTTGCATTGGACTCAAACTGCTCGGCCTGCTCGCCCTGGCCGCCTGTCTGCTCGAACCGCTCTGGAGCGGACAACGAGCCCGGCCGGGCGCCAATATTTTCGCCATCCTGGCCGACAACAGCCAGGGCATGGGCATCAAGGATCGCGGGGCCACCCGCAGTCGCGGCGAAGGAATGCGCGATCTTTTGCTCAACGACAAATCGAAGTTTGGCGCCACCCTCGAGGAAAATTTTCAATTGCGCCGTTACCTTTTCGATTCCCGTGTTCAATCGACGCGCGATTTTGGCGAACTCGCCTTCGACGGCCGCGCCTCGTCCATCGGCGCCGCCTTGCGTACTTTGGCCGATCGCTTCAAGGGCCAGCCCCTCGCCGGGATTATGTTGCTCACCGATGGTAATGCCACCGACCTCCCCGATGGTCTCCCGGACCTGGACGGATTGCCGCCGATTTATCCGGTGGTCATCGGCACCGATGACGCGGTCAAGGACATCGCGCTGCAAAAAATTGTGGTGAGCCAGACGGCGTTTGAAGATGCCCCGGTGACCATTCAGGCCGAGGTCACGGCGGCTGGTTATGCGGGAGAAACCATCGTTGCTCAACTCTTCAAAACCACCACGCCCTCCTCAACCTCCTCCAATGGGGCCGCGGCCAACGCGGTCACCAACAAAACCCCGGCGCGGTCGGCCGCTCCGCGCAATGTTCCGGCCTCCAGTCCGATGGTGGCCGAACAAAAACAAAAAGTGCCGCGCGATTCGAAACCGCTCTCGTTCCGCTTTCAGGTGAAGCCGGAGCAGGCCGGGCTCTCTTTTTATAGCCTGCAAGTGGGCTTACAAGGCGCGCCCGCTTCGGCCAGCGGCGAGACCGCGGGCGCAGCCGCAGCCGAGGCCACCCTCGCCAATAACACTCGAATCATCACGGTGGATCGCGGACGCGGCCCCTTCCGGATTCTTTACGTCTGCGGGCGGCCCAATTGGGAATTTAAATTTCTGAACCGCGCCCTGGCCGAGGATGATCAGGTCGAATTGATCGGGCTGATCCGCATTGCCCGACGTGAAGCCAAGTTCGATTTCCGCGGGCGTGCCGGTGAATCGAGCAATCCGCTCTTTCGCGGCTTTGGCAACCAGGACAAGGAGGAGATCGAACGTTACGACCAGCCGGTCCTGGTGCGCCTTTATCCCAACGACGCCAGCCGCCTCCGAGACGAAGACAAGTTGCGGGCCGGCTTTCCGAAACTGCCGGAGGATTTATACAATTATCATGCGGTTATTCTGGATGATCTCGAGGCGGCTTTCTTTAGCCCGGATCAAATGGCGCTCCTGCAGAAATTTGTTTCCGAACGCGGCGGCGGCTTTCTCATGCTGGGCGGCGCCGAGTCATATCACGAGGGCAAATTCGAACACACACCCATCGGTGACATGCTGCCCGTCTATCTGGATCAGGGCAGCGATGGCCGGCCTCCGGGCGAGCTCCGCCTGGAACTGACGCGGGAAGGCTGGCTGCAGCCATGGGCCCGCCTGCGCGACAATGAATCGGCTGAAAAAAGCCGGCTGGCTGACGTGGCCCCCTTCGGTGTTCTCAACAAAATTCGTGGCCTCAAACCGGGGGCCAGTCCGATCGCCAACGTGACCGATCGACAGGGCAATTCCTTCCCCGCCCTGGCCGTGCAACGTTTCGGCAACGGCCGGACCGCCGCCTTGATGATCGGGGATGTGTGGCATTGGGGCTTGAAGAATGAAGCGAATCACAAGGACATGGACAAAGCCTGGCGCCAACTGATCCGTTGGCTGGTGACGGATGTTCCGGGCCGCATCGAACTTCAGGTTCAGGAACAGCCGGCCGACCCGAATCAATCCGTGCGGCTCCAAGTGCGGGCGCGCGACAAGAAATTTCAACCACTCGATAACGCCACCATTTCGCTCCAAGTGCGCAGCCAGGTCACCACCAATACTGTTCGACTCAGCGCCGAACCGGCCCTGACCGAAGCAGGCCTTTATGAAGCGACTTATGTCCCTCGTGAAACCGGCGGATACGCCGCGGAAGCGGTCGTCACTGATTCATTCGGCATGGAGGTCGGGCGCGCCGAAGCCGGTTGGTCCTCGGACCCGGCCGCCGAGGAATTTCGTTCGTTGACTCCCAACCGTGCGCTGCTCGAAAGCATCGCGCGCAAATCCGGCGGACGCATTCTCTCCGCTTCCGCCCTGGACGCCTTTGCCCGGGATTTGCCCAACCAAAAAGCCCCCATCACCGAGAACTGGACTTCACCGCTCTGGCATCAAGCCAGTGTTTTTCTTTTTGCCCTCGCCTGTTTTGTCACCGAATGGGGCCTGCGCCGCTGGAAAGGAATGGCGTAGCAATTGCGGATTGCGGATTGCGAATTGCGAATTGCGGATTGCGGATTTGCGGAGGCATCGGCAATTCAGCGCGCGCATCGCCCCCAATCCGCAATCCGCAATCCGCAATTCCCTACGGCCTCCCCGCCGCCCAGCGGGCCAGGCGCCGAAAAATCTCCCAATTATCCTGGCCGGTTAGCGTCACTCCACCCAGACCCTTCTCGTCGAAGGCCAGGTCGGTCACCCAACCGGCATCGGTCACCACCACCACCCGTCCACGCCCGGGTTCCGCGATGGCTAAAAGGGCGCCTTCCGCATCACGCGGTCCCTTGGCCGGCTTGACGTTCAAATCATTCATGACCAGGGCGCGCGGACGGGCCGTGTGCGATTTCTCAATCTGGACCTGGTTGCCCGTGTAATAAGCCCAACGCAACCCGCCGACGATCGGAGTCGATTTGGGCAAGGCCAACAATTTGGCGTCGGTGTAAGTATTGACGAATTTCAACCCGAACTTTTCCAGCAACTTGTTGGTGTCTTCGATCTCGAGGTTATGATTTTCCTGGTTGCCCATGATCATGAAGCCGCCGCCGGCTTTCACGAAATCGTTCAGCGCCGCAATGGCACGCGCGTCGAAATGATGCGGCGCCGGATGATTGGTCGCTGCTCGATCGCTCGGATTGGCCACCAACACCACGCTGACCCCTTTGAGCGTCGCCGCGGTCAGCGGCTGGTCATTCACGCGCACCTCGAAATCGCGGCCGAGCCGTTGGAGCAGATCCTTGTAATTGCCGTCCGGCAGATAGCGATCCTCGCCGGGCGCGTTGAAATAACGGCTGTAGAGAAAAACCGGCTTGGTCTCCGCCACCAACAATCCAGGGCTCGAAAGAAACGCGACGAGCAAGAGGAAGAACGAACGAAGGTCGATGGATTTCATTTTACTTGGGGAATTCGACGCGCCTCGGACCAAGGCATTCATGCCGGAAGAGTGTTACCCACTCAGTTCCATTTCGCACTTCCCCTGCTCCTCGGCTTGCCTGACGTGACATGACACACTCCTTCGTTATCTTTGTGTCCTTCTGTAAATATTTTCACACCCCGGACAGAAGCGGAATCTAACAGAAGGAAACGAAGAAAACGAAGCAGGCGTTTCGGTGGCGCGAAAGTGCAAGAGTGAGCAAGAACCAAGTCCAGGTGTTGGCTGACTGCTTCGCAGCAAATTCGGGCAAATCTTCTTGGTCGGAAAATTCGTATCATGCGCCCTACAAACCAAATTACCCCATTTCGTGCTGGTGTTTTCAGCGTTGCCGCCGCTTTCTTTTCTCAACCATCAAATCCCAGTATGAACATGAAATCATCACTACTTCTCTGCTCGTTCATTGCCACGACTGGTCTCGCGGCGGTTCTCCCCCCGATCCCGGCCGATCCGATCGCCAAAAAAAAGGAACTACTATTCTCGGACGACTTCGAGGGGAATGAACCGGCCAAGGTCTGGCACAAAGTGGTTCCCACTTTCGTCGTCGAGAAGGGAACACTCAAAGGCACCCAAACCCGGGACCAGAATATTCCAGCCAGCGACGGCAAGCCCGCGGTGACCAGCCATGCCGCGGTCCACGGCCTGGAAATCCCCACCAAGGACAGTGTAGTCGAAGTGAAGATCCGTTTCGCCGGCGCCAGCATGATCGATGTCGAGTTTGATGATCGCAAATATACCGGCGCGCATTACGGGCATTTGTGCCGCGCCCAGGTCCGGACCAATGGCGTCACCATCATGGACGAGCGGGATGGATCCATGCGCAACGATATCTATGAAATGAGCAAAGACCCGGGTAAAAAGGAGGAACGCAAAAAACTGATGGCGGGCCGCCAGGTTACTTATCCCGTCACCCTGGAGACCGGCAAATGGTATACGCTGGTGGTGGAAACGGTCGGCGAAGCCATGCGCGTCAGCATCGACGGCAAACCGGTTGCCTACCACCAATCCTCCGGCATCGGGCATGCCACCAAATCGAAAATTGAACTCGGGGTGGCTGGCAAGGATGGCTTTTTTGACGATATTAAAGTCTGGAATGCCGAACCGATTAAGTGAGGGCCAGTGGTCAGTTGCCGGTGGGCCGAAACAACGAACAACCAACCACTGGCCAATGACCAAGCTAAGCTAAGATGACTGACTCGACCAGCGCCGCCGCCGATGCAGGCCGATTTCGGACGACGCACTGGAGCGCCGTGCTGGCGGCGGCGCAATCGCCCGACGCCCAGGCCGCTCATGCTCTCACTGCCCTCTGCCGCGCGTATTGGCAACCGGTCTATGCGCATGTCCGCCGACAGGGTCACGGCGCGGAAGCGGCCCGGGATCTGACCCAGGAATTCTTCGCCCGTTTGCTCGAAGGCCAATGGCTGCGTCCCGCCGATCCGCAACGCGGACGGTTTCGTTCTTTCCTGCTCCGCTGCCTTTCGCGCTTTCTGATCAATGAATGGCGGCGCGAGACGGCCCAGAAACGCGGCGGCGCCAACGAGTTTTTTTCCCTCGAGCAAGCGCGCGAGGAGGATCGCTGGACGATCGAACCAGTCGATTCAGCAACGCCAGACCTAGCCTACGACCGGCGTTGGGCCGAAGCGTTGATTGCCCGGGCCACTGCGCGGTTGCGCGCTGCCTACGAAACGGATGGCCAGGGTAGCCGATTCGAACTGCTCAAAGTTTATCTGCTCGGTGGCGAGGAACCAGCCGCCTACGCCGAGGTGGCTGCGCAATTGCAGCTCACCCTCCCGGCGGTGAAGTCGGCCATTTATAAATTGCGCCAGCGTTACGGCGAGGCTATCCGCGCTGAAATATTGGAAACGGTGGCGCGCCCCGAAGAAGTCGAACAGGAACTGGCCCATCTGCTGGCCGCCCTCGGAGGTTAACGCGCCCCCGCTCGCCAGGAAATCACCCCGCGGCTTGCATGGCTTCCACCCAAAACATCTGTCCGAAATGCGGCGCGCCGTTTCGAGATTCCGAGGGGTTATGTCCGCGCTGCCTCCTGCGCGGCGTGGTGGCCGGCCCGGGGGTCGAGCCGATGGAGGACAACGAAAGCGGTCGTCAGCACGATGCGACGGTGCTTCTCGGGCGGTTGGGCGACTACGAATTACTGGAACGGATCGCCCAGGGGGGCATGGGGGTCGTTTACAAAGCCCGACAGGTTTCCTTGAACCGGCTGGTGGCGTTGAAAGTGATCCTGGCCGGACCGCTGGCCACCGAGTCGGAGAGACGCCGCTTTCGCACGGAAGCCGAATCGGCCGCACAACTGGATCATCCCAACATCATTCCCATTTTCGAAATCGGGGAAGAGGCGGGGCGCCCGTTCTTTGCCATGAAACTGGTCGAGGGCGGAAGCCTGGAGGAATTGCGGAATGCGGATTGCGGATTGCGGATTGAGAGTGGGAAGGAGCAAAGCCAGAGGACTGAACGAGCGCCGTCTTTCAATCCGCAATCCGCACTCCGCATTCCGCAATTCATCAAGGTGGCGCTGGCCCTTCATCATGCCCATCAACGGGGCGTGTTGCATCGCGATCTCAAGCCCGCGAATATTCTTCTCGATGCGCAGGGCGAACCGCACATTGCCGATTTTGGCCTGGCCCGACTGACCCAGCACGACAGCGGCCTGACCTTGCCCGGCACCGTCATGGGGACGCCCGCGTTCATGGCGCCAGAGCAGGCGGCCGGCGCGGTGAAGGAGATGACCACGGCGACCGACATCTATGGCGCCGGCGCCGTGCTCTACTTTTTGCTGACCGGCTGCGCGCCTTTTCGCGGTGCCAACGCGGCGGAAACATTGCGCCTCGTCCTCGAGGAGGAACCGGTGCGACCGGGTGCATTGCACAAGACTGATCGCGATCTCGAAACCATCTGTCTCAAATGTCTCGAGAAAAATCCCGCACGCCGTTACGCCTCGGCCCTGGACCTTGCCCAGGATTTGCAACGCTGGCAGCGGCACGAACCGATTCAGGCCCGCGCCGCAACTTCCTGGGAACTGGCCGGCAAATGGGTCCGACGCCGCCCCGCCTCGGCGGCGCTCATCGGCGTCTCGGTCTTGTCGATTCTTCTCCTGATCGGATTGCAGGCCGCGCATCGACGGCGTCTCGAGGGGGAACGCAATCGCGCGCTGGCCCAGGCGGAAACGACCCGGCAAAATCTTTACGCCGCCGACATCTTCCTCGCTGACGAGGCGCTAACCTCCGGCCAACTCGGCCTGGCCCGGCGCTCTCTCGAAAATCATCTTCCCGCCGCCGGCCAGCGCGATTTGCGCGGGTTCGAATGGCATTATCTCTGGTCTCGTTGCCAGGGCGAGCAAACGGCCATTCTGCCCATGCCCAAGTCAGCAACACGCGTGGTGGCGTTTTCCCCGGACGGACAATTGCTGGCGGCCGCCAGCGAGGATCGCCTCATCCACATATGGGACCTCTCGACGCACGCTTTGCGGCAATCGCTTCTTCAATCCAACGATGTGGTGGTGGCGCTGGAATTCTCGCGAGATGGACATCGCCTGGTGGCGGGAACAGAAAGTTCGGGCGCGACTCTTTGGGATCTCGACACGTCGAGCAAACTAGCCGGAAGCGGCACGAACAGCGCCCAGGTATCGGTGGGCGGAGCGGCGGAATTGGCGGCTATTTCCCTCGACACTTTCCCCGCAACGGGCCGGGAGAGCATCGTCATTTTGCACGAGGCGAGAAACGGAACAGTCCGCGGCGTCCTGCGGCGCGCGGGTGGAGCCATGGCCATTTCCCATGATGGCCGCCTTCTGGCCGCGGCCGCTCCGCGTGGATTTGTTCTTTGGGATGCCGCCACACTGCAACCGGTGCGTACCTTTGCCGAAGCGGGAGAGGGCGCGGCCTTTTACTTTTCGCCCGATGACCATCGATTGGCGGTACTATCCGCGCACGGTCGCAGCGTGAGTATCTGGGATTTGGAGAGCGGGGTGAAGCGGGGTGAAATAAGCGTCGAAGGAACCCGGTTGCACGCGGCTGCTTTCTCGCCGGACGGACAGCGCCTGGCCACCTGTGGAACCGATCAGCGCATTCATCTCTGGGACCTCACCCGCCAAATTAAATTGGGCGAACTAAAAGGGCACCTCAACGAGGTTCGGTCTGTTGCCTTTTCTCCCGATGGTCATTGGCTGGCCAGCGGCAGTAAGGATGGCACGGTGCGGCTTTGGCGCGCGGAGATCCCGTCGCCAGCGCTTTGGCCGACCAATATTTTTCCACCCTGCGCTCTCTCGCGCGACGGTCGGATTCTAGCCGCGCAGGATAGACCTGGTCGCCGCACCAATGTCCAGGTCCTGGCCTGGACCATCGCCAACTGGCAGCCCACTCCGGTGCCGGCCGCGACCGGCGCGCAGCCGATTGCTTTTCTCGACAACGGAGCCTTGTTAGCCATGAATCGCCCGTTCCAGGAAAAACCGCTCTGGCTACGGCGTTATCCCTTGGAGAGATCTTACAGCCCGAGAATTAGTTTGGGCGACGCGGCAACGTCGCCCCACCCGGAAAATCCGGCGGACGCCGCCGTTGCCCTGCCCGGCAGTGACCGTCCACGCACGGCAACGGATTATTCGGCCGCCCGCGACCTTTTCGCCATGGGCAGTTATGACGGGCAGATCACGATCTGGCGGGCCTCCGGCGGACAACCACTCGCGACGCTGCGCGGACCGAAGCATGAAGTCATCACGCTCCGCTTCGCGCCGGACGGCCACACCCTTGCCGCCTATACGAGTCAAAGTGGACTCAAGTTGTGGTTGGTGGATGAGGGCCGCGAGTTGCGCTCATTGCCTTTCACGGCCAGCCAGGCCAACGATCTCGCCTTCGCCCCGAAAGACGATTTATTGGCGGTGGCCGGCAGCGGCAATAACATTCAAATCTATCAGGCCACCACGGGTCTCTTGAAAGCGACTCTAACCGGCCACGCCGAGGCGGTGATACGGTTAGCCTTCGCGCCCGATGGACGCACCCTGGCTAGCGCCAGCGAAGATGGCACGGTGAAACTCTGGAGCCTGTCCGCCTGGCGCGAGCTTGCCACTTTGTCTCGCGGCGATCCCAAGGTCTGGCTCGAATTCTCCCCCGATGGCCGCTCTCTTTTTGGCACGGGCACGAATGGGCACCTGCAGGTTTGGCGGGCAGGGGGTGAGGGGGCGGTGGGGAAGTGAGGGAGTGGGGAAGTGAGGGAGTGGGAAAGCGAGAAAGCGAGAAAGCGGGAAAGCGGGGGCTAGCTCCTATACCTCGTCCCCTCGGGAGGGGGAGGGCCAAGGGGGCTTCTCCAATTTGATTGCCGCGTATCTCCGAAAACTTTCCCGGCTGTTTTGCGAAGTAGCTGGTATGAAGATGTATTGTTCTTTCCTTTCTTATCCCCGTCTGCACTGGCTGGTCCTGGCGTTGTGCGCATGTTGGTTCGGTCGCTTGCCGTTGCCCGCGGCGCCGATAACATTTGGGGTTATTGGTGATTACGGATCGGCTTACTTGGGGGGCGCCTCCTTTTCCAATGTGCAGGCGGTGGCCAACTTGATTAAAAGTTGGCACCCGGACTTTATCATCACCACCGGAGATAACAATTATCCGGATGGAGAGGCCTCGAATATAGACACCAACATCGGCCAGTTTTTTCACGAATATATACATCCTTATGTCGGCACCTTTGGCCCGGGCGGCAGTACCAACCGGTTTTGGCCCTGCATCGGCAATCACGAGTGGCCTTTTGGCGTCTCCTTTCTCCAGCCTTATCTGGATTACTTCACCCTGCCCGGCAACGAACGGTATTACAGTCATCGGCACGGAGCGGTCGAAGTGTTCGCCGTGGTCGGAGATCAACAGGAACCGGACGGCGCCCTTCCCACCTCCATCCAGGCGATGTGGCTGAGCAACGCCCTGGCCAGTTCCACGGCCCCCTGGCGGGTCGTCTATTTTCATGCTTGTCCATATTCCTCGAGCGCCACTCACGGCTCGGCCACTCACCAGGCGGACAACATGCTCTGGCCATTCACCGAATGGGGCGCCACCGCCATCTACACCGGGCATAACCATCTCTACGAACGCGTCCTGACCAATGATTTGAATTATGTCACCATCGGTCTCGGTGGCGGACGCATCGATGGCTTCACCACGCCGGTGGCGGGCAGCCTGGCTCGTTACAACACCACCTATGGCGCCATTCGGGTCACTGTGACCGAAACCAATTTCGTGTCGCAATTCATCAATATTTTCGACGAAGTGATCGATTCCTATACTTTGGAGTTTTTGCCCGCCCGCCTCTCCTGGCTCCCCGCGAATTCAACGGCGCTCTTGCAATTACATGGCACTCCCGGACGCAGCTACCGCACGGAAGTATCCACCGATCTAATCAACTGGACCGCGTTCACCACCAATCGTCTCGTTTCCAATTCGATCCCGATTCTCACCCCGCTGGCTCCCGGTCAGCCCGCCACCTTTTACCGCGCCAGCAACGCGCGGTAACGTCGACGCAGAAGGGAAGAGTTGACCGCAGACAACGCAGATGGGCGCAGATGGGGAAAGAATTGAACTGACGAGCGACCCGGGCCGCTTGTCTTCGAAAAGATCCAAATGATCCGCGCCGAAGTACTGGAAAGTGTCATCCTCTCTCTGTCTCTGTCTTCATCCGCGCCCATCAGCGTTATCTGCGGTCCATTCCCTCCCCCCGACTTGTCTGCGGTCTTCTCCGGAATTGCTTTGAGAACGGATTAGGCTATTTCTCGGTCATGCCAAAATTTTTTGCCCCCAACATTGATCGGAACGGCCGCATCGTGCGCGCCACTCTGGGGACGGTGCTGGTGATTGGCGGCGCGGCTGCCCTATTCTGGCGCGTGTGGGCGGGAATAACGCTGCTAGCCTACGGAGCGTTTGTCTTGTTTGAAGCCTGGCGTGGATGGTGCGTGATGCGGGCCTGCGGCATAAAAACGAAGATGTAACTTTGCCCGGATGCATATCCTCGTCACGGGCGCTTCCGGTTTGCTTGGCTCCGCGCTGTTGCCGGCTCTGCAGCGCCAGGGGCATCATGTCCGCACGCTGCGCCGGGCCAATGCCCGGCCAGGCGGTTCTCTCACCTGGAATCCCACGGCGGGTGTGATTAACCTCGACAGCCCCGAACCATTGGATGCGGTTGTTCATCTGGCGGGCGAAAACATTGCCCAACGCTGGACCCGCTCGGCGAAACAGCGGATCCGCACGAGCCGCGTGGAAGCCACCCGGCTTCTTTGTCATGCCCTGGCGGAGTTACCGCACCGCCCCCGCACCCTGGTGGCGGCCTCCGCCATTGGCATCTATGGCCAGCGCGGCGCGGAATGGCTCGACGAAACCAGTCCGCCCGGAACCGGTTTCCTGGCTGAGCTCTGCCGCGATTGGGAAGCGGCCACCATCGAAGCGGAGGCCAGCGGCATTCGTGTGGTGCATCTTCGCTTCGGCATCGTGCTCGCCCGCCAGGGTGGTGCTCTGGCCAAAATGTTGCCCGCCTTCCGGCTCGGCTTGGGCGGCCGGTTGGGCCCTGGAAAGAATTATTGGAGCTGGATTGCCATCGAAGATGTCCTGGGCACCATCGAACAGGCGCTGACCAGCACATCCTGGAACGGGCCCTTCAACATGGTGGCGCCTGAACCCGTGACGAATCGAGAGTTCACCAAGACCTTGGGCCGGGTGCTGGGGCGGCCCACATCATTTCCGGTGCCCGGTTTTGTCGTGAAACTTTTCTTTGGCGAAATGGGACGGGAAGCGTTGCTGGGCAGCGCGCGGGTTAAGCCGGAAAAACTGTTGGCCAACGGTTTTGCCTTTCAATTTCCCACCCTTGAAGAGGGGCTGCGAAACCTATTGATGTAACTTCCAAAAGCTCTCATCTCACTGGCCCGGTTGCCTGGCACTCTCGAGCGCCCGCCGGCCTGACCTACTCCGTCCGCACGCGGAAGAATGCTCCCGCTGGCTGTTCGCTCACCGGCGCCATCCACGACATAAGCCCACCACTGCCCGGCAAAGCGTCGCTCACCGCGATCCAATCCGCCGGTTGCAAACGGGTGGCGCGCTCGACCACATACGCTTTCTTCGCTTGCGAATTCCAAGCCAGGGTAAACACCCCGTCGTTCAAATGATACCCGACCAGGCGCAAGGCTTGGGCCTGTGGCCCCTTCACAATAGTGAAGTAATCATCGATGGCGCCGGTCTCCCGGAGAAAAGTCGCGTGCAACCGCGGTCCATCAATATCGAGCACCAGCGAGCCGAGCCGGCTCATAGAGGTTATCATGGCGGGATGATCGAGGCTGCCGCCCGACACTTGCCCGGAACTGCCGGCCACAATGTAAACCGCGCCCTGATTCTCTCCCGGGCCTTCCGGTTTGACATAAGGGCCCGTGCCATCCTCGCGTCCATCGCCGCCATCGATTTTCATGCTCTCCTCCAGACTGGTTGAGGGGCCGTAATGTCCGTTGATTAAAAAGGAGCGCTCATAGCAATGGCTGTGTCCGGACAGAACGAGATCCACCCCATAAGCTTCCAGGATAGGCACGATATTTTGGCGCATCTCGACCAATTCCCCCTCCCAATCCGAATCATGGGATCCTTTGGTGTAGGGCGGATGATGCCAAAACGCGATGACCCACTCGTTGGTGTTCGCCTGCAAATCCTGCCCGAGCCAGGTGGCCATCGGCCCATCCGACGAACGCAACGAAGTCATGGCATCGAGGCAGACGAAATGAATGTTACCGTAGTTGAAGGAATAGTAGCGTTCCGTGCCGGAAGGAACCCCGCCCGCCTCCCCCTCCTTCGGCAAGGTAAAAATGTGCAGGTACGGAAAATCTTCGAAACTGCCGCTGTAGGTTTCGTGATTGCCAATGGTGGACCAGAGGACCGTCCGGCGCAGCAGAGTGGGGAACAAGTCGAAAACCGCACTCTGATATTCATAATCCGCGCCGATGCCATAAGCATTATCTCCCAGCATCAACCAGAGGTCCGTTTCGCGCACGCCGGTGAAGGCAAGATACGATTCGTAAACCGCCCGCGAATTGACGTTGGCGGTGCCGGAATCGCCCTGCACCCAAATCCGGGTGGGCCGGGCCTGGGTGGGCGCGGTGACAAATCGATACGATTCATCCCCGGCCAAAACGCGCCAGGTGGTGCCGATGGAATAATAGTAGCGCGTCCCCGGGTTCAACCCGGTCAAGGCGACCTCGTGCTCATTCGTCTCGACCGCGTCAGACCAAACCGAATCGAGGAGAGCCGGATCCGCGCCCCATCGCACCTGGCTGTCACACGGAAGATTGGTCCGCCAGCGAATCACGATGTTGGTCGGACCGCCTCGCTGCAAATAAGGTCCGCGCATGACCTGCGGAGGAACACTGACCCCGGTCAGTTCCAGGTCAAAACTGAGATCGCTGCTGGTGCGCGACGATTGGTGCACTTCGACAGCCACCAGGTTGGAACCTTCGTGAAAAGCGGAGGGCGCAACGTTGGTGGTATGAAACGCGTCCTCGTCGGCCCCGGTCACATTTGCGGTCGCCAGAGTGCGGTAGCCGATGGCCCCCGATGGCAGGTTATTGCGCCAGACCTGGAGACCATTCACATACACTGCCACGCCGTCATCGCGCAAAACGCTCAAGGAAAAATTGGTGTAAGTCGAGGAATGGGCCAGGTCGAAAACGGTGCGAAAATAATAGGTCACGATCCGACTGCCGGACGGACCGCTGGCCAGGGTGGTTTCCTCGTCCAAATCCCCGAACCCAAGCTGGGCGAAACCCCAAGGCCATTCACTGTCATCAAATTGTGATTCTCTCCAGGCCACCCCCGCATCGCTGCCATCATCGAGATAACGCCAGATGGATCCAGCGGGAATGAGGACATTGGTGCTCGCCTCCTGGCTCAAGGCAACCGGAGCCAGGCCAGCCACAACCGCCCACATCACCATGACCACAATCGTGCAAGCCTTCACCGTTCCGACGAACGGTGAAAGAATCGCAGGAGTTTTCATGCGGGCAACGTTGGCTTGAGAAGAAAAGCCTTAGCACGTTTGTCCGATAAACGCCATTATTTTTCCGCGGAACGGACATTCACGTGGGGGCGCCGGCATCCTTGCCGGCGCGATCGCTTTGCGTAATCAACCGTCAAGCAAGGTGGTCACACGACCCCATGAGAAACCATTCAAGACGGGCTGGATCCCAGCCTAGCCCGCATATTTTATACTGCGATGGGTAGCACAGGCGACTCGCCTGTCCCGCCCGGCCACTGGCCGGGCGGAATGACGAGTGCGACGGAACGGTCACACGCATCCGATTTTGTCAGGGTGCAACCGCCATTCCGTTCGGCGAGTCGCCGAACGGAACAGGCCAGTGGCCTGTTCTACCCATCGCAGGCTTGTGCTTGTGAAATATCCGGGCTAGCTATTGAACTGATTCTCCTTGTCGCGAAAAAATACGTTGAAGGTCGTCATCGAGCCGTAGCAGCGGGTAATATATTGCTGCATCTCGACCTTCTCGGCGTCGGCGAGTTTTTCGTGCCCGTTAATCTTCTGCTCAAGCACCCGGAGATTATTTCGCATCATCACGATTTTATGGAAGAAGACCTCCAAAGGCACTTCCTTGGTTTGCAGGGAGGAATCGGCGGGATGAAGGACCATCCGGCCATGATGCCAGCGCGGGCCCAGTTCGGCCGCGAACGATTCGGGCTTTTCCAAGCCCAATGCGTTCACCACCGCCACCGCCGTTTCCTGCACGAAAACCTTCAAGGGCTGGCTCAGACCGGTTACTGCAACCTGGGCCTCGGCCGGCTCCAACGCGGCTGCCTCCGGTTCCACTGTTCGCTGCCCCTCATCGAACCGGATTTCCGCGGTATGTTCCGAAATGGTCTTGACCGTGCCGAGGCCGTATTGCGGGTGACGCACGGTCATGCCGATGTGGAGGGCGGCGATTTTCATGGCGGGAGGATAGCGCGGGGCGAGGGGGGCGTAAAACGTAAAACGTAAAACGTAAAAATCCGGTGGTGGGCTCGAATTCCTTTGGCCGTTGGGAGGTTCTGAAAGGTTGCGGTTCTTTCAAAGCGCCTTACAGCAGCGCCCGCGAGGGGTCGATGGACCAATCCGAAAAACCTTTTTGGCCTTTTGACCCGGCGCTATTATCCGGTGGTGCCTGAACTCCCGGAAAATCGATCCGGCGGCTTTCCTGCAAACGCGGCCGGCGTATTTGCGACGACGCATTGGAGCGTCGTCCTGGCGGCTGGCGACCCTTCAACTGCGAATGCACAAACTGCCCTGGAGGCGTTGTGCCGCACTTATTGGTATCCCCTATATGCTTATGTTCGCAGGAAAGGATATAATCTTCACGATGCCCAGGACTTGATTCAGGAGTTCTTCGCAAGACTGCTGGGGAGAAATTATTTAAGCGTGGCTGACCGAAACAGAGGCAAATTCCGCTCTTTCCTGTTGGGTTCGCTCGAACATTTTCTGGCCAGGGAATGGACCAAGGCTCGTGCGCAAAAGCGTGGTGGCGGCCAAGCCGCTTTTTCCCTCGATGAGAGAGAAGCCGAAGACCGCTACCTGGTGGAGCCGGCCCATGAGTTGACCCCAGAGAGAATCTTCGATCGGCGCTGGGCTACGACGTTGCTGGACCGAGCCATGGCTCGGTTGCGCGATGAATGCATGGCCAACGACAAGGGCGATCTCTTTGCCAAAGTGGAACGGGTTCTATCCGGAGAGAAGGGCGAAACTTCCTATGCCGATATTGGCGCCGCCTTAAAAATGAGCGAAGGAGCGCTTAAACTGGCGGTCCACCGGCTCCGGCAACGTTACGGTGAATTGGTGCGCGCGGAAATTGCCCAAACGGTCGGCACCGCCGAAGAAGCGGACGAGGAATTGCATTATTTGTTCGCGGTCCTGCGGGCCTGAGATTCCCTGTAACTTTTGTTCGGCCTTAACCTGACCAAAGGACCGAAAGCGCATCACGTTGCCCGTTTCGGCGGACTTTTGGTGTTTTGCTCCGGACAGCAAGTCGCTCCCTTACCCCCAGACACCCCCCGAACACCCCCGCTGCCCGGCAAAAAAACCCCTTGCCCCCGGCTTGTTTGTGCCTATGCTCACCCCTTGCCTGGGCGCCGTGTGTGCGGATGCCCGTTAAGGCTGAGAAATGACCGTTCACCAATAACCTAACCATCAACCCTCCGTTGCCGTCGCAACGTTCGGTCCGTTAGGCAATGGAGACTTCACGGGGTCACCCCCCGCCAAGCCTCCCGCAGACAGTTACTCCAGTTATCGTTATGCTCACGATGGAAGAAGCCATGAGGCAAACGGGCGCCCTGCCCTTTGCCGCTGGCAACATAGTCAAAGGTACCATTATCGAAGTCCGCCCCAAGGAAGTCCTGGTGGACATCGGCTACAAATCGGAAGGCGCCATTCCCGCCAACGAATTCATCGACATCAAAACCGTCAAGATCGGCGATGAGATTGATGTCCTCATCGAAAAACTCGAAGACCGTGAAGGCATGGTCGTCCTCTCCAAGGAGAAGGCCGAGTTCAAACAGAATTGGGATCGCATCCTGACCATTTGCAACGAAGGCGGCATCGTGGCCGGCAAGGTCAAGGCAGTCGTCAAGGGCGGACTCATCGTCAATATCGGCGTGGAAGCCTTCCTGCCCGCCTCCCAGATCGACATCATCCCGCCGAAGAACCTCATGCAGTTCCTCGGCAACACCTACGATTTCAAGGTCGTCAAGATCAACCAGGAACGGCAGAACATCGTCCTGAGCCGCCGCGAACTGATCGAGCACGAACGCACCGAACGCCGCCAGAAACTGCTCAACGACATGACCCCGGGCGATATCCGCAAGGGCACGGTCAAGAACATCACCGACTTCGGCGCGTTCATCGACCTCAACGGCCTCGACGGCTTGCTCCATATCACCGACATGTCCTGGGGCCGCATCGGGCATCCCTCTGAGATCCTGAAAGTCGGCCAGGAACTCGACGTCGTTGTCCTCGATATCAACAAGGAAAAGGAACGGGTCAGCCTCGGTCTCAAACAAAAGCTGGCCAATCCCTGGGACAACATCGAGTCCAAGTTCACCGTTGGCCAAAAGGTCAAGGGCAAGGTGGTCAACCTCGTTCCTTACGGCGCGTTCGTCGAACTCGAACCGGGCGTGGAGGGCCTGGTGCACGTCACCGAACTTTCCTGGACCAAACGCATCGCCAAACCGTCCGATGTCCTCAAGCAGGATCAGGAAGTGGAAGCGGTGGTGCTCGGCATCAATCGCGACGAGCAGAAGATCTCGCTCGGCATACGGCAGCTCGATGCCAATCCGTGGGACAAGGCCCAGGAAAAATATCCGCCCGGCACCCGCATCAAGGGGAAGATCCGCAACCTGACCAGCTACGGCGCCTTCATCGAACTCGAGGAAGGTCTCGATGGCATGATCCATGTCTCGGACATCTCCTGGACACGGAAGATCAATCACCCGAGCGAAGTGTTGAAGAAAGGGGACGAAGTCGAGGCGCAGGTGCTCGAAATTGACAAAGCCAACCAACGCATTGCGGTCGGCATCAAACAAATCACCGAAGATCCCTGGAGCAATATCGACAAGTATTACAAGGTCGGCGATCTGGTCACCGGCCAGGTCACCAAGCTGGCCAGCTTCGGCGCCTTCGTCGGCCTGGCCCACGACATCGATGGCCTGGTCCATATCAGCCAGGTGACCGAGGAACGGGTCGAGAAGATCAAGAACGTCCTGAAGGTCGGCGACACGGTCAATGCCCGCGTTATCAAGATCGACAAGGGCGATCGGCGCATCGGTCTTTCCATCAAGGCCGCCAACTATTCGCAGGAACAGCTCAAGGCCGAGCAGGCGTTGCTCGACAACCTCAAGCCGGGCGAGGACCTGGTCGCCCTGCAACATGCCTTCGACGCTGCTGACGAAGCCAAGCAGGATCTGGATAAGGAATAATTCGTTGCTTTAGAAAACGCGCCACGCAACACGCGACGGGCGGACTGGAGTCAGTCCGCCCGCTTTGTTTAGCCCAGGGTTGGACTCTTTGCGCCTGCGAAGAGCCCGCCGCGGTGTGGTCGAACTCTTCGCGCCGGCGAAGAGTCGCGCCGCGCATCAGCGACGCGCAGTTCGCCCATGGCCACGCCCCGCCAAACTCTTTCCGCCGCTGCTGCGCGGGTGGGTTTTTCGCGGAGCGAAAAACACCACTTGGGAAAAGGAACCCCGCCTGCGACACCGAAAGACCGAGAATTTGACCGCGGATAGCGGATCGTACGGATGGGACAATTCGGTTTTATCTGCGTACATCTGCGCAATCTGCGGTTCTGCCTTTGCTCTCTTTTCGATTTGCGGAGAGGAATGAGGGACCGCTGACGACGCAGATGGGCGCAGATAGGAAAAAAGCGCAGCAATCATAATCTTGGCCATAACGACCACGTGACCCACGACAGGCAAGCATCCAATGTCCAACCGGCGAAAACCGGTCGGCGACGAGCCAGCTTGGCCCTGCGAGCTTGGTTTTCCCGGGCGCCTCTGTGTCTCTGTGGTCCTGCTTTACCACAGAGATAAGAAGGCAGAGACTTCAAAACGATCGCCCACCGTTCACCCTTCACTCTTCAACTCTTCAACTCAGCATTACCGCTTGAGCAATTCCTGCACGCGCGCGTTAAAATTTTTCTGCAATTCCACCTGGACCCGTTTTTGCGCGCCGGCGTCGAAGATCGATTGCACATCGGCATATTGACCGGTCGGTTTCAGAAATTTGCGTGCTTCCTCGGAAAAAATTCCCTGGAGCATCGGCTCGAGCGCTTTGTTTTCGCCCTGGGCCAGCGCCTCCAGTTTTTCGCGCTCGCGCAGCGTCCCGCGAAAGGCGCCTGGCAATGTGTTGGTCGAACCACCCTTGAAGGTAAAATTGATGCGACCCCCTTCCGGGATATCCTTCCATTTCTCGTTTGCTTTCCACAACTCGCCTGCATCGAGGCCGAAGGCTTTCAAAATCCCGCGCGCCATCACGATATTCCCGTCGGTGTTCATATGAACCCCGTCGGTGGTGAGGGCATTGCCGGTGCTGTTGGGGAGACGATCGCGCAGCTTGGCATGGAAATCGGCGCTCAAATCGGCCAGCAAACAATTTTTCTCGACGGCCTTCTTCCGCAAAAATTCGTTGTAGGCCGCCAGCTTCTGGTTATTGGCATTGCCCAGATTCTCGCCGATGGGGGTTGAAGTGAGCAGCATCACGCGAATGCCGGCTTCCTGGGCCAGGTCGATGATGGCACCAATATTATTTTTGTAGGCGTCGAGCGGAATACCCTTTTCGCCATGCCAGACATCATTGACCCCGCAGCTCAGCGTCATCCAATCCGGTTTTTGGTCCAGCACATCATGCTTCAAACGGGCCAGCATCTGGTCGGATTTATGGCCGCTGATGCCCGCCGGGATCGGCTTCACCTCGATGCCATTGGTGGCCAGGCCGGCGATGACCAGGCGCACGTAACCGACCGGGTTGCCCCAGCCCCCTTCGGTGATGGAGTCGCCCAAAAAAGCGATCTTTTGTCCATCCTTGATGGCAATGGGATCCGCCACGCTGCCGACCACGCTGCCGAACAGGATGACCGCTGGCCACCAACGGGAAAGTGTCAGTTTATTTCGCATAAGGATATGGCGGGAGCATGGCCCGCAGGGGGCGGCAAGACAAGAGGGCAAATTCGATTGCGGATTGCGGATTGCCAATTGCAGATTTGTGGGGGGAATTCCCGTCGTGACCTGGTTTTTTTCGTTGCTCACTTCCAAATCCGCAATCCGCAATCCACAATCCGCAATCATTGACATCCCCCCGGTGGTTTGGCTTAATCGCGCACCGTTTTTGGGCGGATCTTCGTGAGCGGTAGGATACCCAAGTGGCCAACGGGGGCAGACTGTAAATCTGCTGGCTTACGCCTTCACTGGTTCGAATCCAGTTCCTACCACCACTCTCGACCAGGCTCTGGCCAAGGCGGCCCGACCCAATGGGCTTCACCATTCCATGAAGAAAATCGAAATCAATCCCCGCCGCGTCATCAAACATTGCCAGGTCAAACCGGGCACGCATTTCCGCCTCAAAAAACATAAACCGGATTGGATCGGCGAAAAAGGACTGCGCCGTCTCGAAAACGACGGCCTGAAGGAGGCGGCCAAGGCTTACGTGCAACACAATCTCGAAGAGCTTTTTCAGATGCAGGAATTGCTCTACGCCAACGATGTCTATTCGGTCCTGATTCTTTTCCAGGCCATGGACGCCGCCGGCAAGGACGGCATGGTCGCCCATGTCATCTCGGGCTTGAATCCGCAGGGATGCCAGGTCTACAGCTTCAAACGTCCCTCCGACGAGGAATTGGACCACGACTTCCTTTGGCGTTGCACGCGCTGCCTGCCCGAGCGCGGGCGCATCGGCATCTTTAACCGTTCCTATTATGAGGAAGTGCTGGTGGTCAAGGTACACCCGGAATTTCTCGTGCCGCAAAGATTGCCTCCAGGCAAACGCGGGCGCGCCTTCTGGAAGGATCGTTACGAGGATATCAATAACTTCGAAAAACATCTGGCCCGCAACGGCACCCTGATCCTCAAATTCTTTCTTAACCTTTCAAAAAAGGAACAGAAGAAACGCTTTCTCGAGCGCCTGACCAATCCGGATAAATATTGGAAGTTTAATGCCGCTGACCTGACCGAGCGTGAATATTGGGATGATTATATGCGCGCATACCAGGAGGCGCTCAGTGCCACCAGCACCAAATGGGCGCCGTGGTATGTCATTCCTGCGGATCACAAATGGGCCGCGCGAGTGCTGGTCTCCACCATCATTGCCCAGGCCTTGAAATCGCTGAAGCTTCGCCCGGTCGAAGTCTCGGAGGCCCATCGCAGACAATTGACGGCGGCCCGCCGCAAACTCAGTCGTGAATGAGCCTTTTTAGGTGGAGATCGTGGTGGAACTCTTCGCGCCGGCGAAGAGTCGCGCCGCGCACTTCGCTCCGTGGTGATGCCTCGCCAAACTCTTTCCGCCCGCTATTGCGCGGGCGGGTTTTTCGCGGCGCCAAAAACACCACCTGGCGGCGGGCGCGACCAGTGCTACCTGCTCGGAGGCAGACCAAGCAGGACGCGCCCGAATTGGTTGGTGCCCGAAACCATTCCGTAACCCGCCTCGACTTTCTGCAAAATCGCTCCCTTGAACGTTATCCGCTTTGCATTGGCCGGATTCACCGCGTTCCCGCTGAATAATCCGGTGGCCAGGTTAAATTTTAAAGTGACGCCTCCGCCGGAATTATTCCGGCTGGTTAAAGCGGGCAAAAGTGAATGTGTGATCGCCTCGTCCAGATTGCCCCCAGTTAAGATTAGAACGGCATTCGTTCCACCGGGCGAAGCCGACAATGCATTCGGGGCCGGCAGATAGCGCGAACCCAGCGCGGGCGACAGATTGGTAAACCCGCCTGGATAATACTTCGCGGCTGGCAACGTCGGTTTGCTCCAACTCACCGCTCCGCTCAAGTCGCTGTTCGTCTCGTCAGCAAAATGCACCCAGCTCAGGAGCGATCCTTTTCCATTGTAGAGCGGCACGTAGAACGGCCAGAGCCCTTCCTTCGACACAGGAGTTTTCTGCGTAACGGTTGGGGAACCATCCGCCAGGGTGGCGACGCACGTAAGCGCCCCACCCACTCCTACCGACACCGTGGCAAAACCGTTCCCGTCCGGACCCTCACTGCTCTCCGGTTGGCCGGGAATCCGCAAGGTGTATTTGCCCGCGAACGGCGCCTGGTTGGTCACGGCGTGCAAGGTCATCCTGGGCGCAGAAAGCAAGGCGACCCAATCTCCATCCGTAATGCGGCCGGTCAACAACTGGTCCTCGCCCAATGACAACTGCAATTCAACCAACAGTGCATTGGAGCCAGCGCGGTTGACCAAGTTGGTGCTCCGCCCTTCGCTGTCGAAACGTCCGCTGAAGGTCAACACGCGGCCAGCCGTTCGCATCGACGCAGTAAAACTCCCCCGCTCGGTGGCGGTGAGAGTAAAGAACCCGGAACTGGAATGACGCACCGCTTCTGTCTCGTAAAACAGTCCTGTGTAAACGCCACGGGCCGGCGCCAGTGGATTCGTCGGCGGCCTCGCCGAATCCGGAATGGTCAGGGTCGCTTCGGTGCTGGTGACCGAGCCATCCAAATTGAAAACGACCACCCGATAGGTCCCGCTCTGCGATCGCTGCGCATTGGCAACGCTGTAGCTGGCGCCGTGGCCATCGGCCAGCGCCACGCCGTTGAAATACCACTGATAGCCCAACGCGCCATTCCCCTGCGCGCCGACCGCGAAAGCCACGTTCCCGCCTTCCGCAAGCGTCACCGACTGCGGTTGCGTGGTGATCAAAGGCGGCGGACGCGGAGAACTTTTCGCCAATTTTATCAAGCCGACCGAGTAGTCCGGAATCTCTGACCCGCCCGCGAGTTCCTCGAAATAACCCACCAGATATTGAGCGCCCAAGTCGTCCATGAAAAGGCCGGTGCTGAACGAGGCGAGACTCGAACCGCTCTCCTTGCCCCAGACCAGCGTGTTCGGAGCGGTAAAACGGCCCAATGCCAAATCCACCCCGGCTCCCGCACCGCCCGAATAATCGACGCCGCCGGCAGCGAAGGCTGTCACAGCACCATTTTCGCCGGAAGAAAGTCCCAGTGCGCTCTGCTGACCTTCCAACGCTCCGACCCGACTGACCCAGGACAGACGCCCTTCGGCATCATAGCTGGCCAGGAAATGATCGTTCGGTTCGCGATTGGTCAGGGTCAACAACCCAAAACTGGCCACCGCAGAGAAGGCGCCGCTCACATAGCTGCTGCCATCTTCCCCGACCGCCACACCCGCACCGGCGCTGGGGTCCGCGCCGCTGACTTTCCTGGCCCAAAGGACGGTTCCGGCATAATCAGTTTTGGCGATAAACAACTCCGCTTTGCCTCCGTCGCTCAAATTGACCCCGCCTATATCGGCCGGTCCGCGAAAGTGTCCGGCCAGCAAAACACTCCCGGCCGCTCCCACGACCACGCTGAGTCCGGCGTCGGCCCCGCTTCCTCCAAAGCGCTTCGTCCAAAGCGGCTGACCATCGCTGCCGAATTTGGCCAGAAACACATCTTCATCGCCGGCACTAACCAAAGTAGCGGCGCCCAACGTGGACGTTCCGGAAAAACTGCCGGTCACGTAACTGTTGCCGAGGGCATCGACGGCCAGGCGCGCCGCGCGATCCGCACCGGTCCCGCCCGCGCCGCGCGCCCAAAGCAGCCGGCCATTTCGGTCATAGCAAGCAACAAAAATGTCGAGGCTTCCCGCGCTCGAAAGCGTAACTCCGCTGAAGTCCGCCGTGCCGGAGAACGATCCGGTCACATGAACATTACCAAAATCATCCACGGCCACGCCGGCGCCAAAATCATCTCCAGCTCCACCCGCCTTTCTGGCCCAGACCAACGAACCGGCCCGGTTGAACTTGGCCACAAAAATATCGCTCCCGCCGGCGGCACTTAGCGTGGTGCCGCCCACGCGGACCGTGCCGGTGTAGGAACCGATCAAATAGGAATTGCCGGCCGGATCCACCGCCAGGTTGGCGCCTGGATCGGCGCCCGACCCGGTCGTTTTGCGCGCCCAAAAAAAGTTGCCGTCACCATTGCTGCCCGGGAGCGGGTTGACCGTGAGGATGGCTTCGTCGCTGACAGCCGCCCCGGCGGCATTGCGGACGACCGCTTTATAAATCCCCGCATCGCCCAACTCGACCGAAGTCAGCACGAGGGTGGCGTTAGTCCGCGCCGGCACCAGAGGGCCAAATTCGCTCCACCATTCATAGGTCAACGGGCCGTCGCCACTGGCCGTGACGCTGAAACTGGCCGTCCCGCCGGACCCCACGGTCAGGTCGTGCGGCGAAGTGAGAATCGAAGGAGCCGCCGCCAGCAGAGATGTGGCGGCGAAGATCGAAAGCAAAAGTAAAAAACGGGCAACGCCAACCGGCCGGACGAAGGTTTTTCGCCGCATCAGTTTCCGCTCTGAAACCGCACAGCGACTGTTCGAATTTTGGACAATATTCGAGGCGCCCCTCGACGTCGCATATTGCCCTTCAATCACTTGGAAATCCGTGACCATAATCATTTCGCTTCCCACCCTGAAGGGTTAGCAGGAGCCGGCCCAAGTCTTGTGGCGCGGGTAGCACGGGCGACCCGCCCGTCCCGTTCGGCGGGTCGCCGGACGGAACAGGCCAGTGGCCTGTGCTACCCCCCTTCCCCGAGATTGTGAAATAATTCACTAATTAGCCTTGCCTGCCTTTTTTGCCCCCATTAGCTTCGCTTGTCGGCAACGCTTCCGTTCGCCCCAGGCTTTTATGCAGACCACAACTGAAGTCGGCTACAACTCGAAGATCGAAGGAGAGGTCGTCGTCACCCGGGTCGATGCCGCGTTGAATTGGTTTCGCAAGAATTCGCTCTGGCCCATGCCGATGGGATTGGCCTGTTGCGCCATCGAGTTAATGGCGGCGGGCGCCAGCCGTTTTGACATCTCCCGTTTCGGCTCGGAAGTCATGCGCTTTTCCCCGCGCCAATCGGACGTCATGATTGTTGCCGGCACCGTCACCTACAAGATGGCCCTGGCGGTCAAACGCATCTACGACCAGATGGCCGAACCCAAATGGGTGATTGCGATGGGCGCGTGCGCCTCGACCGGCGGCATGTATCGCAGCTACGCGGTGTTGCAGGGCGTCGATAATATTTTGCCGGTGGATATCTATGTCGCCGGTTGTCCGCCCCGGCCCGAAGCGCTCCTGGATGCCCTGGTCAAATTGCAAAACAAGGTGGCCCGTGAACCGGTGCTGAAAGAATTGCAAATCTCGGTGAAACTCGAGGAGGCGCGCGCCAGCCGGTCCGAAAAAAAATCCGACGCCGCCTAATCCTTTCTTCATGTCCGCACTTGCCGCAGTCGAGAAATTGAAAAGCCGGTTCGGCCAGGAAATCTCCGAGCCGCTCGAGTTTCGCGGTGAAACGAGCGTGCAGCTGGCGGACGCTGGAAAGATCGTTGAGGTCTGCGCCTTCGCCAAAAGCGAGCTCGGCTTCAATTATTTGGTGGATTTATCGAGCGTGGATAATTACGGGGATGACCCGCGCTGGACGCTGGTTTACGAGTTGTGCAATCTCTCGACCGGGGTGCATCTCCGCCTCAAAACCGATGTCAGCGAGGAAAAATCGGAATTGCCCAGTGTCATCGGCGTCTGGCGCACGGCCGATTGGCATGAGCGCGAGATTTACGACATGATGGGCATCCGGTTCAGCAGCCATCCTGATTTGCGCCGCATCCTGATGTGGGAAGGCTATCCCTATTTTCCGTTGCGCAAGGATTTTCCGCTGGCGGGCAAACCGAGTGAAATGCCCGACGTGGCTTTCAGCCGTCCGGCCCCGCTGCAAGGCGGCCCTTTTGTCACCGTCCCGGGCGCCCGGGATTCCATCGCGCGCGAACCGCGGGTGCGCACCCCAGACGCCTGAGTAAGCGAAGCCATGGAACTTCCCGAAGACAAACGCGCGGCGATCATGGAAGCCATCTATGGCGGCGCTTCGCGAAAAATCGAGGCGATCAAACTGGTGCGGGAAGCGACCAACTGCGGTCTGAAGGAAGCCAAGGATTTCGTCGAAATGTTGGGCGCGGAACTTTACGCGAAGGAACCGCACAAGTTCGCCGAATCGCCCAAGGGCAAAGGGTGTCTCGGTTTGGTGATGGCTGGGACGTTGTGTCTCTGCCTCGGCCTGGCCGGTTTCCTCACAAAAGTTTTCCCCTGATGGCCACTGTGCAAAGCATCGAAGTTCGCGACTCCGCCACGCGCGCCGCCGGAGCCGCCGCCGCCGTCGGGGCCGCCCCGCCGCCCGGCGAGGGCCACGGTGAATTGCGCGATCTCGAAGGCGAAAAGATGGTCCTCAATATGGGACCGTCCCATCCTTCGACGCACGGCGTGCTGCGCATCGTGCTCGAACTCGATGGCGAAATCATCACCAAGGCGATGCCGGACATCGGTTATCTGCATCGCGGCGACGAAAAAATCGCCGAGAACATGACCTACACCCAGTTCATCCCCTACACGGATCGGCTGGATTATCTCGCGCCCCTGGCCAACAACGTAGCCTACGCGTTGGCGGTGGAAAAATTGATGGGGATCGAGAAGCAATTGACGCCGCGCTGCCAATATATCCGGGTCATCTGCTGCGAGCTGGCGCGCATTTCCGCCCATTTGCTCGGAGTCGGTTGCTTCGCCATGGATGTCGGCGCCTTGACCGTCTTCATGCACACCTTTACCGAGCGTGAGAAGATATATAACCTGGCCGAGTGGCTGACCGGCGCGCGCTTTACCACCAGTTACACGCGGATTGGCGGGGTCTCCCGCGATCTCCCCGCCGGTTGGGTCGGCAAATGCCGCCAGTTTCTGGATGAAGTCGAAGTCAGCTTTGCCGAGGTGGAAAAACTGCTGACCCGCAATCGCATCTGGGTCGATCGGACGCGTGACGTTGGACTGATCTCGAAGGAACTGGCCCTCGATTATGCCTTGAGTGGACCGAACCTGCGGGCGTCGGGAATTGAACATGACCTGCGCAAGGCCGCGCCGTACCTTTGTTACTCCGATTTGCAATTTGATATTCCGATCGGGTCGGTGGGCGATTGTTATGATCGGTATCTGGTCCGCATGGAGGAGGCGCGCCAAAGCGTGCGCATTCTCCGGCAATGCCTCGATAAACTGCCGGGCGGCCCCGACAATACCGCGAAGGAGCCGATCCATATTCCTGATGGCAAAACCGTGCTGCCCTCGAAGGAGAAGGCGCTCACCAGCATGGAGGAATTGATTCATCAATTCATGCTGGTCACCCAGGGCGTGAACGCGCCGCCGGGCGAGATTTATTTTGGCGCGGAGAATCCGAAGGGCGAACTTGGCTTTTACATCAACAGTCGTGGCGGAGGCACGCCCTACCGGCTAAAAATTCGTTCCCCTTCCTTTGTCAACCTGGCCATTCTTCCGGCCATTTTGCCCGGGCACATGATCAGCGACGTGGTCAGCATCCTGGGATCAATCGACTTCGTCATGGGAGAATGTGACCGATGAATTTCAACGTACCTGCCGCTCTGGAAGCCGAGATCAACGAGTTGATCTCGCATTATCCGCCCGACAAAAAACGGAGCGCTTCCCTCATGCTGTTGCACGCGTTGCAGGAACATTTCGGCTGGCTCTCGAAGGAAGCGGTCGAATGGACCGCGCGCAAACTCGAACTTTCCCCCATCAACGTTTACGAGCTGGTCACCTTCTATCCGATGTTCCGCCAGCAAGCGGTCGGACGGAATGTCATCAAGGTCTGCCGCACTTTGAGCTGCGCCCTGGGCGGCTCCGCCAAACTTCATGATCATTTCTGCCACAAGCTCGGCCTGGACGCTCATGCCCACGGCTTGCAAACGACGGCGGACGGCAAGTTTTCCGTCGAGTTCGTCGAGTGCCTGGCCAGTTGCGGGACCGCCCCGGTCATGATGTGCAACGAAGATTTTTATGAAGGGGTCACGGCCGCAAAGGCGGATGAGATTTTGGCCCGGTGCCGTTGAACGAACATGGCCGCAAATCGGAAAAATGAAGACGACATTCAAAGATTGGCCAAAGCTGCTGCGAAAACTCGCAAGGATGCGCGGCGTAACCTTAAAGGAAAAAGTGCTGCTCGCTCAAGGGCTGGCCGCCACCCCGGAAGAACGCATGCAGATGCACGACGATCATCTCCGCTCGCTCGGCTTATACAGTCATTGGGAAAGGAAAAAATTAGGTTTCAAGTGGTAGGGATGGATTTACCTCATATTCCTCTCATTGAAAACGTGCTCCGAGCACGCAAACAGGCGGGAGGAAACAAATGAATTGGCTGCCCGACATGGATTTGAACCATGACAAACAGATTCAGAGTCTGCTGTGCTACCGTTACACCATCGGGCAAGCCGGCGCGTCGATGAGGGTAGGCCATTCCCCCGCCCCGTCAAGTCGCGAGCGTGAGGGGGGTAAATCCGAAGACCGAAATCCGAGATCCGAAAGAAATCCGAAATCCGAGATCCGAATAAAACGGTGCACGTCAACGGCCAGGAAATTTCGGTTGGTGAATTTCGGTGTTCGGATTTCGGATTTCCTTTGGATTTCGGCCTTCGGATTTCGGCCTTTGACCCTCCGTGGCCCCGCCACCTCCACCTCATAACCTCTCATGCCCTCGGAATACCGACTCATCCTCAAAAACATCGATGCCGCCGGCTATACGCCCGACCTCGACTGTTATTTGCGCCATGGCGGCTATGAAACGCTCAAGAAAGCGTTGAGCCTCGCGCCCAGGGATCTGCCCGATGGTAAAAAAATTTCCGCCCCCGAGCAAATTCGTGAAGATGTCAAACTCTCCGGGCTGCGCGGGCGCGGTGGGGCCGGTTTCTCCTGCGGCCTCAAATGGAGTTTCGTCGATCGGCGCAGCGGCAAACCGATTTATCTCATTTGCAACGCCGACGAATCCGAGCCGGGCACGTTCAAGGATCGCCAGATCATCCATAAGGATCCGCATCAACTGATCGAAGGGATGGTCCTCTCCTGCTTCGCCAACGATGTAAAGCTGGCTTACATTTATATTCGCGGCGAATTCCCCGAAGGCGCCCGCATCCTGAACCGCGCCCTGGCCGAGGCGCGCGCCAAAAATTTCCTCGGCCGAAACATTTTAGGCTCCGGCTACGATCTTGAGATTCATATCCATCGCGGGGCCGGGGCTTATATCTGTGGCGAAGAGACCGGCTTGATCGAATCGCTGGAAGGGAAACGTCCTTATCCGCGCATCAAGCCCCCCTACTTCCCGGCCGTGCTCGGCCTTTGGATGTGTCCCACCATCGTCAACAACGTCGAGACGCTCTGTCACGTGAAGCATATCGTGCAGATGGGCGCCGCCGAGTACGCCAAGCTGGGCACGCCCAACAACACCGGGACCCGCATCGTCAGCCTCAGCGGGCATGTCAAAAAACCGGGCTATTACGAAATCGAAGTTGGCAAGGTTACTTTGGGCCAATTGATCGCCGACCCGGCCTTCGGCGGCGGATTGCTCGACGGACGAAAACTCAAGGCCATCATTCCCGGCGGTTCCTCCTCCAAAGTCCTCAAAGCGGGCGAAAAATTTAAGCTCAAGAAACGGGGCCCGGATGGCAAGGATATCGAACAGGAAATCGAGATGCTCGATTTGCCTTACGATTTCGACTCGCTCATGGCCGCCGGCACCATGTCCGGCTCGAGCGCCATTATTGTCATCGATGACTCGGCGGACATCGTCGAAGTGCTGGCCAACATCGGCGAATTTTACGCCCACGAAAGTTGCGGCCAATGCACTCCCTGCCGGGAAGGGTCGCTCTGGATGAGCAAAGCGTTGCACCGCCTCACTCATGGTGAAGGCCGCCGGACCGACGCCGATTACCTGGTCAAGATCGCTGACAATATTCCGGGAGGCCGCACCATTTGCGCCTTCGGCGAAGCCTGTTCCTGGCCGGTGCAAAGCTTTGTGGCCAAGTTCCGGGACGAATTTGTGGCCCGAGGCGAGGCCGATGAGAAAGGACGGCCCAACGAAAACGCCGGGGCCGTGAGAGCGACGACCACAAAACCGCTCGGGACGGTCTCAGAGGAACTGCAAGCCAAGTGAACAGGCCATTCACCATCCCATTTATTTGATGAGCGCTGAGACCACCAACTCGACCAAACCTGCGCCGCCCGTCATCGAGAAGATCAAGGTCAAGATCGATGGCCGAGAGATCGAGGTGCCGAAAACGATGCCGGACCCGCTCACCGGCAAGCCGATTGCCACCACCATGATCCAGGCGTGCGCGCTCGCCACTGTGGATGTCCCGAATTATTGCTATCATCCCAAGCTCGCGGTGGCCGGCAATTGCCGGATGTGCCTCGTCGAATTTGGCACTCCGGCCATGGGACCGGATCGCAAGCCGGTCCTCAACCCCGACGGCACTCCGCGCATCGCCAAATCACCGCGCCCGGCCATCGCCTGCGCCACGCCCATTTCACCCGGCATGGAGATCTACACCACCACGCCAGGGGTGAAACAGATGCGCGAAGGCGTCCTCGAATCGTTGTTGATCAATCATCCGCTCGATTGTCCCATCTGCGACCAGGCGGGCGAGTGCAAGCTGCAGGAATATTCCGTGGACCATGGCCAGGCGCGCAGCCGGTTTGTCGAGACCAAGGTCCACAAGCCCAAGGCCGTTGATCTCGGGCCGCGCATTGTGCTCGATGCCGAACGCTGCATCCTTTGCACCCGTTGCATTCGTTTTACCAGGGACATCGCCGGCGACGATGCCCTCGGCATCATCAATCGCGGCAGTTACAACACCATCGCCACCTTTCCGGGCACGCCGTTCGCCAACAATTACACGCTGAACACGGTCGACATCTGTCCGGTCGGCGCGCTGACGTCGAAGGATTTTCGGTTCCAGATGCGGGTCTGGTTTCTCAAGGAAACCAAATCGATTTGCACCAGTTGCGCCACCGGCTGCAACATCGTGGTCGGCTCGCGGGAAGGGAAAGTTTACCGTTACGAACCGCGCGAGAATGACGCGGTCAATTCCGCCTGGATGTGCGATGCCGGACGTTTGAATTACAAATGGATTAACCGCGAGGATCGTCTCACGGAAGTCCTGCTGCGCTCTCCCGCCGGGCAGGCTTCCAGTCTGTCGGCCTCTATCTCGAAGCAATCGTCCAATCCCTCTTCCGCCGGCGTTACCACAAACGTGGCCGCCGTTGCACCGCAACCGGGACAGGCCGGACGCCTGTCCTATACGCGCGGCACCTGGTCCAATGCACTCGGGGAGATCAGTGCCAAACTACGCCAGGCTGCGCCGGGCTCGGTGGCCATTGTCGCCTCGGCGCGCCTGAGCAACGAAGAACTTTTTCTGCTCAAAAAAATTGCCACCAAACTCGAGGCCATTACCGACTCGGTGCCGCGCACGGGCGCCGGGGACAACCTGCTGGTCAGCGCCGACAAAAACCCGAACAGCAATGGCGCCACCCTCATCGGCCTTGCCGCCACGCCGATGGGATCGCGCCTGGGTAAAATCGCGGAGGGCATCCGCACCGGCACGATTAGCACCCTGCTGGTTTTTGGCGAAGATGTGACGAAACATGGGATCGAGGCCGGGCTGTTGAACCGGTTGAGCACATTGGTGGTGAGCGACATTTTGCCGAATGCCACCACGGCGGCGGCGCATTATTTATTGCCGGGCTGCGCACACGTGGAGAAACGCGGGAGCTTTACCAACGGCAAAGGGCGGGTGCAGCGCTTCTTCCAAGCGATCGAACCGAAAGGCGACGCGCGTCCGGAATGGGAATTTCTGCACGAACTCGTTTACAACGTCACCGGCCAGAATGGCTACGTGAACATGGAGGCCCTCTTCAATCAGATGTGCCAGGAAGTGCCGGCCTTCCAGGGACTCACCTGGGCGTCGTTGGGTGACACGGGCGGGTCGGTGCCAATTTAATCGCCGATGAACTGGACCCTCCTTCTCATTATTTTGATCAAGATCGTCTGCGTCCTGGTGCCGCTCCTGACCATGGTAGCCTATGCCGTTTTAGTCGAGCGCAAGATCTCGGCCTGGATTCAGGATCGGGTCGGGCCGAACCGGACCGCCCCGCCCTTGGCGCTCAAAATCCCGGTTCTGGGCAAACTGCTGCAAAGCTGGGGAATCTTTCAGCCGCTGGCCGATGGCTTGAAGTTTTTGCTCAAGGAGGATTTTACGCCCGACTATGTGCGCAAGGCTTATTTCTGGCTCGCCCCGACCATCACGATGATCCCGGCCTTTCTGGTGCTGGCGGTCATCCCGTTTGGGTCGCGTTTGGGCAACGAGAAGATGGTCATCGCCGATTTGAACGTGGGCATACTTTATACCTTCGGCATCGTTTCACTTGGGGTCTATGGCATTGTGCTGGCTGGTTACGCCAGCAACTCGAAATATCCGTTCCTGGGCGGCATTCGTTCGAGCGCGCAGATGATCTCGTATGAGATCGCGATGGGCATGAGCGTGATTCCGCTCTTCCTGATTGTCGGCAGCCTGAATTTGAGCCAGCTCATTGCCTGGCAGGCCGGGCATGGCTGGCTGATTCTTTATTCCCCCATCTCGTTCGTGATTTTTCTCATCTCGGCCTTTGCCGAAACGAATCGACTCCCCTTCGATCTGCCCGAATCGGAAACGGAACTGGTGGGCGGCTACCACACCGAATACAGCTCGATGAAGTTCGCCCTCTTTTTCCTGGGCGAATACGCGAACATGATTGCCAGCTCCGCTTTGATGGTCACCCTGTTTTTCGGCGGCTGGACTTTGCCGGGCTTGAGCGAACCGGCCGGGAGCATTGCCATCGGCCTGCTCCACATCGCCATCTTCCTGGCCAAAATGCTTTCCCTGATGGTGCTATTCATCTGGGTGCGCTGGATGCTTCCCCGATTTCGTTACGATCAATTGATGGACCTGGGTTGGCGCCGCTTTATCCCGCTGGCCCTGGCCAATATTTTGGTGACGGCAATGTGGCTGTGGTGGAGATCATGAAAATACAATGATTGTTAAACGCGAAAAACTGACCTGGTGGGAGCGGGCTTATCTGCCTGCCATCCTGGGCGGATTCAAAATCACTTTTCGGCACCTCGCCAATACCCTGTTTAAAGGCCGCAACGCGGCCAAGGCCACTTCCGAAGGTTATTATCCGGAGGTGCCGTGGAAAGTGGCCCCCGGCTATCGCGGAGCGCCTTACCTGGTCAAGGATCAGGAGGGCAACACCAAATGCGTCTCCTGCCAGCTCTGTGAATTTGTCTGCCCGCCCAAGGCCATCCGCATCACGCCGCCTGGTCCCAATGGCCCGCCCGCCGACCGGCCTAATGCCGAAAAAATGCCGCTCGAGTTCGAAATCAACATGCTGCGCTGCATCTTCTGCGGCTTTTGCGAAGAGGTCTGCCCGGAGGAGGCCATCTTTTTGCAAAAGGATTATTCCCTGACCAGCCTGAGCCGCGAGGAGTTGATCTATAACAAGGAAAAACTGCTTTCCCTTGGCGGAGTGCGCGGCGGCATCGAGAAATGGAAACAGAAACTCGAGGAAGAAAAAGCCCAGGAGACATTCCCGGTGAAGTCGTGAACGGGCGGCCGACGGCAACCAAAATCCAAATCCGAAATCAAAATCCGAAATTCGAATGCCGAAATCCGAAGGAAATCCGAAGGCCGAAATCCGAAGGCGCAAGGCGATGGCTGAACCGACGCCGCACTTCTCCTTTCGGCAGGAGCGCGGACGGCTCGTCCGCGCGAATCCACCCGCCGCGCCGAGACGCAGGTCGGCAGCGTTTTCAGGGTTGCGGCTCTCCTTCGGTTCGCGCAGACAGGCTGTCCGCGCTCCGAGAATTTCGGCTTTCGGATTTCTTTCGGATTTCGGACTTCGGACTTCGGACTTATAACTCATGCAGGACGCATTCTTCTATCTATTCGCCGCGCTGACCTTGCTCTGCGGTTTTCTGGTGGTGGCCAATCCGTTCAGCCGCAACCCGGTGACCAGCGCGATGTTTCTGGTCCTGACCATCGGATCGATGGCCGGGCTCTTTGTCATGTTGCACGCCTTTTTTCTCGCCGCGGTCCAGGTCCTCGTCTATGCGGGCGCGGTCATGGTGCTGTTTCTCTTTGTCATCATGCTGCTCGACTTGAAGGAGGAGGCGCGGCGCCAGATCAAAACATTCGGTGTGGTGGCCGGGGTGCTTTCGGTGGGGATTCTGGCCGCGTTGACGGTCCGGACCATGGTCACCTCCGGCGTCGGCCACGGCTTGCAACCCCGGATCGAAGGTTCCACTGATTCGCTGGGCCGCCTGCTCTTCACCCAATACCTGTTGCCGTTCGAAATAGTTTCGGTGCTCCTGCTGGTGGCGGTGGTGGGGGTGATTCTTCTCAGCAAAAAGGATTTGAAATGAAAAGAGTTACAAGAAGGAAAGTTAAAGGGATGAAGAGTTTAAGAGTTGAAGAGTCAAACCGGCTCCAACCCTTTAACCCTTCAACCCTTCAACCCTTCAACCCCTCAACCCTTCAACCCTTTAACTCTTCAACTTTTTTAACTCTTTAACTTTTCAACTCTCTAACTTTTTAATTTTTGTGCACGTTGGCCTTGAACATTATCTGGTCGTGAGCACGGCGCTCTTCTGCCTGGGCGTGCTGGGCGTCATCATGCGGCGCAACTTGATCGTGATGTACATGTCGCTCGAATTGATGCTCAACGCCGCCAACCTCGCGCTGGTGGCCTTCAGCCGTTTCAACAATCAACTGGATGGCCAGATCATGGTCTTCTTTATCATCACGGTGGCGGCCGCGGAAGTGTCGGTCGGGCTGGCCTTGATCGTCGCGCTCTATCGCAAGCGCCAGACCGCTCATGTCGAGGATCTGACCACCTTGAAATTATAGGAACAGGACGCATGCCTTTCGACGAACCGCCCAATCTGGCCTGGATTATCCTCGGCTTGCCGTTGCTATCGGCGCTGGCCATCACGCTCTTCACCCGGCGCGACGGACGGTTCAGCGCGCAAATTTCCATCAGCGCCGTGGTCGCCACCTTCGTGCTGAGTCTCGGGTTGTTTCGTTTGATGCAGGAACCGCTGCGCCTGGCCGGCTGGGCCGATGCCACCCCGCTCGAATGGCTGACCTTCGGGCGCGACCTGAAGATCGCCATCGGCCTCCATCTCGATCGCCTCAGCCTGCTCATGCTGGTGGTGGTGACCGGCGTGGGCAGCCTCATTCATATCTACTCGCTCGGTTACATGGCTGGGGACCGCGGCATGGGCCGCTATTTTGCCAGCCTCAGTCTTTTCATGTTCTCGATGCTCGGCATCGTTTTGGCGAACAACCTGGTCATGATGTTTATCTTTTGGGAACTGGTCGGCGTTTCCAGCTATCTGCTCATCGGTTTCTGGTATGAAAAACCGTCCGCAGCCGAGGCCTGCAAAAAAGCGTTCCTGACCAATCGCCTGGGCGACTTCGGTTTTCTGCTCGGGATTATTTTGGTTTGGGCGTTGCTCGGTTCGGTGGAGTTTGACGATCTGCAGGCGCGCCTGGCCAAAACGCCGGGGGCCCTGGGCGGGCTGGCCGCCCTGGCCGGGTTGCTCATTTTCTGCGGCGCCATGGGCAAGAGCGCGCAATTTCCGCTCCATGTCTGGCTGCCCGATGCCATGGAAGGCCCCACGCCGGTCAGCGCGCTCATCCATGCCGCCACCATGGTGGCGGCCGGCGTGTATATGCTCTGCCGGGTCTTCTTTCTGTTCGGAACGCAAAGCGTCTGGCCAGGGCCGTTCTCTTTTCTCAATGGCTGGAGTGCCCTGGATCTGATCGCCTGGATCGGAGGCTTTACGGCGCTGCTGGCGGCGCTCATTGCCGTCCAGCAAAACGATATCAAACGCATTCTGGCCTACTCGACCCTTTCCCAGCTCGGTTACATGATCATGGCGGTCGGCCTGGGCGGCCCCACCGCCTCGATGTTTCATCTCACCATGCACGCTTTCTTCAAAGCGCTGCTGTTCCTGGGCGCCGGATCGGTCATCAGCGCCTGCCATCATGAACAGGACATCTGGCGCATGGGCGGGTTGAGAAAGAAAATGCCCATCACTTTCTGGACCTTCCTGGTCGGCACTCTCGCGCTGTGCGGCGTGCCGCCCTTCAGCGGGTTTTATAGCAAAGACGAAATTCTCGCCACAGCCTCACATCAGAGCCTGGCGCTTTTCGCGGTGGCCACCGTGGTCGCCTTCCTTACCACCTTCTACATGTTCCGCCTTATCTTTGTGGCGTTCCTCGGCGCCGATCGTTCCGAATCGGCCAGTCATGCGCATGAATCGCCCAAGGTGATGACCTGGCCATTGCTGCTTCTGGCCCTGCCATCGCTCCTGGCCGGCTTTTGGGGGTTCGATACTTTTTTCGGCGCCCAACTCGAACCCAAAATGGCGGTGGCCGAGGGTGGTTGGTTCGAGCAGATCTTTGCGCCGTTCGGACACGCTCCCCTGGCCGCCATGTTTGGGCTGGGCGCCGTGGTCTTCGGATTCGCGGCGGCCCAGGCCCTTTACGCCAACGCCTCTCGCGATCCCCTTCCGGAACGGTTGCGTTTTCTGGCTCGCGCGATGCGGGACCGGTTTTATTTGGATGAACTTTATGAATCGGTCATCGGAATGACCCACGAAGCCATCTCGAAACTGGCTGACTGGATCGACCGCTGGATCATCGCCGGGCTCGGCATTCGCGGACTCCACGGGTCCACCGAAATTCTCGGGCGCGGATTGCGCCTGTTGCAGACCGGCAACTTGTCCACCTACGCGTTTTTGTTTGTGACCGGGCTGGTCCTGGTCCTGTTGTTCGCTTTGAAATGATGAGATGAAATCCGAAGGTCGAAATCCGAAATCCGAAAGAGGCTCGAAGCCCGAAGGCACAGGAGCGCGGACGGCCCGTCCGCGCGAATTCTGTTTCGCAACCGAACCCACGCCTTCCGTCGCACCGTCTGCCAGCGTTTCCCTCCCAGCGTTTCCCTTCCTTTCCAGCACATTGGGATCCTAAGCTTAGAATTCCACGTGGACAAGTTGTC